>Ga0114923_10002458_pt1 | contig 12546 bp, 6 predicted proteins | sample SumtaG_FD_89578 | JGI IMG/M metagenome (GOLD analysis project Ga0114923, IMG submission 89578) | Deep subsurface microbial communities from Indian Ocean to uncover new lineages of life (NeLLi) - Sumatra_00157 metaG | ecosystem: Environmental > Aquatic > Marine > Oceanic > Sediment | place: near... | reverse complement strand
CCTGCTGATACACCAGTCGGGTCGCGATTCCAGCATTCCCGCAATACGCTTTTGCCCCCACGCAGGAATCCATTGCACGTCACTGACACTTTCCAGTGCCAAATCACGCAGACTCTTACCCACATCAGGCAGCTCTTTATCGACACTGATAAACCATTGCTCCGTCGCCCTGAAGATGACCGGCCCTCTGCTGCGCCAGCAATGCGGATAGCTGTGCGTAATCTCGCCCTGTGCAAAAAGCAGTCCCTGTTTCTTCAAATAATCGTGTACGACGGTATCAACCTCTAAGACACATCGTCCCCGCAGCCAGTCCGGCACCGTGTCATCATATCGCCCATCGTCCATCACCGGCGAATAAACTGCCAGGCCGTACTTCTGCCCCGACATATAGTCTTCAAGTCCGTGCCCCGGCGCAGTGTGCACAAGTCCGGTTCCGTCCGCGATGGTAACATAATCGGCGAGTATGACCATAAAGGCGTCTTTGTCCGTCGGATTATTCTCCACAAACGGATGCAAATACCGCAGTTCTTCCAGGTTCTTGCCTTTTAATGTTTTTTTGCTGACAGTGTATTGTCCTTCTTTCAGACCGCCAGCCGCGACTACAGCCTCAATCCGGTCTTCTGCTACCACCGACACAAACTTATCTCCGTCCTTTTCGTAAATTAACGCCTTATAGTCTAAGTGCGGATGCACAGCTATCGCCAGATTAGCCGCCAACGTCCAGGGCGTCGTCGTCCATATCATAAAGCAGACCTTTGCGCTCTCGGCCTGGCTTTGCTCAACCAGGCCAAGCTCGATCAATCGCCCAACGCTTTTTTCAGCAACAGGAAAATTCACGTAGATACTCGGCGACGAAATGTCTTTATACTCCAGCTCTGCCTCGGCCAGGGCCGTCTCGCATCCAATCGACCAGTGAATCGGCTTTAATTGTTTGTACACGAGTCCCTTATCAACTAACTCGGCGAACACTTCCAGAATCCCCGCCTCGTACTGTGGCTTAAACGTAAGATATGGATTCTTAAAATCGCCGAATATCCCGAGTTCCTGAAACTGCTTGCTCTGCACTTTGACGTACCTGCTCGCATATTTCTTACAGTCCCTGCGGACATCGAGTTTGCTCATCTGCCGCACCTTTTCACCGAGTTCCGTCACCACCTTCGATTCAATCGGCAGGCCGTGGCAGTCCCAGCCGGGCACATAAGGCGCATCGAATCCCGCCATCGTTTTATACTTAACAACGAGGTCCTTGAGGACCTTGTTTATAACGTGTCCCATATGAATATCGCCGTTGGCGTAGGGCGGCCCATCATGCAGTATATACAGTGGGGCGTCCCTTCGGGCCTCTCTGATTTTGGCGTAGATATTCTTCTTCGCCCATTCTTTGCGCAACTGCGGCTCACGCTGGGTAAGATTGGCCTTCATAGAAAAGCTGGTCTTCGGCAGGCACAAAGTATCGCGATACACTTTTTCCTTCTTATCCGACATCTAACAAATCCTTAAAAAGTCTAAAAAAATCAAACGCTATATGCTAAGTATTCTAACTGTCATTGTCAACATCACTAATTGTCATTTCGACCGAAGCGATGCGTAGCATCGCGGAGCGGAGAAATCTATTACAACAAGTCATAGCAAGGCCTGCTGTGCAGGCCGCGGCAATCTCAATTCGATTGCCTGCTTTGCAACTACTCTGGTTATTTTTCTACCAACAAAAAAGCCTTCCGGAGTTCGCTGCTCTGGAAGGCTTTTAGATACCTGATTGGTTTGCTTTCTCAGGGCAGCTTGAGCTTCTCCGCAATAATTATGATAATCGCAATGTTTGAAATAATAATCATAAATTCACAACCAAATAAACTAATCACTAATTCACTTTAGTCTATAATTCGACCAATATCAAGCACAAGTTTAAATAATTCCGCCACTTCTCCCTTATCTCTTCTACTACCTTGCTTAATTTTCGAGTAGGCTCGCAGCTTTGAACTTCCCGGACCCCAAACGGTTGGTATCCTACCAGTTTCCAAATTTTTTTTCATTTTTCGGCTTGAACAGTGGCAAGGAGAGCTTATAATCATACTGGTTCTTGCGTTATTTTCTTTGATTCATAAGCGAGTAAAACTGGATACGGGTTATCAAGTTGTCGGAGGGAAAAGCAATGAATAATCAACGTAAGCTCACACCTGGCCAATGGATTGCACTTGCTGGCGTGATCGTGGCGGCTATAGGAGTTATCATCCCCATCATTCTGCATTTTATGCCCCGGCGTGGACTCACCGAAGAGAATATAGCAAGAATAATTGCCGAAGCCATGCAGAACCTCGACAAAAGAACAGCCGATTCACTCGCCGAGAATCCCCAGCAAAAGAAAAGGCTCGAGGAGGATTTAGCTGGTGCAATTCAACGGGTTTATGCCGTCAGGCAAACCGATCAAGGACCAGAGGCGAACGCTGCTATTGACCAAATGCGAGAGAGCGGCGACCTGAGCCAATTGCAGGCTTTTTTGACAGAAGAAAGGGATCGACACACAGACGACGATCAAGAATCTCGGCTTCAGCGAGAACGTGAGATTGCCGCCGTCGCATTTCTAAGAGGTGACGCAAATGGCGCTTTGGACGCTAACAAAGAGATACTCGAGGTACAACCTCGAGATATTGATGCAGTCTATCGCGATGAGCATATTCATCGGTTGCGAGGGGATTTGGAAAGCGCTGATGATGCTCGCCGGCGGTTTTTAGAATTTAGGGACGAAATGGACCGAACAGGAGCAAGCGCAGAGTTAGGTTATCTGGGAGTTCAAAAGCCACGCGCTAACCTTGATGTTATGGAAGAGGTACATCTTGGATCCTTGAGAGTTGCCGAGAGAATGGGGCGAAAAGAGGATATGGCCAGAAATTACAGCTACCTGGGAGCTGTCTATCTGGCAAAGCACGACCTTAACAGGGCTGAAGAAATGTACGGTTCGGCTTTAGAGATTGAACAGGAGCTCCGGCGAGAGGACAAAATGGCCAGCCTATATGGCAACTTAGGTGCGGTATATAAAGAGCGTGGCCAAACAAACAAGGCACGCGAATTCTGGATTAGGTCACGAGCTTCATTTGAAAAGATTGGTAACGAAGAGATGGCTGAAAAGATCCAAGCTGCCCTCAATGAGTTGTAAATGGTAGGTTTCTATTCTTCCACTTGGTGCATAATATCATTACCTTTGCTCCGCCCAAAGTGGGCCTGCGACATATTGCCTTATCCCTATTCCCTTGACACCGTTGGCAACCGGCCGATATATTGTCAACAATGGCAAAGAAACTTTATATAATTGACGGCCACGCGCACATTTACGCCGCTTACTATGCCCGGATGCGTCCGCTGACCGGCCCGTCCGGCGAGCCTACCCAGGCGGTCTACATCTTCACAGCAGCCATCTTGGGCCTCATCCAGCGTCATAACCCCGATATGCTCGTTGTGGCAATGGACAGCAAGGCCCCGACTTTCAGAAGCGAAATATACTCCGAATACAAAGCCAACCGTCCGGAGATGCCCGACGATATGCCTGCACAGATAGACCGAATCGAGCAGATCCTCGAAGCGATGAATATACCCACCCTTCGCCTCGATGGCTTCGAAGCTGACGACATAATCGGCACACTCGCAAAAAAAGCCTCGAAAGATGGTATCGACACCTACATCTGCACAAGAGACAAAGATATGTATCAGCTTGTCGATGATCACACTTACATTTTCGATATCAAAAAAGGTGAAGTTCTTGACGATGATGCGCTGTTTGAAAAATATAAAATTCATCCAAAAGATTTTCTCGATGTATTGGCCTTACAGGGTGATACTTCAGACAATGTCCCCGGCGTACCGCTAATCGGGGAAATGAACGCTGTTAAGCTGATTCAACAATACGGTTCTCTCGATAAACTATATAAACATGTCGATGAAATAAAAGGCAAACGCGGCGAGAATCTCCGCAAATTCAAAGAACAAGCCTATCTTAGCAAAGAGCTTGTAACCATTGATTGCAATGTCCCGATTGAAATCGATGACGGCGCTCTCGCCGTGAAGGAATTTAACAAAGCAGAACTTACCCGGATTTTCACTGAGCTCGGCTTCAACCGCCTGCTAACGCAATTGGGCCTGACAGAAAACTCGTCGCGCGTATCGCGTCCTGCTCCGGCGGAGGCCTTCGCCGAGACGAGTGATGCGTATCGCGTAGAACAAGAACGCAATACGAAAGACTATCAGCTAATTGACACGCAGGAAAAATTTGAGGTATTTTTGACTGACCTCAAAAAGCAAAAATTATTCGCTATCGATACCGAAACCACTTCACTTTTCGCCATGCGAGCGGTCCTCGTCGGCGTCAATTTTTCCTGGCTGCCACATAAGGGCTTCTATATTCCTGTAAAGGCCCCGCTCGGCGCAAAGCATCTCGACCTCGAATCAGTCCGCGGGAAACTCGCACCAATACTTGCGGACGAAAACGTAAAAAAGATCGGCCAGAACATAAAGTATGACTTGCTTGTCCTGGAAAATGCCGGGATGCCGGTAAAAGGGGTTTACTTTGACACGATGGTCGCCTCTTATTGTCTCGACCCTGCGCGCGGTCATTCGATGAATAAAATGGCACTGGATTTTTTGAATTACGAGTGCATCCCGATCTCAGCCCTTATCGGCAAAGGCAAAAACCAGCTCACCTTCGATATGGTTGACACAGCCACTGCCTGCCGGTACGCTGCTGAAGATGCCGACATAACTTTTCAGCTTTATAATTTCTTAAAAGACCGTCTTGAAGCCGAGCCTCTGCTCAAGAAGTTATTTGAAGAGGTGGAGATGCCGTTGGTCTCGGTCCTGGCCGCTATGGAATACAACGGTGTTTCTCTCGACACTGGCTTGCTGCGAAAAATCTCCGGCCGAATTACTGAAACACTCAAAACTGTCACCGAGCAGGTTTACGAACACGCAGGCGCCGGTTTCAACATCGATTCTCCCAAGCAGCTTGCTGAAATCCTGTTCGACAGACTCAACCTGACACCGGTTCGTATCGGCAAGGCCGGCCGAAGCACAGACGCCGCAGTCCTCGAAAAATTGGCCGACCAGCATCCCATTATCGAGCTGATTCTTCAATACCGCACTCTCAGTAAATTGAAAAATACCTATGTGGACAAGCTCGGCGCGATTATCAATCCGCGTACTAAGCGGGTGCACGCTTCTTTCAACCAGACCATCACCGCCACGGGCCGGCTGAGCTCCAGTAATCCAAATTTGCAGAATATACCGATACGTACCGAGCTCGGCCGCAAAATCCGCGCCGCCTTTGTTCCAGCAGAGAAAAGCGATTGCATCCTGAGCGCCGACTACTCACAAGTCGAGCTTCGCCTGCTGGCCCACTTTTCCAAGGACCAAACCCTGATGGCTGCTTTCGCCGCCGACCAGGATATTCATCGCTTCGTGGCCTCGCAGATTTACGGTGTGGCTCTTGCAGAGGTGACGGACGAAATGCGTTCAAACTGCAAAGCGGTCAATTTCGGTATCATTTACGGCCAGGGCCCGTTCGGCCTGTCACGTTCGATCGGGATAAGCCAAACCGAGGCAAAGAGATTCATTGAAGATTACTTTGCCCGCTACAGTTCGATCCGCAAATTTATGGACGATTGTATAGCGCGAGCAGAGCGCACCGGCTACGCTGAGACTATTATGCATCGCCGGCGGAACATCCCAAACTTGAGCAGCAAAAATGCTAACAAACGTTCACAAGCCCAGCGTCTGGCAATCAACACAGTTATTCAGGGCTCAGCCGCAGATTTGATAAAGATAGCCATGATCAACATTCAGCGGAAAATCGAAACGCAGCAGTTGCCCCTCAAACTGATTCTTCAAATTCACGATGAGCTCGTTTTTGAGCTGCCCACTGCCGATGCCGACAAACACGCGAAATGGATAGAGAAGGAAATGACCGGTGCTATAAAGCTCGACGTCCCGCTGAAAGTTGATATAACCTCCGGCCCAACCTGGCTCAAATAGTCATTCTGAGCGCAGCGAAGAATCTCTCTTGTCGTTCCTGCGAAAGCAGGAATCCAGATGTTTAGTTTTTCCTCTGGTGTGAAATAATCTTGAAAACCGTCAACTCTGGGATTATTATTAAATTACAACTGTTTGAAATTATGCAATCGCATATAGTAATAGTTAGGAATATAAGATAATGAAAGGACAGAAAAATGGAACCTGCCTGCCCAAAGTGTGGTGGTCAAATGGATGAAGGCAGAATCCCGAGTCCCCTCAAGTTTCTGCTTGGATATAAGTCTGATGACCAAAAGCACTTCTCATTCGAATCCAATATCCAAAAAGCTAAGGCCTGTCTGGACTGTGGTTATCTTGAACTCTTCCTGAATCCCGAAGAACTCAAATCGAAAAAGAAGTTATGACCGACATAATGCTCTGAACAAAACCCCGGTCGCTTTGCGAATAAATACCCCAATCAATCGATTGTTTATTATTTTTTATTGGTTACAGATTTCTCTGCGCGCTTTGCGTGCTCTCCGGTTAGTCTTTACAGCTCAGGCGGCAATTCCAATGGCGGAAATTCAACGTTTCTTGCCAGGTTGACCCAGGCGGGGTCACCGTATACGCCTGCCTTGGTGTAGTCGAAGGGCGCAAAGCCAATATTCGTGGCAGGGGAGTTGGCCTGTAAGCGGAAGTCGAAATTCGCCGCGTCAACAAACAGCGGATCGGCGATGATTGAGTGTTCGTCGTGCCCTGTCTCCCGCCGCCAGTCAGGCAGCGACTTGCCCAAGAAGGTGACATCTTTGCCGGTGGCGTCCCAATAGCAATTATTGTCCATTATTGTCTTAATCTTCGTCCATCGTCCCGACAAAAGAACGCCGCTGTCATAGTAAACGATATTATTTTTGAAAGTGAAAGACAGATGGTCTTCGGCGCGAGTGGCCTGGATTTGGTGCAGTTTGCTAAAGGCAAGGATATTGTTGCGGATGACATTTTCTCTGCCGTAGTGCTGGTGGAAGCCGCCGGTCTTGGTGTTGTAAACAAGATTGTTCTCCATAACAATGTTGCTGCTGCCCTCATCGGTATAAAGTCCCCAGCCGCCGTAGGAGTAGGAATAAATATCGTGAAAGACGTTATTGTTGACGATGGTGCCTTCGGAAGGGCCGAGCGTATAAATACCGCCCATGTCACTGAGCACACCCCAGCCGAGATGGTGCACGTGATTGAAGCTGATGGTATTGCGTTTGCCTAAGCTCTCTTTGTAGCCCCAGCGCCAGCCGACTGAGATACCCGTATAGAAAAGGTTGCCGATGTCGTTGTGAGTAACGGTGTTGTCACCGCTTCGCCCGATCCACACACCCACAGCACATGGAAAGATGTGCCCGCCGGTGTGAATGATATTGTTATCGACGGTAATATGCCCTGTACGTTCATGCTCATTGGCGGCGATGCCGGTCTCGCCTATCCGCACGCCTCCGGCGCCAAAGTCATGCAGATAACAGTGCTCCAGCCGGCAGTGACGACAGCCCCGGCGGAACCATACAACATACCTGCCGACGTGAGCGATTTCGCAATCCTCGATTGTAATGTTACGTGCGCCGTCAGCCATAATCACGGCGTCGATAGGCGATGCCGCCTGGCTCGCCTCGAAACCTTCGGGAGGCGTTAGATACTGACCGTAGTTAAAGGCCAAACCCTTTATTTTAACGTGCTCGACATACTCTTTGGCGTCAACGTTTCCCTGAAAAATCACGAATTTCTCAACCATCGGCGCGACAACATGGGCTGTGGTCATATCTTCGCCGGGCAACGGCTTATAATAGAGCGTCCCATCGTGCTCGAGAAACCATTCGCCGGGTGCATCCAGAGCGGCTTTGAAATTTTCCAAATGGTAGCGAGTGCTTTTCTTCCACGGATTCCACGATTTCATTCCCTGTCCGCTGGTAATAATGGCGTTTGTATTTGCATCAACATCATCTATGAACCGCCGGGTGTTGTCCCATTTATGATACACTACCATTGTAACATCGTTGAGCTGACTCTTATCAAGACCGAACAGCGGCTTAATATCTTCCGGCTGAGCCTCCACGGTTTGCCTCGCGCGAGTGGCCGTTCTGCCGCTACCTTTTTCTAATATTTCTTGTTTTATGTTCACCATATAGTGGTAGAACTTGTTGGGGTTGCGGGCGCGGACGGCCCGGCGGCCGTCGATAAACAACTGCTCGAAATACCATTTGCCTGCGGCAACTTCCGGGATGTGAGTTTGCCAGATGCCGTTTTCGCCCCGCTCGAAGCCGGTAAGTACCCGCCCACCGGTGAAGACCGGCCTGGTACCGGCAGCGGCTTCGTAGCTGATAGGGTACTCTTGCGTACCGCTGTCGTGGGGAGTTAATATCAACGGCTCAGTCAGCGTATATGTCCCGTCTAAGACGATGACCCAAACAGGCGAGTCTAAGAGCCCTCGTGACTTCAAACGCCGAATCGCATCTCGAGCACCGGCCAACGAAGCCAGCGGTCCGTCGGTCCGCTCTGTGTTTGGCTGGGCAGACCAGCCCGACCACGCATCGTTACCTGCTCCCGAAACATACAGGGTAACAGCTTCAGCGCATCGAGCGCAAAATAGCAAGACTACCACACAAGAGAATAGAAACCTTAATCTCAAACTCAGAACTGTCATATCACTGTACCTCCGCTCAGGTGGTTGTGTTTCCGCTGATGTTCTCCCATTCTACCCCGATTTTCTTGAGGGCGTAACCAAGCTCGCGCATGTAGTCACCGTAACAGGTCATCCAGTGGAAACCTGGCATTCGTTCGGCCAAGGTTTTACTGTCGCATGAAAAGCGTATATCAATTTGCGAACGGCAGATATCCATAAATGGAGAATCGATAACCTCTCCAACAAGACCAACCCATCGCTTGATGAGAAAATCCGGAGCGATATTTGTTACCACCTGGCCATTGTGCATTTCCACCTTCGGCGATGCACCGTAGTCCGACTCGAAGTGCGTCAGTATTCTGGCAGGCTCGCGTTTTTTCCCATCCATCCTGCGTGGGGACGTGCAATGGGCAAGAGTGATAATGCCATCGTGTGGATAGGTCGGGTCGTTGAGGAACATCGGCTTGCCCGAGATGTTTACCAGCAGGACACCTGATGGAATCACCACAAAATCAGACTCACAGAAGATCATAAAGCCGTCGTCATTTAATAAGCTCAGCGTCAGACAGGCAGATGTCTCTGCAATCGGCATAATCGTACCCATACAACCGTTGATTGTAAGTGCACTGCAATCAGCCTTTTTCATCATTCCACGGAAAACCTGCTCCAACAGGAATGCGTTATCAACATACTTACGATCTGTTTCCAGCGTAGTACCGGCTGATTTGAGATATCTCCCGGCCCGATTGTGAGCGCGCTTTACGGCATTACTATCCGCCCTGGCTTGTTTGATCAGCTTGCCAAGCTCATCGTACGGGAATGTCTGAATGTCGAATTGCCACTTTTTCTTAATATCCTTGAACATCTCTTTACGGAACTCTCTCGACTGTGCCCATGCACCGGGTCCGCCGATAGCTATTATTCGAGTCCCCTGTGTGTTCCGCAGGCCGCATAGTGCACGCAGTCTCCACATAAGCTCATCCTGGTTGTCAATCACAACGTCGCCATCATCTATACCTTTAACGGCAAGGCTATCGGTATGTTGACGTAGGTAGCGGGGGCTGATAATCTCGTACCATAAATAGACAGGGCCAGACTTATGACGACAGAAAAAGATAATGTCTTTGCCTGTCTTTGCCAGTTCATCAAATGTGTCCATGCCGCCACCCGCGGCATAAATCATAATTACCTCAGCCTTATCCAAATCTTTGACAGATGGCACGTCACTTTTACCTTTTATCCGGCTGACCGGCAGGAAATCTACAGGAAAATCGGCCTTGGCTCGTAGCTCACGAAGCTCGCTTTGAATTTTGGCTACTTCTTTTTTGGCATCCTGTTCTGTCTGGATACCGCCCCAACTGCGCCAACTGGTTTGGTGCCGCCTCCTTGGAGTACTATAGACGAGTATCGGCTTTACCTTCAATGCACGGCGCTTCGGAGTATCGTCATCCTTTTCGGCCGCCGACACTGCCGACCAACTAAGGCCCGTAATAGCCGCACTGGCTAATGCAACTGAGCCCACACCCTGTAGAAAATCTCTCCGGCTGACGCCATTCGTTAGGTCTTGCCCACCGCATGGACAACATGTGTGTCGGGGTACTTCTTTATCATGATTGGATTTTGTAATCATTAATAATCCTCCTTTCTACGGATATTGGGTTTTTTGCTCGGAAAGTATAACTCCAACCAAGCGGATAGGAAAGAAAAAAGATTAGACACATACCTGTTGCGAAAGACCGGAGAACTTCATTGTTTTTGTTATCGTGTTTCAGTATAATTCAGCATAATATTGTTGAGTTCCGCGTTGTTAGTGAAACTCAGGGTGACTGTCCCTAATAACACCAGGAACACTGTTTATTTCAAAGGAGGCAGCATATGACAAAGCATCGATACATTATTCGGGCGGCTTTGATTGCAGCAGTCTTGCTTATGCATTCGGCCAGTTGGACAAGAGCGAATGACGTGATCTCCTGGCCGCAGTTTCGCGGGCCGAATTGCTCGGGCCTTGCCGTCGAAGGCCAGAATCCCCCGGTAGAGTTTGGGCCCGAGCAAAACGTACTCTGGAAAACACCCGTACCATCAGGGCACTCTTCTCCGTGTATCTGGGGAGACCATATCTTTCTGACAGGATATACCAAGAAAACCAAAGAGCTCCAGGTGTTTTGTATTGAACGCAGCAGTGGAAATATCCGGTGGCGTAAAATCGTACCTGCAGAACAGATCGAAAAGGTTCATTCAATCAGCAGTCCTGCTGCGCCGACGCCTGCGGCGGACGGTGAACGGATTTATGTCTATTTCGGTTCCTGCGGGTTATTGTGCTATGATTTTGCGGGAAAACAGCGATGGACTGTTCCTTTGCCGATCCCCGAGATGGGATTCGGTTCCGGTACATCGCCCATTGTTTCAGGCGAGCTGGTTATCCTCAATCGTGATGAACAGAATGACCCTCACCTCTTGGCCGTTGATCGTCATACCGGCAAAACGGTGTGGAAGCAACCGCAGCCGCCTAAGTCAGAATTCGGGGCAACAAGTTATTCCACACCCACTGTATGGGGGGAACAGTTGGTCATTCACCGGATGGGTGAGATCGTAGCCTATGACGCAGCAGACGGCGCCCGTGTTTGGTGGATTAACGCCGTTACCCAGGGTGCCAGCACACCGGTGGTCGCGGACAATGTTCTGTATTTTGGTGCGTGGAGCAATTTCGGCGAGCCGGACCTGCGCGTCGAACTACCTAATTTCCAGATGTTGGTTAAACAATATGACAAGGACGGCAACTTGCAAATCAGCAAAAGTGAGTTCCCTGATGATCTGGCGGTCGCGCGTCGCCCGGAAATTGGAAATGTCGAAGGCGGCCAAGTTTATCTAAAGCCATTTTTCCAAATGGTTGACGCTAACACTGATGGCCTCATCAATGAGACTGAATGGAAAGAAACTACGGCCCATGTCTCAGCACTTTGCAAAGACCATGGTTTAATTGCAATCAAGTCGCGTGGAAGCGGGGATATTACTGCAACACATGTTTTATGGCAGGAGAAGAGACATGTGCCGGAGGTGCCGTCACCGCTTTACTACGATGGGCGAGTCTACATGGTCAAAAACGGCGGGGTAGTTTCCTGTATGGACGCCGAGAGCGGGAAATTACTGTACCGCGAACGGTTGGGAGCCTTCGGCCCCTATTATTCGTCACCCATCACCGCTCATGGAAGGATTTACATCGCATCCGGCAAAGGGACTGTAACTGTCTTTGCGGCGGGGGATATCCTGAAGGTCCTGGCCAGGAACAACCTGAAAGAGCAAGTTTTTGCAACGCCCGCTGTTGTGGATAACAAGCTTTATGTCCGTACTGTCAGGCATATGTACGCCTTTGGCGAATGATTATCTATACGTTCGACCATTGCCAGAGAACTGGAGGCGAGCAGTGAAGAGCACATGAATCCTAAGCATGTTATGCGCCGAATGTGCCAGAGGATGGTTCTTATCCGGAAACCATATAAACAATAGTTAGGTAATGAAACAATTATACGTCAAAAGCAGAGAGCAATGGCGGAGCTGGTTGTCACGGAACCACGCCAAAGAGAATGAGATTTGGCTTATCTTTTATAAGAAAACAACCGGTCGACCGGTCATTTCCTATGATACCGCCGTCGAAGAAGCATTATGTTTTGGATGGATAGACAGTATCATCAAGAGAATTGATGCTGCAAAGTATGCTCGTAAATTCACTCCCAGAAAAGATAATAGCAAGTGGTCGGAGCTTAACAAGAAGCGAGCTAATAAAATGATAAAGGAAGGAAGAATGACTGATTTTGGGCTCGCGAAGATACAGACAGCTAAGAAAACAGGACTATGGGACCAAGATCCCAGGCCTCAAATATCATTTGATATCCCTCCGG
>Ga0114923_10002457_pt1 | contig 12547 bp, 16 predicted proteins | sample SumtaG_FD_89578 | JGI IMG/M metagenome (GOLD analysis project Ga0114923, IMG submission 89578) | Deep subsurface microbial communities from Indian Ocean to uncover new lineages of life (NeLLi) - Sumatra_00157 metaG | ecosystem: Environmental > Aquatic > Marine > Oceanic > Sediment | place: near... | reverse complement strand
TCCCTGAGATTCGGTTCCACAAGGGTTTTGTCGATGAATTCAGAAAACTGTTGAAAGACCTTGCCTAAATTCTCGGAAAACTTTTTGCCTTTTTCTGTTTTGGGTTCAATCGTGAGGGCTTCCTGTATTTGGTGGAACTCATCTGGGAATGCGTTGATATCCTTTTGTGCGATAGCTTCAACAATACCGGCTAAAGTCCCAAATGGCGCACCGCCAAAAAAGGCGCTGAACATCTGCGCCGCTACCTCCGCAAACCCGACGGTTGCTTTAAGTGTGGGGTCTGCTTCGTTGAGGAGATCAACAAATTCTGTAAAAGATAGTCCTTTATCTTCCGGGTTGCCGCTGGCATCGTCGAATGAGAAGCGCCCACCGGCATCGTCAAACTTTTGGAAAGACCCGCCTGCATCAGACCTGGCCCTTGCCGCGTCGATAGCTTCCGCCTCAGTGCCAAATCCCGGCTGGCTTGTGAATCCGCCCCGCGCCTTGAACCTGTCAACGGCGATATTAAACTGCTCGTCGCTCGGCCTTTTGCCTCGCGCAAGTTCTTCGGGGTTGATCTGCCCTTCCACCAAGAGCGGCAAATTAAAAAACTTCCCGTCAAAATCTTCGGTAATGCTTCGCTCGGTGGACTTCGACCCGTCAGGATTTTCAAATACTCCTAGTTCCCCGGACAAGGGATCATCGATTACCGCCTCTTCAAAAGAAAATCGCGCCATACTATTCCCCTACTGATTCAAACATTTCCCCGTCCCAAACCGCCGCACCCCTGGCCGTCTGGTAAGTCTGCCCAATCACTAGCGAACTTTTGTCCGCTGGCAATGGCAATGCTTCTGCTGGCTTCTCTTCCGGCACAAACCCGCCGCGCACATCCACGCCAAAGTTTTCCTTGGCCCACTCTTTAAACGGCAGGGCATCAAGAATTTTTTGCCGTTCCTTCACTGCCATTTGTGGGTTCGTCGCCTCAAGGATTCTGAGTTGCAGGGGTTCGAGAAGATTGTTCTCCAATCGGTATTGGGACAACAATTGAGAGTGGTTAATCAGGCTGTCGTCCGGCAACTTGAATACTCCCGGTTTTACGGTGGCAGTGGCCCCTTTCTTCGTTTTATTAATGGCCGCTACGATTGCCTTGGCCTCGGGGCTTGTTTTGCCAAATTGCGCCTTGGCTATTTGTAGGTCGGCTATCAGCTTGCCCATCGTGGATTGGAATTTGTTCGGTGTCGCGGCAATAGTATCAAAATCCTTTTGCGTGATCTTTTTGTCTTTCAGGTCCTTCCTGGCTTTGCCGATGTCAGTGAGTGGCGGTTTTTCTTCCTTCTCTTGGAACCTGGGGCCTTCGGCTACGTCTTCGAATTTCTGAGTATCCCTGTTAAACTGTTGGGCGACCGTTTTATCCCCTCTCGTAATGGTTCTAGTTGTCGGGGGTTTCAGTGCTTCAAGTATTGCTGTTTCCGCCGCTTTTAGTTCTGCGACTCTTTCCTTCGCAATTTCCGACCCGACGTTGGCGATGGCTCCCATTTTTGTGATATGCAGGTTCATTTCTTCCAGCGTATTCGCATTTGCTATCTTGTCCAATTTGTCATGTGGCTGGTCGTCTATAATGCGCTGATTGATTAATTCAACTGCCGCCGCTCGTTTTTTCGCAACTTCATCTAGCGGATTTACCCCTTTTATTTTGCGAAGATGTTCGCTGGCCTTAAATGCCCTGTCAGCCGTCCGGGCCGTCTCTGCGATATCAGCCTCGTTGTTACTCTTGACAATATTATTCAGAGCGGTTGCCGCCTGCGGATCAATGGTGGCTAGAAGTTCCAGACCCCGCCGTCGATTAAATTCCCCCCCCCTATCAAAAACTTCAAAAGCCAGGTTTATTCCTTCCTGCTTGATATCGGCGCGGTCCCGTTTATCTAAAAACTCCTGCTCTTTCAAGTCAACCTGCCTTGACAAAAGCTGGCGATTCAGCCTTTCCCCGAGTCCCGGTACTAAATCTTTGCCCGTCACATTCGCTAGAGTAACCATTATTTTGCCTCCAACTCTGTCAGCACCCTGCCGTAATCAATCAGATCGTAGCCGCCAAATTCGTGAACGTGGTGCGGGAATAATCGCTTGACTTGATCCGCCATAAACCCCATCTTCCCAGACAATTCGATAATCGTACCTTTGGCCTCGGCAATCCATTCCCATTCGTACAGATCGAGTTTGCCAATTTTGCCGACTACACGAACATTCTTTTTAAGTCGCGGATCGGAAAAGAACAAAGAGCCGATGGAAAGCGCCGTGCTGATTCCTCCTCCCCCTCCACCAAGCGGGTCTAATCCTGGCACTCCGGTTGATCCTGACGCAAATAAAGGAGCCAATGAGCTAAGAATATCGCCGATATTGTTAAGACCAAGCGCGTTCTGGCTGGCATCCGTGACGATCCCCGCCGCATTACCCTCGCCAATGCCCGTTCTGAGGGCCGCAATCTGGCCCTGTGCGTTCTGGCCGAAGTTTCCAAGGTTGAATGCAGAGGTCTGTCCACCGCCCACTAGGTTCTGTGTGCGGCCCGCCAGCATGTTTTCTATAAACAAGGCTATCTCGGACGGAATCCGGCCAAGCTCTTCCACAGCGGCGCCTGACCTCGTTAGACCGGCAGAGGATAACGCTCCTTGAACCTCGCTTCGCCTTTCACCTGCCAATTGCCCGAAAATGTCTGTATTGAATATCTGCCCTAATCTTTCATTCAGGCCGGGAATGGTGGCGGACTGTATCAGGTCCCCGAGTCCCCCGATTCCTGCATCGATAAACGGTTGAATGTTTTCGCTTGTTTCGCCAAACTGCTTTTTTATATCGGCAATGCTCAGTTCAGCTTGCTTTTGTATTTCACTGGCCGCATCGGAGCCGGAAGAACCAAAGCCGAATTGTCCTGCAAAAGTATCGAAGAAACCCATTTTATTGCTCCATTTTAAGAAACGATTGTCCGGTCTGTTCCTCTTAGCCAATTGGTCCCGTCACTGAATGCCGGAACCGGCCCGCCCGTTTCGTCACTAACAAATATTTCTGCGCCTACCGGCCCCACTGCTGGCAGGGTTGCGACAGTGAATACATCTTGGTTTGCGATGACCCCGGAAATGCGGTCGTTGTTCTTCTGCACAATGTCGTCGAAGAAGTTCTGAAATAACTGTGTAAGAGGATACTCTTTCCCGTCGATCACCACAACGGCGGTTCCCCAATCCGGATTCGATACAAGTTTATGGCTCATTGTCTTATGTTCGCAGTAATAAAGTTTCCGGAAAAAATGACATCTTCCGTGGTGAAAATCTCAAACCCGAAAAATCCCTCGAAATTACCCAGCCCACCTGGCGGATTCCATCGCAACCTAGTTGCATACTCCCCGATGTTTCCAAGGTCCAGGTATTGCACCGGGCCGAACTGGACGTTGTTTCTAGTCATGCGCAATCCTACCGTACCGACCGATGGATTGAATCCCTGGGAAAATCCTATCTCTAAACTCTGAATGGTCACGCGCTCGACATCTCCCTGTTGCGCGGCCACTCCAATGATCTTTGTTACCGGGTCGGCATAATCCAAGTTGACCGTGTCAAACTTCCCGATCTTGTCATTGAACGCAGTGAAATACTCGCCCTCGAATTCTGTAATATATCCGCCGCCCCATGGCCTCGAAATGCCGTTGTCTACCCTTTCCAAGATGAACCATTGCCCGTTGAAAAAGCCTATAGAATCTCGGGGAAACTCAAACGTGGAAATATCGTACCCGCGCCAGATGATCCTGCCCGGTATAATGTCCGCAAGTTCCGCGTCCGTGTAGGTCGTCAGAAGCAGGTCAATTCTTTCATTCGATATTTTAGGGGCCTGCCCTGCGCCGACCTGGAAAATCCCCGCGCCGTGGTCCTTCTTCCTGCCGATGAAATAAAACGTCAACTCCTGTTCGAGCAATGCGCCGATGTATCCATTCCTGATCAGTGCGCCGGGAATCGCTAGATACGGGACCGGAGACGCGCCGGTATCCCGAAACGGAGCAATCGAGTCTGTTCCTCCGATGTAAAGTGTGTTGTTCAAATTGAAACATGAGTTGTTTTTGTCCGGCAACTCTTCGGAATCGAAAAAGCTTGCGGCCAATACCGTTCCTGCCGCGTCGACTTCTGAGAAGAATGCGACCGACCCATCCGTCGGAATATAAACGAACCGGCCTTTGATGTGCGTGACATCTACGCAGGAAACAAAGTTACTGTTCGCGGTGATATCGGTCAGAACATCCGTGGTGGAAAGTGTGTATAGTTGCCCACCCCTGACCACAATCACGGCATGATTGAACCCCACAGCCGTCTCGATTGGTGCGGCTCCGGCAATTGTGCCGATGAGGGAATTTGCCCCCGTGTCCGTATTGGTGATCTTGATTAAATCATTCGAGACGACCTGATATAAATTACCGTTCCACTCGAATTGTCCTCTGGCAACCTTTGAGGTCGTGGTTAATTGGGTTATTCCCGGCCTGGAAAGGATGGTCCCCTTGCCATTGTTGAAACAATTGACAAGAGTTTGCCGGGTCTGCGGAAGGCTTTCAGAACCTTCATGCCCCAATGGAAAAGGTATGCGACTCATAACTGATCAGCCTCTAGTTCTTGAGTTTAGTTCCACGCCTAAAAAATGTACGGCTCCATTGCCCTTGCGAATTCCCTTCGCCCATCGGCACGGTGCTTGATATTACTTTTGTCGGGATACTCCCCCGCCAGAAAAGCCGATAAACTTCATCGTATGAGTTCCTAGCATTGTCTTTCAAGTCTTTGGAAACGATTACCCTGCCGTTGTCGAAAAATGGAGCCGACTTGATCGCTAAGTTTTCCTCGATGGCAATTGTCGCGTCAGGCGGTTCTCCTATCTCCTCTCCCGCCGTGGTAATCGGGCAGTGACCAAGATCAATGCCCAAAGATAGCCATGTCTGCAACATTTTATCCAACCGCTTAAATCCTTTTGCAATCGCTTCGGGGTCTGCCGGGGACGCTAGAGAATGCACCCCGATCATCCCGTAAGCATTTTCCACAATTTCTGTTCCGGTACTCATAGCGCCACCTTATTGTTTAGGTTTTACCTTTCCTGCCTTCATTTCCGGTAGTTCCTTGCCCGCGCTTAACGCTTGTCCTGGGTCATATACCGGAGCATCGTCCCGTGAATGTAAAACCGGAGACGAGTTTTCCTCGCCTTTATCCTCGCACGTTTCCGCTACCAGCTCGTCATCGCTTCCATCCGCCCGCACCCAGCCCGCCTTTTTAGCGTGTGCAATCACTTCCTTGCTGTCGTTTGTTTCTATCTCCGAGCCACTTGGCCTGATCCATAATATCTTTTCCATAATTTCCTCCAAATTGGTGAAAGGCTGGCCCCCTCCGGCCCCATATAAACCGGAGAGGGTAGCCGTTTTAGACCGCCTCGGCCTAAACTTTAGCAGGTCTTAACCCCAACCCTGCCCTGCAAAGAAAGGATTCAATACAGAGTAGGCGGGTCGGAAGTCAAACCGCACCTGCTGTTTGTTCTTGATAAAATCCGCGCCTTTGGAAATCCGCATCATCAAACCGTCTTCCGTGGTGGCAAGAGTGTCCGTTGAATGCAGTTTCTTGATCGGCACAGAACCGATTGAGAAAGCCTTGCGATGCCAGAACATATTTGGCTGTTGCAATGTAGAAGCCGTTCCCAAAAGGGTGATGACATCGCCAGAACCAATGGCTGTGTCGGTTGTGTTATGCGCACCCCCGGTTTCAAACAGACCGGGACCTGAACAAACGAGAGTCCCCGCGCCGCCTGACAGAGTAACGTCTGCCGTGACAACTGCTGTGTGCAGGATGTTCGCTCCGGTTTCATCAACGATAGGTTGCCGTGTGCTGAGATTCAACTGGTTTCGTCCGGTGATCTGGACAATCTCGCCAGCTTTAATCGGCAGTGCGGCATCCATCGCGGTTACTGCGAGTGCTTGGGTCATCGTGTCCTTGGCCGTCACATAAGTAACGTCAGGCGCACCACTCAATGTCCCTGCCCGGTCGGCTCCCGCGCCACTTGTTAGAGTGGGAAGAGTGACCGCGCTCAATACGCGCATCCCTGCAAAGTTCTCGGTGATGGTCGCCATTTTATGGGCGCTCTGGACATCATCGCCAGATTTACCACCGGAACCTAAAGACCGTTGGATATCGGCCAGAACGGATTGCGTGTACGGATTAACCGCATACGTCCATCCGCCATCTTTCGGAATGCCTCTGGCTTCCATCGTGGCCCCGGCCCTGGCGACATCCGACCAAGTCGTTACCGCAGTGCCATAGGTTCCAGATAAAAGGCCAGCATTCTTGAGCATGAAGGCCGCAAAATCAACTTCCAGATCGACAACGATTCTCGTCGCCATCGGTGCCAGGAGTTGATCCAACTGATCCATCTTGATCGCCTCATCCGCTTCGTCATAATCCACAAAAACGGTGAAGTAATCCTGAACCGTCCCGGTCGCCTTACCAGTGATAATCGAGTCCGCCGTAACGGATGTCAGATCGCCGGTAGGATCACGGTTGGTCGTGTAGTCGGTGGGCCGTTTAAAGTCCACCTTATCGCCCGTATCAGGGGCAAACTTTCCGGCCAGCAATTGGGTGTCTACATTTCTGGACAAAATCCTTGCGGATTCGAACTTCTCCAAAAACACCCTTGCCAGCTTTCGAGTAAAGTTACTGTCGAAATTGTTAGCCATGATTCAGCCTTTATTTATACGTTGCCCCTTTAGGGCCGCGCAATCTCTTGCTCGGTACGCCTCCACCCGGCATTGCTTCGTCCGGATTCGGGGCATCGCGGGATTTTCGGCGAATTTTAAGTTTTGCATTGATCTCGCCTAATTTAAAGACCGCCATCGCAGGATTAACGTCCATTTGCAATTTCAATTCAGCCGCTTCCTCTGGCTTTTTCCCAAGATAATAAAGCAGGCGTTCGGAGTGCGGGAAAATCGTGATGATATCGTCTACCATCGGTTGTCCCATGACCTCGATTGCCTTGTCCTCGGTATCGCCAAAATCAGTAGCCTTCAATTCATCGGCCCTCTTGTAATGCTCCCTGGCCTTCGTTTCAAAGTCCTGGGTCTTCACAGTCTTTGAGGCTGTTTGGGCAATGACCTTTTCGGTTTTGGCTATCCTTGCATCAACTTTCCTGTCGATTACATAGTCGTCGTATTCGTCCTTTTGCTCAACATACTTCGGATCGGAAAAGCCCTCGTCAAAGTCATCGGGGTTTGGTTTGACCGGGGCAGTGCGTTGCTTGAGTTGATCGTTGGACATTCGGAGAAGCTTATTCTCTTCTTCCAAAACGTCACCCCTGCGCGTCGCATTGTCGGCCCTGTCTTTCTCCGCACCCACCGCCTTGTCCATCTGGCGGTTCTTCCGATTAATCCTGTCTTGAAAAGTCTTCTCTTTTTTCTTTTGAGGTCGCGACTCCTCGCCTTCCAGAAACACTTCCATTTCACCGGATTCAGTATCCTCGGAGCCTTCTTCTTCGCCTTCTCCAAGATCAGGGTCTTGATCGGTAGCTACTCCGTCGTCGCCCTGCAAATTCTCCTGATCCAATTCATCCAAGTTTTCCTGGTCGTCTTTCGCTGATTCTTCGCTCATGGTTTTACCTCGAACATGGTTTTAGAGGATGGCCTAGTCGGCCCCGGTTTAACGCCCCGTAGGCGGAAAATAAAAAAGCCCTGCCCGGAGCCATTGGACTCCAAACAGGACTTACGTTGTATTGGTCGCTGTGTTTACTATTTAGTTTATTTTAATGTTACTCCTGGTGCTTCCTTTTTCTAGTGTCCGGCCAATTCACATACTTCGCTCCTAACCTCCCGAACGCTTGGTTAGGCGTTTTCCCTATAGCAAAGAGATTTTCATACCTCGCTACCGCCCACCCTAATTTGATTAATCTATCGAATAATTTCATATCTTAACTTCCTTTTCCTCATTGACTTTCTTTAGTTTGCCTAAATAAAAGTGAAGAGTGATCTTGCCTGTCCACCCCTGCTTAACTAATCGTAACAGCAAATCAAATAGTTTTTCCATTAGTTTATAGTCGGTTCCGGTTCCGCCATTACTGCCTCCTGCGGCACTTTATTTTTTGCTTTGACCCACAACAAATACCAATCAAACGCGGCATTCAATTCATCTTCCGTCCAGCCCTTGTCTTTCGCCTGGGCAATACATAGCTCCGTCCGCACACAGTCCCCGGCTTCCAATGCCCGCCGGATATTGCGTGGCAACGGCCTGCCGGTATATTCACTCGCTTTCGCCTTTTCCTTCCGCGCCTGGGCAATCAGTTCTGTTTCCCTTTTTTCTGCCATTATCCGACTCCGTTCTCAAAATGGTCAAAACCCGTGTCAAGCTTTTTTTTCATTTTTATTTCGTGCCTCTCACTGCCTCATTTAATGGCGCCACCGGGAAACCCGCGCCAGTGCTGGCTTATCGGCCATTCTCAAAAAGGCAATATGGTATAATGGGTGTGTAAGTGAAAATTGTTCTTTAACATTAAACAGAGGAAAATCCCATGTACGATCAACCGCAATACTGCGGAGTCTGCGGAAAGGGAGTCTCGGTCCTTCGGCCGCACTTCCGGCCCTGCCCGCATAGGACCGACAAGCAACATCGTCACTGGCTGGCATGTACTTATGAACACGCCGCCCAAATTGAGCTACACTACCCACAATCAAAGAAAGGAAAAAACCCATGAAAGCAATTATCCTCAAAGCATTAAAAGCAAACCCTGAATTATTGGACGGGGACGGTCATTCAATCATGGCCCCGCAATATTATATCGAACTTGGCATTCCCTACGATCTGCTCGATGGCCTCGACCACAACTACAAATCTGGTAATGACTACAAATCGGCCATCTTTAAAAACGGCCAGGAGCTAAAAACCTGCAAAGGGATTTACAACCTGTCCTTTCTCTACCGCCTCGCATCCTTCCTCGATGTCAAAGACTACCCATCGCAGTGGGGCAGAGGGTCACAGGCTCAAGTGATCTGCTCCGCCATTAGAGAGAAACATAACATCTAACCGACGGATGGCAGGGGACCCCATTAATCCCCTGTCATTCTCCATCCGCTACCAACCGCTCAAGCTCCGAGTCCCAATCGATTGGCTTACTTTCTGGGGTTTGCTGTAAAACCCTTTCCTTCTCGAAGTGTTTCAGATAGTTTTCCTCCAAATATTCTAGGAATTCTCTGTCAAACCCTGCATTCTCATCCATCACTCAACATGCTCCGCCGCTTCCTTGAGGATAATCATTCACTGTGACAATGACCTGCTCTTTACTCAGGACACCCTGCTTGTGGGCTATGGCTTCTAACTTTTTAACCCTCTCTAATAAATCAATCAGCATCGCGTCCGTGCTTCTATTCTCTGGGCTTTTGTTTGAACCTCTGGACTTCTTCATCACTCAATCCCGAGTTGTTCTTTCAGCTTCCGCTCTTTGGTGAAAAGTTTATCCTGCGCCTTGAACCTTCTGTCGTCGGCTTTAAAGAACTTTTTGATTTCCTTTTTAACCGTCTTTAATTCCTTCAACTTCTGCAACTTCTTCTTTTCGCCGGTCACTTGCTTAGCTTTCTTCGGTTCCCTACTATTTACCAATGCTCCGTGTGGCATGGTTTTCCTCCTGTTATTTCTTCAATGGTAGTCCTTGAATGCCTCCTAAAATCTGCCGCCTAATCTCCAAGAGATTCGACACTTTCGCTCCTTCGATCTCCTCTAAAATCTTCTGCGTCTCTGCCGTCTTCTTGATTGCATCGGCGACATTCACCTGGGCCTTGCTGTCCCGCTCCCTGCCTTCACTCAATGCCTGCTCGGCAAGTGATTCGGCTAGTTGGGCCTGCGGGTCCTTCTCCTGCTGGGACTGCTGAGCCTGGGCCAGGAATTGTTTCTCTTCGTCCGTCTCCGGATCGACCAAACCCATGATGATCAAGTCCTGCCTGACCAGTTTCTTAATTGCATCGGTGCCAGGTCCGGTAATATTCTCCATGAGCAAGGCAATGATGGCAGGCATGTATTTGCCCGCGACTTCGGTTTCCTTGACCACATCGGCCATGCCTTTAAGTTCCTCGACCATCTGCTCCCGCTCGGAATCGTACTGAGGCCCAATCTCGGAATATGCCTTGAATTTCTTGCCGCCGACCGTGTTCGCCTCGATCACCATGCCGGACTCATCATCGAAAATTAGCTCGAATATTCTGGTACTGCCCTCGACTCCGTCATTGCCCAATGTCCGCATGAGTCTTGGAGTATTGTAAATATCTGCGGCAATAGCTTGGTAGACCGTGCCTTCCCACTCGACCGCATTAGAGATATTGTCCATCATGTCCTGGGTGTCCCGGTTCTCCCGTTTGAGCAATGCCTGAATCGCCTTGCCGGAAATGTTCGGGTCCAGCGTATCCTGTGGCGCTCCGCCCGTGACCTGCTGAATGTACTGCGGAACGATCTGCATTAATGCCGCCGTAGCCTGATCTAGTTCGGCTGGCTTCGTGTATCCCAGAGGCCCAAAGTGAACGATCTTGCCTTCTGAATCCTTCAACGAATGCGCCAGGGCATAAGCTTTGTTGTTCAAATCCTCCCAGGTTGCCGCGACATCCCCGATCATTTGCATTGGGTCGAATATCGGCAGTGATTGGTTCCCGGTTGCGGCATTCTCCACTAACTGCGATATCTGCACGTTGAATAATCTCTGCGCATCTTTCAGACCCCGGACTAGCCCCTTGTACCATTCCTGTCCGTCGACGAACCCCCGGAACCCGTACATCGGTATAATCGGAATCCACTTGCCAGGAATCCTCCGGGTCTTCTCTAAAATCTCTGTGCCGGAAAATACCGTCTTTTCGACATGCTGGCGGATCATCATACGTTCCCTGATAAACCGACGCTTCTCATCCCTCGCCAGTTCGTCCTTGGCTTTTTCGTGGTCCTCCTTGAAATAAACCTCGATCTCCTCTGTTTGCAGATTCATGTAAATAAATGCCGGAACCTTGCGCCTGACTATCTCGTATCTGTTGGCAATAAAGACATTGTCCCCGACTCCCCCGTCTTCGTTCAAGTCCCTCAAATCCTCGGGAACGTAGGCGGATGTCGCCACTTTTCCCGGCCAGTTCTCCTCGAATGTTTCCAGCGTGAATTCGACTAACTCATGGACCCGCCTCGCATCGGCCTTGTTGATCAGTCTCGACGTTCTGTCCCAGATCACCGTATTGTAGGCTTCGTAGATGGTGTGAAAGATAACCCTCTGATTGTCGTTTTCCAGGTCTTCTTCGTCCTCAAATTTGGTCGCCAGCTTGTAGCATCCGTACCCGCAGGTCGCCACTTCATCGACGCAATTATCCTGGGCCATCTTGCCGAAATGATCCCGAAAGTCCTTGTTCCTGATGCCACTCAAAAGCTTGCCATCTTTTTCCGTGGCCGCTTCTTCGTCCGGCTGGTAGTCAACCCCGATACGATTATTGTTGTATTCCCCGATGAATCGGTTCTTGTACGGTGTGGTGATATCCAATTGAAGCTTGACCCTGTCCTCCGTGAATACCTCTTCAAGGAATTCCTCCCACATGCCACCATCCGCGTATATAAACCGCAAATCCTCGTTCGCTTTCTGGCGCTGATTCTTCAAGTGGTCGGCATCGTCAGCAATCTGCTTCTTCCACCGGACGACTCTCTCAGCGTCCAATTCTGCTGGGGGTTTCTTTGTGACTGCAAGTTTATCAGGCATCGTCAAATCCTCTTCCTGTTAGGAATTCTTAAAGGCTGTGATGGCATCGGCATCGGATACACCACATTCAGGTCCTTAATCCTCGCCAGGGCATCAAAAGAGTCATCGTGTTCGCCCACCGGGAAGGGGTCATACTCCTCTTCGGTGAAAGTCTTGACTAGATCGATCGACTGTTCCTCATGGGTGACGTAGAAAAGAACCTTCGGGAACCATATCTTTCCCTGCTCAAAGTCCGGAATCATCCGACGTATACGGTCATTCTTCGCCATCGACCCACCCAAAGGTATGATATCGAAGTGGTAGGTTTCGTCGTCCATCTTGTCGATGATATGGTCGATGTCCACATCTTTGCCGTACTTCTCATACCCCGTGGTGATCGTTTGTCTATCTGGCTTCCAGAATCGGTGCAGTTCAAACAGTTTCGCGGTCCTTTCGCCCAATGAAAGCCTGTCTCGAACTAAGTCTAAAACGTACAAATTCCCGTCTGTACCCGCGCCCAAGACATCCATTGCCGTGTAATCAGACTTCTTCTTTTTGTCGTTTGCCGGGTCGACTAGAATATAAATGTTCATCCCGGCGGCTTTCTTCTTTCTCTCTACCGCACCGCCGCCAGTACCGTAAAACCGTAGCCATTCGACCTTAAACCCCTGTACGCTGTCCGCCTTGGGGTCCAGAAGCATCTGGCAACCGAATGTGTACGGTCCCATCTTCCGGCGCTTCTCGGCTAATTCAGACCGCGTTAGAAGCACTGGCTCACCGTCGACCTTCCCGTCATCCGTGGCAGTATGTATCCTAATATCTGCCGCTTGGCGCT
>Ga0114923_10002456_pt1 | contig 12553 bp, 12 predicted proteins | sample SumtaG_FD_89578 | JGI IMG/M metagenome (GOLD analysis project Ga0114923, IMG submission 89578) | Deep subsurface microbial communities from Indian Ocean to uncover new lineages of life (NeLLi) - Sumatra_00157 metaG | ecosystem: Environmental > Aquatic > Marine > Oceanic > Sediment | place: near... | reverse complement strand
TTAGGTTTGTAATTGGCGATGAGATTGGTATTAACAATTTAGAGAGAAGCGCTTTTGTGTTCTCTCCTTTTGAGGTGGAAAATAAAACGGGAATTCTTTCCGTTTTTGGCCCAGCGAGAATGGAGTACACTAGTGTTATACCTGCTGTTAAATACACCAAAAATTTAATCGAGGAACTTGGGGAATCTTGGTAAAAATACACAAAATATGACTAATAAAAAATCTGGTAAAGACAAGAAAATTGAGGAACTTGAAAATAATTGGAAAAGAGCCCTTGCTGATTATAAAAACCTTCAAACAAGGTTTGATGAAGAAAAAAAGCAGATAGGATTTTTAGCAAATGAAATATTAATATCTAGTCTTTTACCAATTTTAGATAGTATGGAAAAAGGCAACGAAATTAACAAAGATGAAGGATTGATATCTACGTATAAAGAATTTAAAAAAGTGTTAGTAACTGCGGGGTTGGAAGAAATAAATAGCGATAATAAAACCTTTGATCCTAACCAAATGGAAGCTGTTGAACCTGTGCCCGGTAAAAAAAACCAGGTAATCAAAACTGTTAGTAAAGGTTACTTGTTAAATGGAAAATTAATTAGACCAGCAAGAGTGTGCGTTGGTCTGGGAAAAATGGAGGGCAAATAAGTGTCAAAAATACTTGGTATAGATCTTGGAACTACAAATAGTTGTATGGCAATAATGGAAGGGGGACACCCAAAAGTCATCCCGAATGCTGAAGGTACTAACACGACACCTTCTATGGTGGTAGCCGATCAAAACATAGTGGGAATACCGGCAAAAAGACAGCAAGTGGTAAATCCAAGAAACACAGTTTTTAGTATTAAAAGGTTAATGGGAAGAAAATTTGATTCACCTGAAGTTCGGGACGTTAAAAAAACAGCTCCCTACGAAATTGTTGAGGGTAAAAACGGTCTTGCGTGTGTAGAGATCGAGGGAAAAACATACACACCGCAGGAAATATCGGCAAAAATACTTGCCAAACTTAAAACGGACGCCGAAAAGTTTCTCGGTCAACCAATAAAAGAGGCTGTTATAACTGTGCCCGCTTACTTTGATGATTCTCAAAGAAACGCCACTAAAGAAGCTGGGAAAATTGCCGGCTTTGAGGTAAAGAGAATAATTAACGAGCCAACAGCTGCTTCTCTTGCCTATGGTTTAGATAAAAAGGGAAACGAAAAGATAGCTGTTTACGACTTGGGTGGAGGAACATACGACGTATCAATACTCGAAATCGGTGAGGGTGTTTTTGAAGTTAAAGCGACAAACGGAGACACGCACCTGGGCGGAGATGATTTTGATAAAAAATTAATTGAATGGCTACTAAAAGAGTTCGAGAAAGATTCTGGTATAGACCTGAGCGAAGACCGCCAAGCCATGCAAAGATTAAAAGATGCAGCAGAAAAAGCAAAGATTGAACTTTCTTCTACTACCGAAACCGAGATTAACATTCCTTTTATTACTGCGGATCAAACAGGACCCAAACACTTAAATAAGAAGCTCACTCGCTCTCAACTTGAGCAAATGGTCAGCGAACTAGTCAATAGAACGATCGAACCAATGAAAAAGGCATTGGCAGATTCGGGACTCAAAAAAGAAGAGATTAAAGAGGTAATAATGGTGGGTGGAATGACAAGAATGCCAAAAATCAATGAGGTTGTGAAAGAATTTTTTGGAAGAGATCCGCATAAGGGTATTAATCCTGATGAGGTTGTTGCTGTCGGAGCTGCTATCCAGGGTGGGGTTTTGGCTGGAGACGTGAAAGACATACTTCTTTTAGACGTCACGCCTCTTACGCTTGGGATAGAAACGCTGGGAGGAGTAGGTACCCCACTAATAAAAAGGAATACAACCATCCCTACTTCGGCTAATCAAGTATTTTCCACCGCCGGGGATAACCAGACGAGCGTAGAAATAAATGTTCTTCAAGGTGAGCGGGAGATGGCTGGTGACAACAAGTCTCTTGGGAGATTCATTCTCTCGGGAATTCCACCGGCTCCAAGAGGAATGCCTCAGGTTGAGGTAACATTTGATATAGATGCTAATGGCATTTTGAATGTTACAGCAAAAGATAAGGCAACAAACAAAGAACAGAAAATAACTATTCAAGGTGGCACCGGACTAGATAAAAATGAAGTGGAAAAAATGGTGAAAGATGCAGAAGCCCACACCTCTGAAGATAAAAAGCGCCGAGAGGAGGCCGACGCAAGAAATATGGCCGACGGTCTCTGTTATACGGCCGAAAAATCATTAAAAGATGCTGGAGACAAAGTGCCTGAAAACGTTAAAAAAGAGATCGAAAAAAAGGTTAAAGATATTAGAGACGTTTTGCAAACAGCTACAGCTGAAGATTTAAAACAGAAAACACAGCAGCTTTCGGAAGCATTACAAAAAGTTGGGCAACACATGTACGACCAACAAAAGGAACAGGATAAAAACGAAAAAGACAAAGGTACAGGCAACCCTGTTGAGGGTGAAGTGGTAAAAGAGTAAATAAAACCAACCTCCACATATAAGAAACTCCAAGTACCCCCCGCTAAGCGGGGGGAGTTCTTTAGTCTAAATTACTCAGCTGCCGGTGGAGTTGTATCCTCTGCAGGAGCTTCGCCCTCAGGCGTCGCATCCTCAGCAGGAGGTGAGGAGGGGACCGTTCCGGGAACACTAGCTGCATCATCCGCTGGAGTATCATCCGCTGGAGTATCATCCGCTGGAGTATCATCCGCTGGAGTATCATCCGCTGGAGTATCTGGAGTTGTTGTAGGCTTTGTTGTTTTATCGTCCATATAAAGCACCCCCTTTCGAATATAACCGCTACTTCAATGTCATGATAGCATACCCAAATAGATAGACTTGTGATATTATTTTTTCACTGCCTATGGATATTCAAACTGTTTTAATCTTCATACTTGGGCTTCTTACACTTAATATGATTGCCGTTGGTATTTATGTGATTCTTGTACTTAGAGACTTCCGTGAAACTATTAAAAAAGCTAACGATGTCTTGAGTGATGTAAACCAAATTACAAGCGTAATAACAAACCCTATCACCACAATAGCTGGGATTGTGGCCGGCGTTACACAAAGCGTAAAGGCTGTTAAGTCTATTAGTGGTTTGGTAGATAGGAAAAAAGGAAAAAAATAGCATGCCAAAGAAAAAAGGTTCTTTTTTAAAAGGTGCGCTACTAGGGGCTCTAACCGGCGCTGTCTTGGGTATGTTGTATGCTCCAGCTCCCGGTGAGGAAACAAGGAAAAAAGTAAAAGAAAAATCGAAAAAGTTAACAAAAAAAGGAAAGGAAGGCGCAGATGTCGTTAGAAAAAAAATTGAGAACGCAAGAAAAAAAACGTCTCCACTTATTAAAGAAGCTGAAATAATGATAGAAAAAGCTGTTCCTGTTGTAAAAAAGGCTAAAGAGAAAGCAGACATTATTATTGATGAGGTCGGCGATACCGTAAGAAGAGAAATACAAAAAGGAAAGAAAAAACTCAAAAAACTCTGATCTTGTTGTAAAATTAAAATATGGATCCTGTACCTGCCCAAAAACTCACCGTACCAGGTATTGAGGTGGTGGAAAAAACCTCAAAACTAGCCCCACGCTCAGTGGAAACAATCCCACAAACATCAAAATCAGTAAAGGGTGGTGATAAAAAGAAAAAGAAAAAAGAAGATAAAAAAATAAAAACCCCCGTTAAATTAAACGTGGTAGACAAAACCGAGAAAATTACTGAGCTACATCCTGTGAAAACAACTACCGATACTCTCACTACTAAAGCGGATCAAAATGAAGAGCTATTTATTGAGGAAGTAGAAAAAATACATGGACTTGTTTGAACAGCTCTACAACTTTTTGTGGGTATCACTGTACATAATTATTCTAATTTCAGTACTTGGTGGCTTTTTGTTTTTAATAAGCCTTCTCAAAAAAAAGAAGCACGAAAAGGATTTCGAATACAATCTAACATTCCTTCACGTAAAACTTCCAAAAGATAACGAAATTGAAATAAAAGTGGCAGAAACGATGTTCGCAAGTTTACACGGTTTCAAGAAAACGTTTTGGAAATCGTTATTTTCTGAACCTTACAGGATTTCTTTTGAAATAGTTGCAAAAAAAGATCGGATTGGTTTTTACGTTGTAGTTCCCGACGAAATAGCAGCTCTTATAGAAAGGCAGATCAACGGTGCTTACCCGTCCGCTGAGATAGATATTATAAATCCCCACGAAGTATGGGACAGAGGAAAATTCACTCAAGTAACAGAGTTGAAACTTAAGGGGGCTTCGTATTACCCAATTAAGGAGTATGAGGAAATGAAGAACGACTCACTAGGTACGATCACGTCTGTAATGAGTAAGCTTAAAGAAGACGAGGTTCTGGCACTTCAGTATGTTATCCAACCTGCTCCGGATAAATGGCGGCTGGCTGGAAGAGGTTTCATCGGCAAGGTAAAAGCTAGAAATGCCAATCCCGAGAAAAAAACTAATGTAGACACGGGCTTTCTAGAGGGGGTGGAAAAGAAAATAAGCCACGCTGGGTATTACACAAAAGTTCGAGTAGTTTCAATAGCAGAAAACAAAACAGTCGCCCAGGCTCATATTCAAAATATGGTGAGCGCGTTTGAACAATTCACTGAAGTTACTTACAACAAATTTGTTGTTGTCCCCCAACTAATGCGGCCAAAAATAAAAACCGCAAATGATTTTATTTATCGCCGCATCAGGGTTATAGACTGGCAAATTCCTGTTATGGCCATTCCTATTTACTCAAACGCCTCTGTACTTAATACTGTCGAATTAGCCACTGTTTTCCATTTCCCAAATAAAGATGTTGAGACACCGAACATAGTTTGGCTAGGAGCGAGAAGATCCTCAGCCCCGATAAAATTACCAAAGGAAGGTATATACATAGGAAAGAGTGTTTTCAGAGGGGTGGAAAGAGAGATAAGAATAGCCGACGAGGATAGAACAAGGCATTTTTATATTATTGGACAAACAGGAACAGGGAAATCTCAATTAATGATGTGGTTGGCATTACAAGATATTCAAAGAGGTGAGGGTGTGGCTATAATTGATCCTCACGGTACTGATGTACAGGAACTCCTCGAAAAAATTCCACCGCATCGTAAGGATGATGTGATTTTATTCGATGCTGCAGACACCGAAAGACCGTTGGGAATAAATCTACTTGAGGCAAAAAACGAGGAGGAGAAACACATGATTATAAACTCCTTCATCGCTCTTTTATATAAACTTTATGATCCAAACAGACAGGGAATGATGGGACCGCAGTTTGAACGTGCAGCAAGAAACGTGATGTTAACAGCTATGTCTGATCCAGAAAGTACAATGATTGATGTGTTAAGGCTACTGATTGACGAAAAATATTCAGAAAAATTCATGGATAAAATTACTGATCCTCTGGTTAAAAGATATTGGACGGATGAGGTGGCTAATACCTCAAAGAGCAGAAAGGGTGAAACCATGGGGTACTTCGTTTCAAAATTTGACAGATTTATTACAGATCGAACAATGAGACACATTATTGGACAAACAAAGTCTTCATTTGACTTTAGTACAGTCATGGCAGAGAGAAAAATACTGTTGGTGGACTTAGCAAAAGGAAAAATTGGTGAGGAAAACTCTAACTTTCTGGGTCTTTTGCTAGTACCTAGGATATTGGCGGCAGCTCTAGATCGACATAAATACATTGTCCAAGGTAAAACAGACTTTCCTCACTTTTTCTTATATGTTGATGAGTTTCAAAACTTCGCCACTCCAGATTTTGAAACGATTTTATCAGAAGCTAGAAAATATAAACTAAACTTAACTGTCGCACATCAGTTTATTGCACAATTGGACGATGGGATAAAGGAGGCGATTTTTGGTAATGTTGGCACTATGTGCGCTTTTAGGGTCGGGGTAGACGATGCTGAATTTCTGGAAGAGCAGTTTAGTCCCAAGTTTACAAAACAAGATTTGGGCAATCTTCCCGTTGGTAGAGCCTACATGCGACTTCTGGTTGATGGGCACCCTTCCCCACCCTTTTCTTTAACAGTTGATTGGGATGCCATTACTTCTCAAGAAAAAAGTGTAAAAATGTCAAAAGAAATTAAAGAAGCTTCTAGGATGAAATATGGAATTCCAGTTGAAGAAGTGGAAAAACAAATCAACGAACGTGCAGGATACAACGAACAGGGAGAACCTCCAATTCCAGAGATGTTAAAAAAGAAAAGTCCAAGAATTCCCTTTTAAATTCTGTATAATTTAACAAATGTTTAAACTGCCCTTCATTATAGGCAAAAAAAACTTTGATAGGTTTTTTGCGATATCTCTAGACTCGATAATTGTAAGAGTTTTGGTTTTTTTTCACGATGGGGATCAAACCAGAATTACGGGGTTTGGAAAAGCCCCTCTTCAGCCGGGCGCCATGAGGGCCGGGAATATTATTGATGGGGGTGAGGTAATAGAGGCAATAAGGGAAGCTTTAGATAAAGCTTCTCGAGAGCTAGAGTATAAGGTGAATAACGCCATAATTGGTTTGTCTGGAGATGCTTGCTTAGAGTTGACCACTACAATAAAGCTGGATCGTGGGAAAAAAAACAAAATAACCGAAAAAGAAGTTTCACAAATTCAAGATAATTTAATTGAGGCAGCTTTTATGCAAGCTCAAAATGAGCACCTCCGCACAACAGGGGATTCTTCTTCAAACCTTGAAATAGTAACTTCTTCCAACGTATACACAAGGGTTGACGGTAAGGTGGTAAATGAGGCAGCAGGAAAAAAAGGCGCGATCATCGAAAGCGCAATCTACAACGCCTTCTCTACTTCAAACCACTTAAATATGATAAAAAAAATTGCAAACAAAGCCGGTGTTAAATTATTGGCTGTATCTCCCTACATATACTCACTTGCTCAATCAATAAAAAGATCAACTCTCGAAAGTAGCGATTTTGTTTTGATGGATATTGAGGGGGACACAACAGACGTGGGAATCGTTTTTGGTGGAGGTGTAGTAGCTTCAAAAACCTTAAATGTTGGTTTTACACAATTCATTGATGGTATTAGTGAAAACATGGGTCTTACCTTGATAGAGTCTGGTAGGGTTCTGGAAACGTATTGCGCTGGAAGATTAAGCGAAAGCGAGGAAGATATTGTAAAAAAATGCTTAGAGGAAACTCTCAGGATTTGGATGGAAGGTATCGAGCTTGTTTTTGATGAATTCTCAGAAGTAAAAACTTTTCCTTCTAAAATTCACGTTACGGGAAAAGGGTCGACAATACCTGATTTACTAAATCATCTTAAAAATAAACCCTGGACTAAAGCGATACCTTTTAAAGACGTGCCTGACATAAGAAAGATAGAAATTGCTGATATGCAAAAGGTTCAGGATGCCACAGGAAAGATAGCGTCTACTAGTTGGGTACCAACAACATCTCTCTCAGAAATTTATTTAGAAATAAAAGATGACTAAAATAGAGCTTGAGATACATGACGATACTGTAACTGCTATAAGCAGGATCACTTCTTTGGGCGAGACGGGAGTGGAAGTTACTATTCCAAATGGATCTGTGTTGTTTGATAATATTCTAAATCTCAAACTATTAAAAAAATATACAGAAAAGAAAAACATAAATCTTCATTTTGTGACAAACGATCCTATAGGAAATAACTTAATGGCGATGCTAGAAGACCAAGAGCTTCCCGCAGCAAACCCATTGGAAAAAGAAATGAAACCAAAACACCAACTTCCAAAAGTAAGGATCAAATTCCCCAAGTTTTCGTTCAAAAAGATCCCACTTTTCTTTGGCTTTCTTTTAATAATAGGTGGTGGTAGCCTTTTTATATATTTAAATAAAAACCACAAAGCAACCGCAAACATCGTGGTAAACTCGCAACCTTTAACAAGAAGTATTACTGTTAGAGTCAAGGATGGTTCAATTACGAACGTTGAAGATAAAATCCTAGAAGGACAAAAAGTTCAGGTCAACATAGAAGATTCCCAAGAAACCGAAACTACAGGAGAGCTTTTGGTGGGAGAAAAAGCGAAAGGTAAGGCGACACTTTATAACAGAACCTCCGAGGAAAAGGAGTTCGAAAACGGCACCGAGTTGGTTTATGAAAAACACAAATATGAAACGAGAGAAGATGTAACAGTTCCTGCTAGCCACCCCGAAGATATAAACGACCCGCTATCCCCAATGATTCCTGGAGAAGCAATTGTTGAAATAGAAGCAAAGGATATTGGAGAAGAATTCAATGTAGATAACGATGAGACTTTAGAATTTGATGATTACGCAAAGGAGGATTATATTGCAAAAGTCACTGAAGAAGTTGACGGGGGAAAAAGTGAGACACTTAATATCGTAAGCGAAAATGATATCGAGACTCTAAAAGAACAACTGTGGAATAAAAGCAAAGAAAGTGCTGAGCAAAAATTAAAAAATGAGGTTAGAAAAGACCAAAAAGCCATTAAGGGTTCGGAAAGTATTGTGATTACCGATGAAAAGTATAGTCACGAAATTGGTGACAAAACGGATGAACTCAGTCTCACACAAAAAGTTTCTGGAAGTGTTCTAACTTACAACAAAGATGCGCTTAATTCTCTCATGGATAAACTAACAGAAGGTTTAGTTCCTGATGGGTTTATTCTTTCAAGTAAGGAGAGGAGTATTCAGGTGGAAGTACTAGGCCACTCAACTAATTCTGTGCTCACGGCAAACGAGGCCGACATACAGGTAACTTTAAAAACTTATGTGGTGCCAGATATAGATTCTACAAAAATTAAGGAGGATCTTGCAGGAAAAAACTTGAACGAGGTTCAGGAAATTCTTGGAAGTATAAGAAATATAAAAACATACGAGTATAGAGTTTCGCCAAAAATACCAATATTTCAAAGGGCACCAAAAGATGTTAATAAGATAGAGGTAACTGTTGAGAGAAAATAAATCATGAAAAGTAAAAAAAGAAAACAAACTAGAGCCTTGTTAGGCATAGATCATGGAACAGAAAATATTGGGATAGCTTTAGGAAAAAATAATTTAGTAATGCCCTTAAAAGTAATAAGTGGAAGAAACGAAGGGGTAGCAGCTCATGAAATAACAAGGCTTGCACTTGAAAATAAAGTATCTAAAATTATTTTAGGACTCCCGCTAAATGCCGAAGGAAGAGAAACAAAACAAGCTCTTAAAGTTAGGCGTTTTGCTAACCTGTTAAAAGTAATTTCTAAAAAACCTATCGACTTTTACAACGAGTTTAAATCAACTGAGGAGGCTGAAAGGGAAAACCATGAAGATAAAATAATTAAAAAAGGAGAGCCAACCGACCACCTCTCCGCTGCCTTGATACTGAAACAGTACCAAGAAAGCTTATCTTCCGATTAAAGGTTTGGTATTCTAAAAACACCATGTATAAATATATTATCGAAGGAAAAAAGGCAGTAATATTCGACCTCGATGGAACCATCGTTGATACTCGACCTCTATACGTTCGAGCATTTAATGAGGTTACTAAAAAAATTACGGGGGAGAAGTCTCAACTTAATAGCCTTGTAACTCCTGGGACCTCTACTGAAGATAATTGGAAAAACATTCTTCGATCTCCTCAGGGAGAGAAAATAAAAAAAATTCCATTAAAGGAATTAATCAATGATCTTCATATAACTTTCGTTAGTTTAATAAAAAAATCGGATATCGAACCCAGAATGGGTTTTTGGTCCCTCATATACGAGCTAAAAAAAGAAAAGAATTTTAAGATATGTCTTGCAACAAATGCTGTAAAAAGTGTTGCAACACAAGTAATGATAAAAACAAATATTGATGGGGTTTTTGACATTTCCATTTTTGGAGATGAGGTTCAAAGAAAAAAACCCAATCCAGAAATATATATCAAAGTAATAAAACAATTAAAAATGCTTCCGGAAAGAATTTTATTGTTTGAAGACTCCCTAGCTGGGGTTTCTGCGGGAGCAGCGGCAGGACTCGATATGGTTGTAGTTTGGGATGAGATCATATCAAAACTCGAATTTCCAGGAAATGTTATCGATTTCATTTCAGACTTTAATTCCCTACCCGGAAATTTAGACAAAAATTACTTAGATCTCTACAAAGAAGAAGTAGCAAAAGGGTCTAAGTAAATACCACTCAATCGTTATTGCTTCCTCATTGTGGATAACTCATGTTAAATTAAAAACGCTGCCCAGTGTTTGTAGGGGATTTTCCTTTTACTAAAATAAAAAAGCTATGCCTGAATTTGCAACAAAAACACAAGCTAAAACCTTCTGGAAAAAAGTTGTTAATGAACTCGAGGTTAATAGAGACTCTGCCACATTTGGGACATTACTCCCAAATATCACCCCAAAACAAATGGGTGGAAAGGAATTAGTAATTGCCTGCGAAAATAAATTCATTAAAAATACATTAGAAAAAAATATTGGCCCAATTCAGAAAGCTGCAAATAAGGCGGCTCAATCAGATATAGAAATAAAAATAATTATCGAAAAGGGAAATAAAAAACTTGAACCAGATACTGGTAAGCTTGGTCCCTTATTTGGACCCAAAACAAATCCAAAGAAAATTCTAAGAGACAAGCAAGAAAGGTCAGGTCTTTACCCAAAATATATTTTCGAAAACTATGTTTTAGGACAAAGTAACCGCCTCGCTTTTGCAGTAGCAAAAGCAGTGGTACAAAAACCAGGAGAGGTATATAATCCAGTTTTTTTACATTCGGGTGTTGGTTTGGGAAAAACACATCTAATGCAGGCCATTGGAAATGAAATTCTTAAAGAAAAACCAGGAACAAAAGTGGTGTATACAACGAGCGAAAATTTCACAAATGAGTTAATCGAGGCAATCCAAAGCGGAAAGGGAAGGGGAAAATATACTTCTAACAAATTTAGAAATAAGTTTAGAAAAGCAGACATTCTCTTAATTGACGATGTGCAGTTTATTATTGGAAGAGGGGCAACTCAAGAAGAATTTTTCCATACATTCAACGCTCTCTTTATGGCACAAAAACAGATTGTAATAACTTCCGATAGACCTCCCCAAGACTTTGAAAAATTACCAGATAGAATCACCTCACGTTTTAGAAGTGGGATAATTGTTGATATTCAAATACCAGTTCTCGAAACGAGAGTGGCAATCTTAAGAAATAAAAGGGATGCCAATAGAGATCCCATAAACAACGATATTATCGACTACATTGCAGAAAATGTGGATGCAAATATTCGAGAGTTAGAGGGTGCCTACCTACAAGTATTAACTTTAGCTCAAACAGAAAACATAGAGATAACAAAAAAAATTGCTGCAGAAAAACTTGGAAAAACAATAAGGGAGAAAACCACCAAAAATCTAAATATGAATCAAATACTAAAAGCAGTATGCACCTATTATTCAGTCAAAAGCGTTGAAATAAAAGGCAAAAAAAGAACAAAAGATTTAGTTCTTCCTCGACAGGTGGCCATGTATTTAATTAAAACCATGACAGAAACTCCTTTTATGACTATTGGGGATTTTCTAGGAGGAAGAGACCACACTACAATAATGTATGGTGTGGAAAAAATTGGGGAAAAAGCCGATCACTTGGGAAAAATGAGACAAGATATAACTAATGTAAAGCAGATGCTTTACGTGGATTAATTGTGTATAAAAACGTTCAATTAGGAATTACTTAGTATTTTCCTATAAGTCTTGTGGAAAAACTCCGTAAGTTATCCACATGAATATTCACCAAGAAAAAAGATTTATCAACAAGAAAAAAAGTGGTGGCATCAACAAAAACATTAGTAGTGTACAAGAAAAAGCTAGTATCAAAACCACAAACGTTATCAACAATTATGAAGGTGACAATTAGTTTTTAATAAAGCAAATAATTCTAATATCCACAAATCCACACCCCCTACTATTACTACTACGTTTTATATATATAAAATCATTGATAAAATGTGGAAACCAATATGTTTTTTTTAATTACACTTTTTGCAAAAGTAAGTTCTATTAGTTTAAAACTTTTAAAACTTGGACATGGGTATACATGGCCTGGTCATTTTATTTTAAAAATATTTCCAAATATATTAGTAAGTTTAAATAACAAGTATCCAAAAGGTTTGATTTTCATTTCCGGTACAAATGGAAAGACAACTACGACCAAATTAATTACACACTTATTAAGAAAGCGCGGTTTAAGGGTTACAACAAACGCAAGTGGCGCAAACATGCTAAACGGGGTTCTCTCCTCTTTTTTGCTGAATACCACTTTTACCGGAAAAATTAGTAGTGACATTGGGGTATTTGAGGTAGATGAATTTAACTTGTCTTTACTTCTTAAAAAAGTTACTCCCGATGTTCTCGTTCTTCTAAATTTAACCAGAGATCAACTAGACCGTTACGGAGAAACAGATACGATAGCTTCACGTTGGGCTAGTTCAGTTAAGAGGCTGAAGGAGACCACTCTTATAACAGACCTTTCGCAGCCTGTCTTAAAAAAAATATCAGCTAGTTTTAAGGGTGCTGTAATCTCGTTTGATTCCTATTCCAAGAAAATTC
>Ga0114923_10002454_pt1 | contig 12554 bp, 12 predicted proteins | sample SumtaG_FD_89578 | JGI IMG/M metagenome (GOLD analysis project Ga0114923, IMG submission 89578) | Deep subsurface microbial communities from Indian Ocean to uncover new lineages of life (NeLLi) - Sumatra_00157 metaG | ecosystem: Environmental > Aquatic > Marine > Oceanic > Sediment | place: near... | reverse complement strand
TTCTGCTTGTGGTCTCCCTGTAATTCTATTCTTCCTTCTTTTGCTGTTCCACCGCAAGCAAACTTTGTTTTTAATTTCTTAGCCAACTCTTTCAGGTTAATCTCTTTTTCATCTATTCCTTCCACAATTGTACTCACTTTATTAAATTTCTTTTTTACTAATTTCACTATTATCTTTTGGCTCTCTTTTGCTATTGTTTCACAAACACATAGCTCTTTTGGTAAACCGCACTTAGGGCATATTTCACTCATGTTTTTTTATCTACCTCCTGTGATTTTTCATTTAGGATTGTTAATATCTTTGCAATGTTCTTTTTTATTTGTTTAACCTGACCAGGACTTTTTGGGGTGGTGCCTGTTGAAAGCTGAGCATTAATCTTGATTAATTCCTTTTTTAATTCTTCTAACCTTGTTTTAAGGTCTTCTTTATTCATGGGTCTTATTTCCCTTATTTTCATTCTTCTCCTCCTTTACCTTTTCTTCCTTCTTTTCCACATCTTCCTCTTTCTTTCCTTCTTCCTTCACTTCCTCAATTACTTCTTTCTCTTCTAAAAGCTGAATATCATCAGGCAATTTAATATCAGGGGGCATTATTGCTAACTTAATCCCAACAATACCTGATTTTAATTGAGCAACAGCATAAGCCCTATCTACACCTTCTATTGCAACATCACCACATTTCCTTAAAAAACCAGAGTAAAACCTCCATGATTTAGCTCTTGAAGAGGGTAGTTTTCCGCTTAATATGATCTCAACACCTAAAGCACCCGTATCCATTACCCGAGTCATTATTTTATGCCCTATTCCCTTGAAGTTTTTAGTTCCAAATTTTTCTAAATAACTAGCAATATTTTCAGCCATTATAGATGCATTAAGCCCTATATTTTCTACCTCTGCTATTTCTACCTGTGGATTTTCCAATTCAAATTCCTTTTTTAACATCTTAGTTAGCTGCTTAATATTTTGTCCTTTTCTCCCAACTACTAAGCCAGGTCTTGATGTATGAACAATTATTTTCTCCCCTAAGGGAGTTTTTTGTACCTTTATATGACTTAAACCCACATTTTTCAGACTATTTCTTATATATTCCTGAATCCGAAATTCCTTTATTTTTTCTGTCACAAATTTTCGTTCAATCATTTTTTCTTCACTTGCTTTCTTTTGTTTTTTCTTTCTTTTCTTCTATTTTTTTTACATCTTTCTTTTTACCCTCATCTATTTTTTCCTTTGCTTTCCTCTCTTCAACAATTATGTCTATGTGGGTTCTTTTTGCTTTTCTTCTTCTTTGTCTGCCATAACGCCATGGTCTGCTTGCCAAATGTGCGCTTATGTGGGTAATGTATAAGTTTGATGTATTAATGCCTTTAAACTGTGCGTTTGCTTCCAGGGCTTTCAATAATTTAATAATCTCTACAGCTGTTTTTTTAGGATATCTTCCCGGGCCAATCTTTCTTTTATGGCTCAAATCCTTATTAAATCTTTTAAATGGAACAGCTTGTTTTTTTTCTATGACCTTCTGCAATATTTCTTTTGCTTCACCTACTCTTTTATTCCTAATAAAATTGGATATCTCAACACTAGACTTTGTTGATATTGGCAAGGATTTTCCAACTACCTTAGCCATATTCTCCTTATCATAGTTCTTTGTTGCATATTTGTACTTCATTTTATTTCACTGATAAAGCTGCAGAGCTTCTTGTAGCTCCAATTCCAGGAGCTGAATGCTCTACTTTTTGCCTTGTAATAACAAATTCTCCTAGATAATGACCAATCATTTCATTTTGTATTGTAACAGGAATGAATTCTTTTCCGTTATGAATCTTTATGGTTAAATCAATCATCTCCGGCAGTATGATCATATCTTTACAGTGGGTTTCTATGTTACTTTTTTTTGCCCTGATGTGATTTAATAATATTTTTTGCTGGTCACTAAATCCTCTCTTTAAACTTCTTCTCTTTCTAGCAGGTAATAATAGCATAAAGTCATTTAAACTTATCTTCTTCAATTCCTCTAATGTTTTTCCTTTGTAAGTAAATTCTTTTTTTGCCATTTTTACCTTTTAAATCCTGTTCTTCTCGCTGCTATTTTGCCTACTTTTCTTCCAGGAGGGGCATCTCTGGATACTGTTGCTGCTTTTCCTTTGCTAGAAGTGCTTGATCCTCCGAATGGATGTGAAACAGCATTCATTGCAACACCTGATGTTTTGGGATATTTTTTGTTTCTTGCCCTCATAGCATGATACCGAAACCCGGCTTTTAAAAATGGTTTTTCCGTTCTTCCAGAACCTGCTATTATACCAATAGCAGCTCTACACTCAGGATTAAATTCTCTTTCTTTTTTTGATGGCAATAATAAAACAACCCTCTCCTTCATTTTAGATAATATTTTTGCAAATCCTCCAGAAGACCTAACAAATTTTCCCCCATCTCCTGGTGAACCTTCAATATTATAAACAGTTGTTCCTTCCGGTATGTTTTTTAAGGGCAGAATATTACCTGTTTTGATTGGTGTTTCTTCACCATTCACTACCTCACTGCCTACTTTAATACCATCCGGAGCCTGTAATAAAACCTCTTCTCCATTTTCATATTTTACATTAATTAAGGGGGCAGAGTGTCCTGGACAATTAATAATATCTACTATCTTCCCATTAACAGCTTCTTTACTATAATCACCATAAGCTGCCCTTCCTTTATACCTAAAACTAGGAGCTTTGTATGTTGATGATCCTTTTCCACGTTTTTGTTGGATTAAACTTTTTCCCATTTTTGTGCACCCCTACATTAACCCTAATTGTGTTGCAATATCAATAGCAGGTGTCTCAGCTGAAAATTTAACATAAGCTCTTTTTTTACCATCAGGTCCAATTAAGGTATTTACTTTGTCAACCTTTGCTTTGAACATCTTTTCAATTGCTTCTTTTACATCCTTTTTAGTTGTTTTTTTATCTACAACAAACAAAAGCTTATTTTCACTTTCCATTAATCTAATTGCCTTTTCTGTTGATAATGGATGTTTAATTGTTTTGTACATGTCCATTTTTATCATCACTTAAACAAATAATCTCTCCTTTTCTAATAATTCAACAGCTTCTTTGCTCCATAAAGTTAATCTTCCAGGAACTGCTCCAGGAGCCAATAACTCAGCATTAATATTTTTCACTTCGCAAATATCAATTCCAGGTATATTACCTGCTGACTTTGCTAAATTACAGTCTTTTGAAACAACAATTAAAGGGCCTTTCTTTTTTTTGTATTTTCTCCCCCTCATTTTTCCTTTTCCTGCCCTTATCTTTTTCTGTCCGCATCTTATTAATTCTTTATCTAATCCTAATTTCATCAAAACATCTTTTGCTTTCTTTGTTTTATCTACACTTTCAATAGCTGAATCAATTACAAGAGGATAATTTCCAGTAATCTTATGCCCTCTTTTAACAACCAAATCCTTGTCTACAGTAGCTGCAATAGCAGACCTTATTGCCCTCTTCCTTTCCTTTTTGTTTATTTTCTGCCACCATATCTTCTCTGCTTTTGGGGGATGCGATCTTCTCCCTCCCACAGTTCCAGGAGCAATCGCGCCTTGCCAGTTCATTCTTGTGCCACGTCTTGAAAGTATCTTTCTAGGAACTCTTGAGATTCCAAAACCATAAGAGGTTCTATAGTCGTGCCTTCTTCTTGAAATCTTTGCAGAAGCTCTTTTGCCTGCTCTTGGAGATGCTCCGTAAGCTTGTCTTTTATGAGACATAATAGCTAAAACAGCCCTTTTAATTAGATCAGGTCTTACTACTTCTTCAAATTGTTCAGGCAGTTTTATTTCCCCTTTTTCATTGTTTTCTAAATCTAATATTTTCAATTCCATTTTATTGTATGATTTGTTTTATAGGTGCTGCTTCTTTTGGTATTTTTTTACTTGGCCTTATTGCAAAATTAAATCTTATCAATCTTTTTTTGGGGCCTGCTACAGATCCTTTAACTATAACATAAGGATTTTTGATGATGCCATATCTTGTAAAGCCACTTTTAGGGTTTATTTCTTCTGGTTTATTTCCAATCTTCAATAACCACTTATTTAATTCTGTTCTTTGGAAATATCCCATTTGGCCAGCCTGAGGAACCTTCCACATTATATTTACCTGGCCTTTCCATCCGCCTAATGAGCCAGGAACTCTTCTGCTTTTCTCTGATTTATGGCTCTTTAAGCCTATTCCCCATCTTTTGACAGGCCCTTGCAGTCCTTTCCCTTTTGTTATTGCATGAATATCAATCTGAGCGCCTTCTTTGAATATATCTCCTATGTTGATTTCTTTTCCCAAAATATTTTTAGCGTAATTTAGTTTTTCTTCCTTATTTCCGCCTACTGCAATTTCAAATAATTCTGGTTTCTTCTTTCCTATTCCGCTTAATTTAGGCTGTGTATATACAACTAAAGTTAAATCATCAAAGTCCTTAACATCCTCTATCTTTTTTCTCTTTTTAGGTATTGTTATTTTTCTTTCTAATTCATTATCCAAATCTTGAGCAAGAACATCAGAAACAACTTTTAAACCATCAATGGTTTTTTTGTAAAAACGGATAGAAGCAGATTTTAAAGGAGGACATTCAATGATTGTAGCGGGACAGGAAATTGTCTCGCCCTTAGTCATTGAATTTGGGTTATTATCTGTAATCATTAAATGGAGCATGCCCACCTTATAACCGGCAAAACCCAATAATTTAGGTTCTTTTAGATTAGCCCATGCACCAATACTAGCTATCTGTCTTTTAGCCCTCTTTCTAGGATGATAGGCCAAACTTCCGAATCTCGGTCTTCTTGTTGTAGGCATTTTTTAGGTTTTGCTTTGACTCACCCCACGTATGAGATATTATACAGCAACATCTCTTTGTGCGAGTTTGTATACAAAAAAGCCTTTTATTAAAGCCTTTACTAGAATAGTTTTGTACTGAAAAGGCTCCTTTTCAGGCTAATTTACCATGTACGTAATAATCTTAAGTACACCCAATATTGAGGGTTATTGAGAGTAATTGGGTGTTTATAAACTTTACTGTGGATTACTCTTATTTTGCCTTGTTTTTCTTTTTACCTGCTTTATTCAAATACCTTGTCTTAATCCTGCTGTAATTCACAGGATTCTTTATCTTTTGGCATAGGTTGTCAGGTGTGCATACTCTAAAATCCTTGTAATACATAGAATTAGCGCAGTTTGGAGGTAATATCTTCTTTGCCTTTTGTTTATGGTATCTTATCTGGCCTTTAATCAGGACTTCTCTTAGTGGTTCAAAATTCTTTTTGTTCCATTCTTCTAATCTTTTTTCTATTTGCTCGTAATTCCATCCTAATGATGTTAGAAAATTTGTTAGAATAAACAAGCTTCTTTTTCTTCCATCAGTTAGGCCGCTGAGAATGAGCCTTATGCAGGGAGGAAAGAATTGCTCAGGAACAGCTTCTTCAGGTATTTCATAGTGCTTACCTTTCTCTATTTTTACTTCTTCTTGTTTTAGATTAAAATCAAATGCCTGCACCATTAATTTCTTTGCTTCATTCCTCTTAACATTCTTTTTATCTAAAAATTTATATTTAGATATCCTTACATTTTTTGGAATTGCGATTTCTTTTCTGAAATTCATTACTTTATTGGGATTTATTAAAACTGAAACTAATCCTGTTTTTTCATTAAAGCTATATGGCATTCTGTATAAATGCCTTGAAGATATTAAAATAGTGTCAATACCAATAATAGAAAAAGGATCAAAAACACCTTTTTTTACTATTTCATTAAATCTTTTTCCTGTTTTTTTCATTATTTTTTCAACACTTTCTTTTTTTAACATCTGTTCAATAAGGGGATTCCTTATCATAACTTTCAGATATTCAGCAACAGCCCTTGGGCCATCTGGAAACCACAATCTTGCTTCTTTATCATGAACTTTATTTGGGAATGATTCAAAAGGAACTCCAATATGAAAACCTGTGCCGCCAGAGAATTTACATGATACTGAATTAATTCCCTGGAACTTTAATGCTTTTACCAATAAATCAGCTGTAATTTTTGAATATTCCAGAAATTTACAGTCAATATCTAAAACCAAATCCCAGCCTATTCTTAAATTTTCTACATCTTTTCTTTTCATCATAGGATCTAATTGTAAAGGACTTCTCCATAACTCTTCAGAACCATGAAAAGAAGTTGCACCTTGTTTTGCCAGCTCTAAAACATCTTTAGGATATTTTAAAATATCTGGTCTTTTTCCGAAACCTTTATCACCAAATTTTATAGCTACTTCTCTGTCTAGAGCATTTTCAATTATCTCTTTTTGTATGTCTTCTCTTTTGTAGTGTTTGAGAATCTGGCTTAGTGTTATCATAAAATCCCCCGATTAAGCAGTATATTTTTATAGTTTATATTATTTTTCTTTTAGATAAGGATGAAGGAAACAACCAATGAATTATTAGACTGGATAGAAACTATAAAAGATTCGGACAAAATAATTATTGTAGAAGGAAAAGAGGATAAAAAAGCGTTGCACAAATTAGGAATAACTGATGTAGTCCAACTAAACAAAAGGCCACTCTATAAAGTTGTTGAAGAATTAATTGAAAAAGGGAAAGAAGTTATTATATTGACTGATTTGGACAAAAAAGGAAAACAGCTTTATGGGAAATTGAATCATGACTTATGCAGATTTGGGGTGAAGGTTGATAATAGGTTTAGAAACTTCTTGTTTAAGAATACTAAATTAAGGCAGATTGAGGGGATGGATAGTTATATTCGGAATAAGAAACCATTATGCGATATTTCTCGCAATTGAGGGAATGAGTTGGTGTGAGTAGGAAGTAGTAAATAAAGTTTATAAATTCAAAAAATAATAAAAAAAATTATTATGAAAAAGTTGAATATTAATATTGTTATAATCCTTATACTCGTTTTGTCTTTAATATACATTTCGACTCTGTTTACTAGTGAGGAATCATTCCTTGATAAGTATCCAGGTAATTGGAAAATTGTTTATAATGAGTATACAGGCACACCCCACCGGATTATTGGCTCAAACATTGATCTTGGATCTGAATTAGTCAAGGATAATATTGAGAGTGTTACAAGAGGGTTCCTGGCTAGTAATGAGAATTTCTTTAAGGCTGATACCAGTAACCTTTTTCTTGTTAGAGCTGATTATGATCCTCCTTTATGGTCTGACAAGCAGGAAACTGGCACATGGTATGTTACTTATATCCAAAAGCATGAGTATGTCCCTGTTGAAAAGAGCATTATAAAACTTATAATAACAGATGGGAAGGTTACCTCAATAGGAATTGATTATTACCCTAAAATTGATGTATTGTCCAAGCCGTCCATTATGAAGGAGGCAGCTGTAGAAATAGCAAATAATAATTTGGGTGTTGTGCAGGTTGATCCTATTTCTATTGAGCTTGTGGTTTTTCCAATAGAAGAGAATGTGTTTTTTCCAACAAAAGCAAGCACAGTAGAGTATAGGCTTGCATGGAAACTGCAGATGCCATTTACAACAATAGAGGGGATAGAGGGGTTGGAATCAGGAGAGTGGCTCTATATAATAGATGCCCACTCTGGAGAGATAATTGATAAAATTAATCAATTGCATACTGATAGAATATCCGGACATGTCAGAGGAAGCATTTTTGAGAATACACCTCATGAAAGAGCAGTTCTTCGGGGTATATCAGATGAGTATGTTAATGTAACAGAAAGAGGAGTTCCATTTTCAGATATAACAGATGAGTCTGCTAATTATGATGTAAGTGGACTTGCTGGAACAGTGGCTCTAACAGCTAATTTAATTGGGCCGCATGTTGAGGTGTATAATGATGGAACTGTACTTGCAACTCATTATCATGAAGAAGCTGTCCCTGCGGTGCATAACTGGAACTGGGCGGATGATGATACATCCTATAAGAATGAAGAGACAAATGCGTTCTATCATGTGAACATTGCATATGATTTTTTTACCAGAGGGGATCCGTTTGATATTGATGCTGCGTATGGTCTTACACCATATCCAATCCCTGTGATTGTCAACTCCTCAGAACCGTGCCTTGGTTCACATACATGCAATGCATGTGCAGGTTCCAGTGGACTAATATTTCTTCCAGCAGGTTATTGCTCAAGATACGAAACAAACTCAGAGGCAACATCCCTATCATCAGATATCATTTATCATGAATATACACACAGGATTGTACGTACTGTGAAGGATTATTCTATTCTTCGGCTTTCTCCTTTTGGATCTGCAATGAACGAAGGATTTGCAGATTATTATGGGGGCAGCATAACAAATGATTCTGCACATGCAGAGTGGATATATGATCAACTTAATTATTGGGCTTCAAGAAATATGGATAATACTGAGAGGTACCCAGAGGACTGGACAGGCATAGGGCATTATGACAGTGAGATGTTTGCAGGTGCTTTGTGGGATATAAGGGTTATAAGGGGACAGGATTTTACAGATAACCTGGTTATTAGAGCAATGAAACGTGACGGATTAACCTTCCATGAGTTTGTTGATGATATGCTTGAGGCTGATGATGATAATAGCAATATATCTGACGGAACACCTTATATAGAGGATATTTGCCATGCTTTCTATGATAATCATGGAATTGCATCAACTTTCTGTTATGGACACACTGAGCTTCCCTTAGCTGATATCAGCTATCCGTCACCTACAGATTTTAATATGTTTGTAACAGAAGATACTATTGTGATAGATGGCACTGCTGCAGGCTCAAGGGATACTATGTCTGAGTATGAGATTGAATATGCAAGCTACTCTAATCCTGATTTGTGGTTATCTGATGGCATTGTCCTTACTGGGGATGGATTGAGTGAGGTTTTTGAAGACACCCTTGGTGTATGGGACATAAGCTTAGTAAGATCTGGAACATATACAGTAAGGCTCACTGTAAGAGACACAGAAGGAAGAAGCGCATATACAACCACAGAAGTCTATATTGACAGGGAGATGATGAGAAGGATTCATTCATTTGAGGGAAGGTCATCCCCTTCTATGGCAGACATAGATGGAGATGGAATGAAGGAGATAATTTTTGCACACATGAATGGAATACTGTATGTATTACGTCATGATGGAACTCGCTTCTGGCAGAGGTTGATGGGAGGATACCCTAGGAATTCACAGGCAATAGCTGATATCAATGATGATGGATACCTTGAGATTTTTGCAGGCACTGATAAAAAGCTTTTTGCATATTACCATAATGGAACAAATCTTACAGGCTGGTCACAAAGCATTGGGGAGATGGGATCTCGGGAGTCCCTCAATCCATCCCCTGCAATAGGTGATCTTGATGGAGATGGGAGCCTGGAAATAGTTATTGGAACTAGGGAGAATAGTACAGTATATGTTTTTAATGCTGATGGAAGCACAGTTCCTGGATGGCCAAAGGAAGCAGGCTATACAGCATCAACTCCTGCGCTTGCTGATATAGACGGCGATTCCTTAAATGACATCATAATTCCTGAATGGCAGGGAACTATCTATGCATGGAATCATAATGGAGATAATGTATCAGGATGGCCAGTTGAGCTTCATGGAGCAATCTATGCATCCCCTGCAGTTGCAGATATCAATAATGATGGTATGCTGGAAATCTATGTTGGAACACATATCTGGCTTTATGGATTGTATCAAAACGGGACACCACTTCCTGCCTGGCCTATTAACCTAAGTGGTATTGCCAGGTCATCACCAGCAATTGGAGATGTGGATGGTGATGGACTCCTTGATATTGTGCAAATCTCTACTGAGAGGTCAGTTATTAATATGTCATTGATTCATACAACTCATGTTGAGGTTTTCCATTATAATGGAAGTTTTGTTTCAGGATGGCCACAGCAGATTGATGATACAGTCGTACCGTTTTCGTCTCCTGTAATTATTAACAGGGACGGTAATATGCAAATAATCCTTGGTACTGGCGTCGGGATCTTTGCTTTTTATGGAAATGGGAGTTTGGTTGAGGGATGGCCAAAAATGCCAGGTATTAAGGTTTTTTCATCCCCTTCATTAGATGACCTTGATGGTGACGGTGATCTTGAGATGGCTGTTGGCCTTGAAACCGGAATTTATCTTTGGGATTTGGAAGGAACCTATGATAGGGATAGAATGGAGTGGCCAAATTTCCACAGGGATATAAGAAACACAGGATATTATTCAAAACCTATCTTTGTAGACAGCTGCATATCTATTGATGCACCCGGAACTTATATACTAAATAGGGATCTAATGGATGTTAGGGAAAGAAACTGTATTGCAATAAACTCAAGCAATGTACTTTTGGATGGTGCAGGACATACTATTGATGGTGTTGATGGGGATGGGTCTGGTGTAAGCATCTATTACCTGGGAGGTCAGATGAGAAATGTTGTGGTAAAAGATCTTACATTGTCAGACTGGTTTTTCGCTTTGGACTGGAGTAATGCATCTTATGGACGTATTGAGAATGTTACAGCAACATCAAATGTTGTTGGCTTTAGTGTGCACTGGGAAGGAAGCAAAAAAAATTATCTCCTTAATAATAATGCATATTCCAATGAGAACGGATATTGGATATCAGGATCTGATAATAACACAATTTCAAACAATAGAGCAAGTGGAAACGCTCGCTTAGGGCTCTATTTGGTATCTTCCAATTACAACACAGTAACTGGAAATATAATAAGCAACAGCGGTGAATTTGGGATAAGAACCAATAATGCAATCGGTAACATGATTTATAACAACATATTCAATAATTCTGAAAACTTCAGGGCAGATATCAGAGGGAACACATCATGGAATACTGAAACACGTGAAGGAACAAACATTGTTGGTGGCCCCTATATAGGAGGTAATTATTGGGGGAAACCTGATGGAACCGGTTACAGCGATACCTGTGTTGGAATCCTTAGGACTGGAATCTGCTTACCATATGAGCTTAATGTTTACAACATTGATTATTTTCCCCTTACAGTAACTTAGAATCTAAGTGGTTTTTAGTGTTTGTGCTACCATCAAGTTGAGTAACACAATGAGTACGCACGAAATATTATAGTATTCTTAAACATTAAATTTTTAAACATAAAAATAGTACTAATTACTATGGCAATAAAAAACCAATTCAAAACAATTATCCTACTAGGAGCACTCACAGGAATCTTATTATGGATAGGCTCATTCTGGGGGCAATCAGGATTAATGTTTGCTTTAATATTCTCAATAATAATGAACTTCGGAGCATATTGGTTCTCTGACAAGATAGCTTTGGCAATTTACCGTGCAAAACCCGTTTCTGAAAATGAAGCTCCAAAACTATACAAAATAGTAAGAGACGTTGCACACCTGGCAAATATACCCGCACCAAGAATATATATTATACCATCAAACATCTTAAATGCATTCGCTACAGGCCGTTCAAGAAAGCATGCTGCCGTTGCAGCAACAAAAGGAATAATTGAAGCATTAAACGAAGATGAGCTAAAAGGCGTAATTGCCCACGAAATATCTCACATCAGAAATAACGATATCTTAATACAATCAGTAGCTGCAACAATCGCAGGAGTCATTTCATTTATTGCAATGATGGCAAGATGGGGGGCAATATTCGGAGGCTTTGGAGGTAGAAACAGAAGAGGCGGAGGAGGATTAGAATTATTAGTCTTGGCTATCTTAACACCAATCCTAGCAACAATCATAAGATTAGCAATATCAAGGTCAAGAGAATTCCTAGCAGACGAATCAGGAGCAAAACTAATACATAACGGTCATAGTTTAGCTAGTGCTTTAGAAAAACTAGAAACAGCATCACAAAAAATGCCCCTCAGACCAACAAGCTCAACACAAACAACAGCACATATGATGATTGTTAATCCTTTCAGGGCAAGAGGAATTATTAAGCTTTTTACAACACACCCCCCTGTGCATTTGCGCACAAAAAGATTGAGGTCAATGAATTTCTAATTACCATTCTCAAACACAATCTTCAACACCTCTTCCCCAAATCTCCTAACTTTAGTTGGACCCATCCCATGAATATCATAGAGTTCTTCTTTAGTTGTTGGCCCGGTTTGGCATATCTCAATTAATGTTTTATCACTAAATATCTGGAATGCCCTCACATTCAATTCCCTTGATCTCTCAAGACGCCAATTCTTTAATCTATTAAACAGCGTATCATCAGAATATTTCTTTCTATCAACCTTTTTTGTTTTCCAGTCATTAACCTTTGATTGTTTATTTTCAATAATGCTTGCTGTTTTGTCATCAATAAAAGGAGTTAAAGTTGAATGATAGTTAATAACCAGCTTAGATTTTGCTCTTGAAAGTGCAACATACAAAACCCTTAACTCTTCTTCGTATTTATCGTAACAATCGCTGGTTTTTAATATGTCTAGGATAGGATGTTCAGAAGCCCTGCATGGAAAATTAAAACTGTTTGCACCAATAAGATAAACAATCTCAGCCTCAAGACCTTTTATGGCATGAACAGTGGATAATGTAATTTGGTTTTCCTTTGCCTCT
>Ga0114923_10002453_pt1 | contig 12555 bp, 24 predicted proteins | sample SumtaG_FD_89578 | JGI IMG/M metagenome (GOLD analysis project Ga0114923, IMG submission 89578) | Deep subsurface microbial communities from Indian Ocean to uncover new lineages of life (NeLLi) - Sumatra_00157 metaG | ecosystem: Environmental > Aquatic > Marine > Oceanic > Sediment | place: near... | reverse complement strand
GGTTTGATGAGCTCACACAAAGATTTATTGATAAAAATTCAGCTATCAATCTTTTGACAGGACGCTTGGTAGAGGGTTTTGATCAGTCAGAGCTTAGTGATGTCATAGTTCAAGGAGGTGAGATTATTGGAGATCCATTTAATGTGGTAGGACTAGGCGCACCCGGAAAAATAAGTAAAGCACTAAAAAGAACATCAGAAGTTTCAAAAAAGCTCGGTGCTCAGAAGCTTTCAAATGTTTTACAAACCGGATCTAAGGCACTAGAAGAAACATCTGGCGTAACAGACATTCCCAATAGACTAATCAAGAGTGGCTTAAGAAAAGGAACTAAAGGTGTATTAAGCGCAACAGCATTACCCTTAAAAATAACAAGCAAAGTAACTGGCACGGCAGGTAATGTTGTTGGATTGCCAAGAAGGGGAATCCAGTCCTTAGCTCAAAAGCTAGGCATTAATAAGGGTTTATCTAATCTTGGAGTTGCATCAATTGCAGCTTCAATAGACGGAGGTGTTACTCTTGGGGCTTTAGCAACTGAGGCTGGGCTAAAAACTACTGCTTCTTCAGTAAACTTAATGTCTGATTTAGCAACGATACTATCTAAGCCATCTACTCAAATTAGATTTCTAGAAAGAATAGCTACCGATGATAAGCTACCTAAGAATGTGAGGAGGTTCGCCTCACTAGCTGCAGCATCTGGAGCAACTAAGGCTATGGATACAGCTTTTGATGCAATAGCTGATGGTGTTAGTGCTGGAACCATACAGTCGGCACTATCCTTTGCGGCACAAGACCTTACAGCAGAACAACTAGGCCAACAATTTGGAACTGGGTTTGCTTTTGGTTCTACGATTGGAGCGGTTGCAGGAGACAGAGGCGCGGGTAAATCACAAAAAGCCAGAGAAGACACGCAAATTAGAACCTTCTTGGGTCAAAAAGCCAATGCCTTACAAATCCCAGAGATTAAAAAACTACCAAAGGAATCTAAAGTATTACTCGCTGGTTTGTCAGATGCTGGATTTAGAAGCGATATTCAGGTATTAAACAACCAAGACTTTAAAAGTGTATTATCTAAAGAGTTAGGAGACGCTAATATTGTATTAGATAATGACATTGTTCCTGCAGTATTCACAACAGCAGATGGAACTATATTTGTAAATAATCAGCCTAAAAACAAATCTGACATTGTAACTGGTATAACGCATGAAATAAGCGAACGTGTTGCAAGAGATATCATAGGTGATGACACTATACAGGGAACCAATCCAGCATTATTACAGTCTATAAGGAATGATATTATTGATGACAATGGAGTGAATGTTAATTTTTCATTTGAAGGAGATCAAAAGATTAGTAAAGAAGCTGCAGCAGTTCTTAACGAGCATAATAGACAGAATCCAGACACTAAGATTGAAAGTATTAATGAATTGGCACATAAAATAGTTTCTGAGGATATTGCTCAAGTAATTGCAAATAACAACTTTGATTTAACAAATTTATCAACCAAAAGCAGGTCTATCAATGCAGCAACATTTAAGGTGCTTGATAGTATATTTGAAAGAATTGGCTTGGTAAGTCCTGAGACTGGGGCTGTATTATCAAATATCCCTGGATTTGGTAGAAATTCTAAGGTTAATAGAATTTTACAAAACCATATAAAAAACAAAGAAGCATTATTTGATGGTAAGATTAAAGACTTAGACTCCCGTAAGGATATTCCTTTGGCTAAAGGTCAGTCTGCATCACAAAAAGTATCACAATTAGACCCTGACGCAGAAATAATAAGTGCTAGTGATGTTGACCCAGGTGTTAAAAGTCCTGCAAGCGTAACAAAAAAATTCTTTGCTAATATTACGCTTTTTAATTTGGCTCTAGGAAGACGTAAGGCGCAAGAAAACGCGCTTGGGCGAGAAACATTACCGGGCAGAAATAATAATGGACAGTTTATTAATCCTTTACTATTAGATAATCTTAATATAAGTAATAAAGGGAAAAGAATTATTAATAATATTACTGATTCTATTCAGGGCTTTAATAAGATTAAGATATGGAGAAAAGGTAAAAACTCACTTAAACCTGATATTGACATCGTTCCTTATGCTTTTGAAATTAATAAACAAGGTGGTATCAATATTAAAGCTTGGGATCAAAATAAAGTTATGAGATCTATTGAGAAGCTAATAAATAAAAGAGATCAACTTGGATCAATAGACGATGTTTTAAATCGAATTAATAATGCTCGTTTAAGGCAAGCAGAGGGCCAGCCTATTAATGATGATTTGGTTAAAGCATTACTTGGCGGAAGACCAGAAAACATAAGGAATAGAGACTTTAGGGAACTTGCCAAAGAAGCACGAGGTAAGCGCGGTGCTTTTATTACTGTTCCTATTAAAAATATTGCCGGGTTAAGAGATCTTAAAGAGCCAGGACTAGGAGTAAGAATTAAAGACTTACTTAGCGATTAATCCTTAAATGGATCAAATTCATCGGAACCAGCCATAGCAACGCCTATTGGTGTCAATGTTTCAGTTATACTTATAGTGCTTCCCTGGTCAGCCAAAACCTTATCCAGCCTCTTATAGCAATGTGGGCTTTCATCTGTTCCAGCACCCCTAAGCTCAACTCCAGCTTTGTTTACCCAATCGCGCATCATTTCTGTAGTAATACACCCATCTGTCTTTTTTACTATTTTTCCCTTCTTCCACCTTTTCTTTCCTGCCGCTTCACTCCTAGATAGGATCCTTCCGGCACCATGAACAGTAGAATATAGTGATTTAGCAGATTGCTCCCCGCATACACCTTCAACAATGTAAGAATTTTCTCCCATTGAACCACCGATAAATCCCTCTTGTCCGGGAAATGCTGGAGTAGCACCTTTTCTCACAACCCAAAGATCTTTCCCTTCGTGCTCTTCCTTCCATGCAAAATTGTGATGATTGTGAACTGAATTTAATTGCTTTACTCCCAGTATTGAGGCGACTTTTGAACAAACCCAATCTCGACCAGCATAAGCATACTTTCCAGCGAGTTCCATATGATTAATATAATCAATACCCATTTCGGTGTTAACATCTAATAATGTTGGCTTAACATTTATACCGTCCTTGCCCCCTGCTGCCTTAATAAAATGATTTGCAGTTTTATGACCTAATCCGCGTGATCCAAAATGAACTCCAACCCAGATTTTATCACTGCTATCTTTAAATATATCAACATAATGATTTCCAGATCCAACTGTTCCAAGTTGCTCTCTAGCCATTGTTTTAATTTTTTCATCAAGAAAATCTGAAGATCTCCATATGTGGTCACTAAATAATTCGTGATCAACTTCTTCGCTATTTTTTCGCCCAACCCCAAATGATATAGACTTGTAAATTTCGTCCATAATCTTAGGGACATCTTTGTTTATATCTTTATAACAGCAATCAAGTTTAACTGCCTTATTTCCACAAGCAATGTCAAAACCAACACCAGAGGGACTTATGTGATTTTCATAAGCTATAACACCCCCTATTGGAACTGAATAGCCAAGGTGGTGATCTGCCATAAGCGCACACCTATAAGCTTCATCCTTACAATTTCGCATCTGATCAAGCGCATTCTCTTGTATATCTCCGTAAACAATAATATCTTCTATAATTTCCATAACTTTATTTATTAATCTCTTCTAATATAGGATGCATTTTCTGGTGTAATTCTATCCAATATGGAACTGTTTCAGTGTCCATATAGCCAAATTCTCCCCCTTTATATATCCTTGCAAGGTCTTCGAGTGTAGCATCTCTCTTTTCGATGGATTCAAGCTTATCTGCTTTATCCTTAAACATGCACCACATTGCCATTCTTCGCAACGGATCGTTTCTTTCTGCTTCTGAGTGTGTATCTTTTTCTGATTCTAGGATCATTGATATCAATACCCAGACGTTAGGCGTGTTAAATATGCTCATACTATTGGTTTAACTCTGGATATATGGTTTCTGGTCTATCGTCAAGCTCTTTAGGCAACAATCCTTTTTGCACCCTTAAATGCGTTTCTAACATACATAAAGCATTCCAGGCCATTTGAGATGCATGATTTTCATCTGTAGCACCACCAAAGAACTTATGCATATGCCTAGTTAAAGAATCCATATAAGATGACAGAGGCTGTCCTTTTTCCCAATTACGCTCTTGATACTTAGCTGCACCAGCCTCAAAGGTCTTAGACACCTCTTCTAATGCTAATAATGGCATCAGTGATGGTCTACCCTTACCCTCTGCATTGTCCCGCACAGAGCCAGTATTAAACTTTCTGTGCTCCTTTCCTGAGTCTTTAATCATTATTAATATCCTCCTGTTTTAATTCTTTTAAGCTTATACTTATTCCCGGTTCATCACCCCAGAACTTATTAAATTCTAATGATGCTATTTGTCCGTCATCGTTATAAAACTTTAAATCTCCTAATACGTCCTGGATCATCTTGGCAAGGTTGTCACAATCAGGACGCTTATCACAATGCATAATGCCATTCTGTTTATTACGTTTTGTCTCAGCTTTACGCCAAGGATATACCCAACCCACACAAAGCCTCAATGGTCCTTCTAGCGGCTTCTTTGGCTTATATGGAGTAAACATTGATATGAAATCATCTTTAGCTTTTTTGGCTTTAGAATTTGCAAATTTACCTATAAACATTTGCCCATTCTTACGCTTTAGTATTCTTTGTGATGCCTGATGTGTTGATTTAGGAGGCTCACAGCTTATATAAAAACTAATCATTAGTTGTAAATAACTCCTGTTCGCTATTCTCGAATCGCAAAAATACGGTGCCATGCGGTGTTTCTATTTCATGCATGTCAGCAAACTGCTTCTGCGGTGATTGCTGTTGCTGCTGTAATGCTACTTGTTTAGGTTTACACCCTATAAATGTAATAGCACATAATATGTATATTAATTTATTCATTATACCACCACTCCTTAAATTGTTTTTGTGTCATTTTCTTTTCTGCTGTTTGCGTAGGTCTTACGTAATGGTTTACTAATGACACTTTTAAAGTAGCCCCCGTAGCACCCTCTATTACCAACCAATAATCTTTTATACCGTTTACTGGTTCCTTCTGTTCCTGTGACTTTACTAATCCCTTCAATCCGCATAATATGCCCCTTATTGGTAGTTCATTTTCTTTAAGTTCATTTCTAAAAAACCTTCCCTCTTGTCCTATTAAACTATGATGCTTTGGTATCTCGCTCAATTTCTACTCCTAAATATTTTAAAACTGCTCTTTGGTGCTTACAAGTGCCTTCATAAGAATATTTTTGTGCCCCTTCTTCAATTCGTTTGAATACCTTATAATTAAAGTCATTACACTCGCAACCATAAGAATCATCATCCGGGCTAATATCGACCAAATATTGTTTATCGCTTTTCTCGCTTTTAACGTAAAACCTGCCATATTCATCTGTTGGCTTAATATTCACTTTCTAAATTGTATCCTCTTCTTGTAAATCTAGTTTTTTCAGCCTCAAAAGTCAAACCCATTTGAGCTTTCGGACCAAACCTTTGCTTTGCCTGTATGAGTTCCAGCTCTTGTATTCTATGCTTTTCTTGCTCTACTCCATCGCTATTCTTTTTTGGTCTATGCAAAAATAATACTCTATTTGCATCCTGCTCAATGCTTCCCGACTCTCTAAGATCAGAAAGTCTAGGGGGTCTATCATCAGCCTCAGATTGTCTATTAACCTGAGCCAAACCAATCACAGCACAGTTATACCTAGCACACCACTGCTTCATAGTACTTGTGTATTCACCGATTCTGACCGCCCTAGAGTCTTTCTGGTTGCCGCCTTGTACGAGCTGAATATAGTCAACAATAACACAATCAAACGCCCCATGCTTATGCAGGAGGTTATCAAGATAACTCGTCATTTTGTGGATTTTATTCTCTTGGCTGAAAAATATCTTTTCGTCCTTTATTTCTCTAAATCTTTGAACCGTCTCCTTGTATAGCCTTTGAGCGTTGGGTCCTGATTTATTTAAAAACCGGAAGTTAACGCCAGCAACCTGCGCGGATACTTGGCGTATAACCTCCTTTGCACAAGACTCTAAGGGGAACATCGCTATCTTCTTTTGATTTGCCAAATTATTAGATATAATCTGACTAACAAAAGATGTTTTACCCACAGAAGTTCTTGCGCCTACTACTACAAATTCTGATCTTTCAATTGGTGTAAATTCCTTTTCAAAGCCGTCTAGATGATTCATTGATATTGCCGGGTCACTAGTTATGCCCTCGATGCTATTATCAGCTTCTTCAAGTAGTTCATCAATTATCTCGTTTGTGTTTTCTAAATTCTTTAAATTATACTGCTCTGCATGTATTAATGTATCACGATTCAATGATACTGCCTTGTCAAACTCTTGTTGATTGGCATTTTTGCGCAACCCCTTAAATGGTGCGTAGGCTTCCCGTATAAGCCTTTTGTATGTTTTTGTGATAAGATCATCAAGATGAGTCTGAAAACGCGCTACAGGGGCATCAGACGTGCTTAAAAGCATATATGTGGCTTCAACTTTCTTGTATTTATCGGATTCAAAGAGGGAATCCATTACCTGAATAGAATCCGGTGCCAGATTGCTACTCAAGTAATGTGATTCAATTACCTCATATATTATCTTACAGTCAGTTTCTAAGTCAAAACACTCTGCCGTTAAACCTCGAGCAATAGCAATAGGTAAATATTCTTCACCCTCCATAAGAATTGTAGATAAAACTGAATGCTCAAGGTGTATATTCATTATTTCTTAGATTGTGATACTAATATTTCAGTCCCAACACTTACAATATCTCTAATTAACTCAATATCAAATACTTCTATTCTTACTCCATGCAAATTAAATACTATACTTGTCGGCACATTAAGGCCTGCATCATTCTTTGGAACCTCCGGTATATCTGTCAGCCCCTTCTTTTCCCTTATTATCTCCTCCGGTGTTGGTGTCTTCTTCTCTTCGCTCATTATTTTTGTCCTTTCTAAATATTAAATCAAAATTATTTCTATAAACCTCGTCGTTATCTGCTTTTCTTTTGCCGCTTCCCTTACCCATAGTTAATTTCCAGTTAAAGCCAAATATTTTTGCCTTCTTATCTCATTTGTTGGTGACATTTTATAGCCAGATTCCATGACAAATCCATCAGAAATCTCTTCCTTATGAACTCCGTCTATTATAAAAAAGTCTTCCTCTTCTATAATTTTAAAATCACTATACATGCCGTGAACGACCTCAAGGTCCGAGGCATGCCTAGATAACATTTGTATTAACTCGTTAACTGTCATATTTACTCCCTACACATTTCGTTTCTAAGAATTGCAGATATACATGCCTTAGAATAGTCAAATGCATATTGCAACTCTTTGTTAGTCATACCGCGCTCGCGAGATAGCCATCTGATTTGTCTTGCAGTAGCCATCCTTTGTTCGTCGTTTTTGAATCTTCTTTGTCCTATTTTTTTCATATTACCATCCGTCTCTGTATCCGTCTCCGTATCCGTATCCGTCTCCGTATCCGTATCCGTCTCCGTCTCCGTCTCCGTATCCGTATCCGTATCCGTATCCGTATCCGTCTCCGTCTCCGTCTCCGTATCCGTCTCCGTATCCGCATGCGTATCCGTATCCAAGACCAATAACGTTTTCATCAAAACCTATAGTTCGTTTTTCCATTTTTCTTCATTACATGAAATTAATGCCACGACCGTAAGATTATCAAACTCTACCATTCCGTAATTCTTATCTAATTTGGTATTGGTTGTTGGACCCTCGTTTGCAATTTGCCCAATACCCTTTGTGGTTCCCCAAGTCCGAATGACAGAAGAATTATAAAGCCTGCAGTCGTTGCCATCACGCTCAAATCTTCCTACCATCACCCAACCCCTTTGAAGGATTGCTATCTTTATGTCAGATTGGTTTTGTTGAACCGAATCTGCGCGTATATACTTTATTCCGTCTATTATTGTTTCGTTTGGTTTGCTCATTTTGTTTTATTAGTTAAATTTACCTTTATATTTATCTTCATTCCAACATTCGCCTCTAAGTATTTGGAGCGCATGATTTTGTGTCATTTTAAATAAAAATGCTAAGTTAGCCGTAGAAAACGTAGTATTATTTTTCATCCATCTAAGTTGTCTTGCTGTATAAAAAGCATCTCTTCTTGATCTATTCTTTTGTTTCATCATACATCACTATCTATAGTTAATAGGACACGCCTGAAGGTTAATGCCTTTGCTTTTCAGCTTATCTTTACGAAGTTTATTTATATAATCTTCCGAATATTGAACCCCATCTATAACTATAGGATAAGTAATACCATGCTTGGTATACGATTTGTTTGTATTGCATGCTGTTAATAGCAATCCGCTAATTATTAGTGTTATTGTATATTTCATGATTTATCCTTGAATTCTTCGGGAGTAAAATTAGGCGCAAATTCCACATAAATGATAAATGACTTAATATTTTTTTCTTCATCCATGACATCTACAAGGTAATCATCTTCCCATCTATCAGAATGTTCCCACATATCCCTGTTGTCGAACGCGTCTTTTGCAAAGTCAGAAGCTACATCATAATGGTCAAAATATGAAGTTATTGAATTTGCTTCATCCCATGTTTCGTATCTAAATTTACATAAGTATTTCATAAATTATTTCTTTATCTTAAAGTATCTAACTCTTATTATTTCAAAGGTTCCGTCATCGTTAAACCTTGCTAAACATTCGCACCCGTAATCGTCTCCAACTGCAGGATCGATACTCATTATAATTTTACTCATTCCTTTCTCCTGTCCTTCTCTCGATCAATATATCGACCCATTTCCTCTAAGCAATACCAAGCATCCTTTCCTATTCGTCTAACAGAATCTTCATAACTAAAAGAATCCTCAGAAATCTCTGTGAGATCCAGTCCAATCTGAAGAAACAATTCAGTCATTTTCTTTAAGTTTTCCTTATTCTTAGTGTCTGTGCTATGACAACCTGTAGAATGAATAGGTCCGATCAGTCTTTGAACTATATCATATATTTCCATAAATTATTCCTCCTTTAAAGGTTCTTCCATTTTATACCATTGCACTATTTCATCTATACAAACATGGAACGTGCAAGCCTTCCACTCTTTTCCATTCCAAAAAGCCATTCCATACGAATCTTCATCCCAAATAATAGGGTAGTATCCAAGCTCACTAGGCAGCTCATCCTTACAAAATCTCCAGCCGATATCTACAGGTTCATATTGATCTTCTATTCCTTCGCCACAAAAATATCTTCTATAATACTGGCTTTTCATATTAATTTTCCTTCCTCTGTTAAAGTTCCAGACCCATAAGATGGCCAAACATTATTATCCTGGCAATGCTTAAGCGTTTTTAGATTATTATAAATCATAGAAGACCCTTTTAGCTCCCAGGTTCTATCAATAGTATATATACCTACGCCATGAGGTGGTGACTTTTCTACGCATATAAACTGAAATATGTCATATTCTATACCTGTTTCTCTTGATGCTATATGCTTGTAGTGGGGTGCCTGTTTATAATATTTATAACTATCTACACTTTTCGCAAAAGCTTCGGGAGAGGCATCTTGACAGCTTTTCAAGTCAGCAAGCATATTACCTGTTCTAATATCAATACGACCTCGCATTAAAATATCTGTTGGCTTATGTATTGTATAAATAGACTCTTCAGTTGCTATACGCTCATCTAATATCTCCTTAGCTTGCTTGTTATTTAGCACAGCCTCACACATATATTCAGCCTTAGACTTAGTGAGGAAGGTATCTGCTGATATTTTTCCATCTGTAGACATGGACAAAACTCGACCATGTTTATCGAGCCTGACTTTTCCCTCTGAAGATTGCCAAAAATCTACCCATCTTTGTTTGTCTTCATTAGCTCTACGCTCGCAATCAGGTCCAACTGCTAACATCCCCTTAAGCTCATCTGGTTGTAATAACATTGTATGCAGCAGTGTTCCAAAAGCCATATCTTTAGTTTCTTTTTTTGGATACATTTTATTCCACTGATAATGTGCTGGTGAGCGGTCCATAAAGTCTAAGGAGGATTTTGACACCCCCTCAGACTTATGGTATACGCTTTCCGGTAGATCTGTATATACTCCAGGATTCATTAGTTTCATAAAGGTTCTTCTTCGGTTTCAACGCAACCAGACTCAACATATTGAGCTAAATCGTTTACAAGATTTGCATAACGTTTACCTGCCTCAAGGGTAACGTCTCCAGTTGAGCGCATAAACTCGCAGACCTGATTTACAACCATACCACTTCTTGCTCCGTTAGTAGCATTGTTGGCTTGACCTAGGGTGGCTTGATTAGATATTTCAAATTCAAATCCAGGGTTTACATTTAATCCTAATTTACCATTATAGGATCCTAGTGATATACCCTCTCCGCTAAGTGTCACTTCTGCACCGCTTTGTTGCGACACTTGACTTGGCTGACAATTCTTCCAAAAATTAACATATAGTCCATCTTGAGTTGATTCATTATCTTTTATGACCCAGAAGGATTTACCTGCTTTACTTTTCCCGTGATAAAGGTAACCGCTTATAGTGCTCACTGGCCCCTCTCCGCTATTTATAACTTGTGTTGGATTCATATTTTTACTTGTTTTATATTTGAGATTTCATTATTTAGTTTTATGCGATCATCTAACCGCAAAAGAAAGTCTACAAAGAAAGATTCTTTACGGTGCTCCCAATCCATAAGTTGAGATCTTTCTCTTTCTACTTTTTCTTGTATCCAAGTTACCTGTTGTTTGGTTAGCTTGATTACGTGTATTTCGTTTTCTTCTTTTTCCATAATTATTTTTTTATTGGTCCAAACGGTGCATAATCATGTTTTATTGCAAAATATAAAAAAGCCTTTAATGTGTCTGCTTTGCTTGCGCCATTTCCTGCTCTTTCAAAGTCATTATAAAGATCTTCATCAACGGTGAATTGCAATCTTTTGGTCTTTTTCTTTTTAACTTTCATACATTGAACAATATTGAACAATTCTGATCAGTCAAATAAAAAGATTAATATTTATTATGTATAAGTAATTCTAATATTATGTATTGTTTTTATTTTAGTTGACATTATTGTTTTATTTTAAATAATGCATTATATTGTTCTTTTAAAAATTTAGATAGGTGACGGTAGCAGTCCGTTTTAATTGACCGAAAGTTTAATTGCTTCTAGTGCGGGCAGAATTATAGATTACCCAAGATTGACGCTCATCCTATCTTTTATTTTTTTTCTTTCTATACAGGAGTGGCTGAAGTAAAGCACGTTGGTCGAAAGACCACGGTTCATACAGTTCGATTCTGGGATAATTTGGAATGTTGCAGGTATCAAACCCTGCCTTCTGTATAGAGTGAATTTAACAGTCAAATAGCTTACGGTGTTGCTTAACCGTAGTGATTAGAATAGTCTGAGTCGCAAATCCTTTATCAGTTCTGTTGGAACTTGAGCTTATAAAGGTTAGGAAGTATACTGTAAGGTTAATTAAACGGGGCAGAGACAAAGACGAAAGGGGAGCTGTAAGAGGTCTAACTTTTCTAAGGCAATAGAGTTTAAGACTCTATCAATATAAGTTTATCGGCTTATAAAAAGTTCCTATTGGCTATTACCGGGGCAGAAGTTTGTTTGAATTGGTATTCTCTGGTAAAAAACACAAAAAATAACCTTGCGTTATTCTCTTAGATGTTTAGAGTTATTGTTGATATGGAATGTAAGTTTAATTACTTTGGCAAACTTTTAAATGACGGAATGGTTGCAAGCTTAGATGATGCTGATACATCTGACAAAGACCAAAGGCTAATATTCCTATCTGATCATATATTTAATTATGATACATATGATGGTGATCGAGCTGTATTTTTTGCTGAAAAAACAATATTTATAATTTATGCCATTTTGCACAAGAAAACTTTTGACCTCATTCAGCAATCCAAAGAGAACTATAACTGGTATTTAGCTATATGTAATATGCCCTTTCTTGCAAACAATATAGAGTGGGGCACGAGCATTAGGGGTGCTTGGTTTAATCATTCAATAACTATTAAATCTTGTAGTTTATATCATGATGACGAACAGATCATAGATTTAGATTTGGAATACGAACATGTCGATCAATTTTTTGGAGCATTAATAAACTTTGCACTTATAAACGATTTTTAATTATTAATTAATATAACGTAGAGAGAAATCACGAATGAGCGAAGCGAAAGAAGTGACGAGTCAGATTCAGCGATTTGTTATGCGTATTTGCGATGTTGAAGTTAGGACTTGCGACAAGTCTTTATGTAGCACTGGCTTTCAAGAGACTGCTGAGATTGTAAAGTGGCATGATGGAGAAGAGACGTGCCACACTATTGCGGCATGGTGTAAAAGCAAAGAGGGGTACGACTTGCATTTTGTTGGTGGTAGGCCATTTGACGACTGTGATAGTGATGTATTCTGGAGACTAGCAAAAGCAGGACAAGACTACCTAGACGACTACTTTGAAGATGTGTATGCATAACG
>Ga0114923_10002452_pt1 | contig 12557 bp, 12 predicted proteins | sample SumtaG_FD_89578 | JGI IMG/M metagenome (GOLD analysis project Ga0114923, IMG submission 89578) | Deep subsurface microbial communities from Indian Ocean to uncover new lineages of life (NeLLi) - Sumatra_00157 metaG | ecosystem: Environmental > Aquatic > Marine > Oceanic > Sediment | place: near... | reverse complement strand
CAGTTTCCATCCATTCGGTTCGTTCATAGATGCCATAGACTTCCTTATAGTATGTAACAAGTTGAGATTCATCCCAGACATACGTTCCAAGTGTTTCATTATAGATCCAACCTCCAGTATCTGAAACAAGTTCTTGGTGCCACCCAGTCACATTTACGGTGGTTTCCATCCAATCGGGAATTTCTAAACCAATCGAAACCCACTCAGGATCATCACCGGTTATATTGATTCTCATCATGAAGTCCTTGTTTCTACTCAGGGAATAGATTACATCTCCATCAAGGTCGAGCTTTTGTAATGTGTAGGTGCTTTGATATGATGTGGTCCAAGCCTCTGAAGGTGAGATTCCCACAGCAACACCTTGTATTTGAGCAGAGGAGGCGTATTGGTAGCTAGCAATCTGGGCCATATTTGTGTCGAAGACAATCATTCCAATTCGATATATAGATCTTGGAGTATCATTTGTGAAACTAGCAAGGAAGTCAAAGTAATAATTATAATCGTCAGATGTATTCGTGCATTCATCAGTATAGAGATTCAAGTAATTGTCTACCATTTCTGCATCAGTATAGTTGTATGATGACATGAGCTTGGTGTAGTTGAATACGTTGGCGTACCCATACCATGGTGAAGAAGCATTGACCCATTCAGGAAAGGGCTGGCCGAGATATTTCGTCAGGTTCGATTCATCTGGAGCATAGGCCATTATAAAGAGAGACATATCAGTCGCGTAGGTAGTTTGAGCTTGACCAAAGAACATCAACATTCCTAATTCAGAACCTGCTGGTAGAACGGCTTTTGGCATAACAACAGAGAAGTTTAGTTTTTCATCTATCTCAGCGTAATGATCTTCCGTCAATAGAGACTCGTTCTCATGATATATTTTGAAAGATAGGCTAGGTCCAATCAACCAGTTCATCTGGTCTTGAGTCCACTCCTCATATGAGCTATCTGCTTCTTGATACCATTCAACGAATGTACCATTATCCTCAAGTTCCTGAGCTGCATTATACCGAATATTATTTTGAGTTGAAACAAATTCCTGTGAGCTGTTATTTACAGCTACATCTGGAAGTGCTGTGTTACTACTCAAAAATGCCATTGAAAAAATCAGAATTACAATAACTGAAATAGAAATAGACTTTTTATTTGTAGGGTGCTCATACACACTACTCATCTCCCTTTAGTTAAACAAATGGAATACTACTCAATATACTATTTAACTTCGGATAAGTTTTCCTAATTATTCCCCATGCAGTTCTGAATAGGTAATTGAATGAAAATGTCGACATTTTTTATCGATAACCACAATCTTCCCATGCTTGACGCATTACAGGATTTCGTTTCAGGAAAGCATCCACAAGGTTCTTTGGAACACTATTGAAAGGACATGAGAAATTCAAACAATGAGGGCATATCTTGAACTTCAAGACTGTGAGCCAAACTACAATTCCAATCATAGCAATTAGAAGCACAAGATATTGTTCAGATAAGAATAAGAAAGGAAGTGGGTAACCTACAAAAATGCTCAGTGCAACTAAGAATTGAACCTTGTGAGAACGACCCATTGGTCGCGGATCATAAGGCCAAGTTTTGTAGAGCCCATAATTCGCATAGCAATGTAATGTATGACCCTGTCCACCATTTTCAGCATAGTACGGACAGTGGGCACAAAGAATTCTATTTTCCCATAGTTCGAAAAACACAAACAAATAGACGAACCAACCTAAGAGCCACCAACCCATTCCTCCAAAATACATCCCAAGGATTGTAGGAACGAAGAAGACCATTGCAGTCCCACCAAACATCAGGCTATCCTTTTTGTGCATTTCACAATGGAGATCTTCGCATAGGGAACAGGACCCACATTCATCCTTGGAATTCCAGATGCAAATATTATGGGGATTTCTTGAATCCGTCTGTTTTGATTCATCGGATATTCCAATTCACCAATTATAGATTAACAGAAGAAGAAGAAAACTCTTTCGAAATTCATTATTAGCATATGCAATAATTCCAATATCTTAAATCCAAGATTGTGTAGTGTCAACCGAATATTCTACCATATTTCACAGCAATTGTGGAGGTAATGTTTTGAGCCGATCTGCACGATTCTTTGGTTTTGATGATGCGAATGCGGAAATTATGCGACTAGCTAGGATAATCATGACTCTAGTCCCGATTATTGTAGTCACGGTTACGATGTCCACGACTTTTTACATAATCTTCATTGCTGATGCTCTTGGTGGTGGAGAGGGTATGTACCTTCAAGGAATGGCTCTTGTTGGAGTTCTAGTTGTCATCCAATTAGTCACTCAAACATTACTTGATTATCCAACCGGTGTACTAGGTGATTGGATTGGCCAAAGATTCGTTATTGCATCAGCGTACATTTGTTATGCAATTGTTTTCTTCTTGACTTCATTAGTCACCACTGAAACACCTTTCACATTACTAATTCTAATCTATATTCTGACGGGTGTTGCAGCATCACAAGAAAGCGGCGCTTGGGGAGCATGGTTTGATAATAACTACCGTTACGCGATGCCAAAAGACACCGATAGAAAACAGTATGGTGTATTTCAGGGTCGAATGGGAATGGTGTTCACCCTTGTTGCTACAGCTTCATTAATTCCTGGTAGCATTCTTGCAGTGTTGTTTGGGCGTGCATGGGTGTTCCAGCTAGAAGCGATTGTTTGTTTCGTGGTTGCAATAATAGTATTGAAGATTGTTCGTGACTTCCCCGAAGTTGAAGCAGCTAGAGAGGAACGACCAAGCATGACCGCTTATGTTGGTATTCTAAAAGCAGGGGCAAGTTTTCTGTTCAGTAATCCGTTCATAAAATGGTTGATTTTAGGTGGGATGATGCTTCTGAGTGCCATAATAACGTGGGGCAATTTGATCCTCTTTCCGCTCTATTTTTCGTACTTGCTAACTGATGTTGCAGTTGCCTCCTTCAGGACAATATTGTTTATACCAGGTGTAGTTTCCCAAGAACGTTCAGGTGTTTGGTCTCAACGTTTTGAACCAAAGAAATGGATACCACGATTTCGATTATTACAGACATGCGGTTTTGTCTTTTTCATGGTAATTGCATTCGTAATGTACATTTTTCCACCAGTTATCGAATCAATGACAATTGTTGATGTATTCATTCCGTTCACAACTATTGTGATCATGAGCGTTGCAATAGAATCACTCCTCCCAATTCTACTACTCCTGTTGACATTCGTTTTCACAGGATTCTTTTCAGGGTTCGCAGATATATTGACAATGCGCATATTACTAGATGTGATCCCTAATAAGATTCGTAATAGCGTGTACTCACTCATACCAACAGTGGCAATGATATTTGCGATTCCACAGATAATCATTATTGGAGCTACAATTCAGTATCTTGGTTTTCCAATATCCCTGGTACTATGTGCCTTCATTTCATTGCTTGGGGTTCTGATGGTTAGAAAAGGACTTTCTTATCCGATTCCTATTAAGCAAGACGACATTGGAACACCCCCACAGGAGGAACCTGAAACCGTTGAAGATGACCTTCAAGAGATAGCTGATGAAACCTAATTAGGGATTGTGCATTTAGTGATATGAAATATCTACGTTTGAAAAACGGATGGAACTTTCATTCTCGCAGCTCATAGGTGAGTTGTTGGATGGTGCGGAATCAATATCTCAGGGGACAAAAGGAATCGATTACCTAGTAATCTACGACGACGATATGAAGGGTTATGAAACTGGACCTTTGGAAGAATCATTTGTTAAGACGGCCGAAGCAATTATTGAATTTGTTGGGAATGAATCTGAACCAATCTCAATGACTGTGGAGCAAATTCGAGATATACTGCGACGTCTAATATTTGTACAACCTGCAGTAGATGCATACAGAGCAAGAATGTGGCAATACGCTACGGATTGGGGATCTGAAGTTTCACCAATTGGTAATTGTACGAGAGAGCTGGTCTATGCATTTCAGAAAGTATTCAACCAGATACCGACAAAGGAAAGAAAGAAGGCATTCAAGAAACTGTCCAAGGAAGAAAAACGAAAAAGAATTCATTTGATATGGTGGACTTCAGGGGACCGTCACAATGATCGGTATACGCCTGTAGAAAATATTCTTTTTGACGATTGAACGCGTGACAAAATCTTACGTAGTATGCAGACCTTATATGATATTCATTGATTTTCTCAAGTACCGAGTATGTAAATCGGAGAGATAGACTTGTCTAAATTCAGTTCTAGCATAGCACTCTTAGTAGTAGGTTTAGTTGTAGGTCTGGCATTCTTTCAAGCCACAGGAACTTCGACCCAATATATTATGGAATCAGAGCAAATCCATATTGGAGCTCAATCATCAAACGATTTGACCAACATCAGTGTGGCCCTCTATGAAAGTTATTACAGCAGTACAGATCTCAGGATTTCAGAAAGCCGTGGCGCATTGTATAACATGCTAACGTGGATGAACGCAACTGTCAATATCATAAATCAAACTGATATCCTAGATGGAGCCCTTTGGGCACATGAGCTCTTGGTCATCCCAGAGGGATTAGGTCCATGGATAGAGCGTAATATTGGTGACGAAGGGATGCAGATGATTCGGGATTGGTTATCTGCAGGGGGTTCATATATTGGAGTTAGAGGAAGCGCAGCAATGGCTGTAACTGATTCTTATTTTGAGGGTTCAAATACCACATTCGCGCTTGGGCTCTTCAATGGGACATCTTTGGGAATGGCAGATCTGGGTCACACGCTAATGACTGATGTTGAAATCAATCGTGATTGTACTGGACCGGACTTGTCAGACATGCCCGAAACAATGTCAACTCTATTTAGAACTGGGCGGTATTTTGTTGCAGACCCGGGACAGGAAATGATAGTAATTGCTCGCTACACTTACAATGACTTACCAGCGATGATTGCAACCCATTATGGCGAAGGAACTGTATTCCTCTCTAGCCCACATTTTGAATACGAAGAAAACGGAGACCTAGATGGTACCGACTATATGGACAGGTATGATGACCCTGATACTGAATGGGCTCTTATGCTAAGGATAACTCAATGGCTACTTGAGGATTCACCAACGGTTTTGAATGCGTCAACTTGGCCAATACCAATTGCAAGTGATTTACCAATACCAATGGAAATGTTGCTTGTTGCTGGAGGATTAGGCGGGGTTGTAATCGTAGCGATTCTTGTGTTCGTGAAAAAACGTTAATCAAATCTAAGTCGTCTTAGTTGCCCTTTTACTACGAATCCACAACATCGACACTTTGCAGTTAACGCACCAATCCATTCCACATTATTTGAGTTGAGTTCTTCTTGACAATGCGGACATTCGCTTGGAAGACTTATTGTAGGTAAGGTGGTGGCTTCAGTCATTGCTCTATCTCTCCTATTCTAAGAATTGATGGCCAAGCAATAATAAGTGAAGCAGTTTCGATATTCATAGTTAGTTACCAAATAGAAAGTACGAGATGTGGAATATTGGTAGATATCCCGGAATGGATCGCTGAGTGGATTTCAAAGGACAGGCTTGTTGCAAGTAAGTTCAGAATCAGTCAGAAGTATCTTCGAAGGTCAAAACGAATTCAATTCTCAAGTGGGAACAAAAATGATGACGAGAGTTGGAAATCATTCCACTACATTATTCACTCTGCAAAGTATGGAAAGTACAATGTAAGGTATGAAAGTGGAATCTATCACTGCAACTGTCCATTCTTCAAACATCGAAAGATCTGTAGCCACATCCTAGGTGTCGCACAATTGATCAATACTTGGCCAGACAAGAAGAGTATCTTTAATCCAGATTAATAGAAAAACAAATAGACCTGTTTAGTTCTGAATCCATGGAGTTGAATTTGAATTGAGTTCATTATGGACAAAATGGATGTTAGGTGTCGCGATGATAGTGATACTTGCAGGATTATGCTTTGCGATAATATTCCCCTACTTCATTCCTCAGGCACTAGAACCATTCTTCACAAAAATCACAGGAACGGATCTAAGCACCTTGACACAAAGTGAGATTGTTTTTCACAATCTTCTTTCTGGAGTGATAGGTGGGACTATGTTTGGATGGGGAATCATGATTGCTCTATTGAGTTACAAGTTATTGAAAACCCCATCAGATTGGATTTGGTCGGTCGTTGCTCTAAGTTTAGCAGCGTGGTATATTCTTGATACACTTGCGTCGGCGTTAGCTGGAAGTACACTCAATGTATTGTTGAACACAGGAATCCTGATACTTGCATTACCACCCCTAATTGCTATGAGGAGCGCGATAGTTAGAGGATTGAGAGATTTCAATTAATTTGATTTCAAGGTGTTAGATTGATCTTACCAGATTGCTTGGAAACTATTCCAGAATAGAAGATACCACCCTGATAGTAGTAATCCATAGTTTCTAGTATGTGCTTAGCGGTATCAGCATTGACCCTTTCTGAGAGAAAGTATTCCAATAGTCCACAGAACCAACGACCGGATTTTGAAAAAGCGTCGTCACCATAATAATAGCGAAGCCAACGTCGACCGCAATCCCTACAAGTCAAGATACTAGAAACGCCATAGTCATCATCCCAACCGAGATACTGATAGAAGAATTTCGTCAAACTGAAATCTCCTTTCAAGCAGGAACAGTGTAATTTCGGATTAGGTGACGTCATTGTGGAGCGTATAATATTCCGGAAAAACCAAGTTTTGAATCTATCTATAATGATTAATAGTTAAAATTGAATTGATATAATAATGACATGCGAATCTTGTGGCACAATCGAGCGATATGGGAAACGAGTGGATACTGGAAAACGATTGTGCATTGATTGCTGGAAAATCAAAGATCCAAGGAAGACAAAGAAACCCTCAGACAAAGCAGACTCCAGTGATAATGAAAGCTCATCAAAAGGATAAGATTTGAATAGCGCTAAACAGGAAATCGACTTTTCATGTGTGCATATGCCGTTTATTCCATATTTATCTGTAATAATAATAAATAAAAGGAAACTTTTCGTATGGAAGACGAGTAAAGACGCGTCAAAACTAACCTGAGATGATGTTCGCGTAAAATTACTCACCATAAGAAAACACGAAGGAATCTACGAATTGATTAGGGACTTGAAATCGTTGAAACCAACGGAGAAAATATTGATTGTTGATAGAGACAAGGACGCATGTAGTGTGCTTCAGCAAATTCTCCGTTCAGAAAATTATGACGTTACTTCAGTACATTGTGCAAAAGATGCGATTTCACTTTCACAAGTTATAGATGTTGATCTGTTTATTCTAGATGATAATTTACCAGATATGAGGGGTATTATTCTTCAAGAAAAAATAAAGGAGCTGTATCCTGATGCAATTTTCATATTGTTTACAAATTTGTCAACCGTAGGCCACATCGATACTGAGTTAGAAAATCCATCATCAGTTTTTATTGAAAAACCGATGGACTTCCGCAAAATCATATCTAGTGTTGAATCGATTATTGGGATTCATCGAATAGTCCAGAAACAAAAACAATCAGAAATAGGAATTCGTGAAGAACGCGATAAAGCCCAGTTATACTTGGACTTAGCTGGGGTGATGTTTGTCGCGTTAAACAGTGACGGTAAAATCACCACGTTGAATCGAATGGCATGTGAGATATTGGGTTGTGAAGCAGTCGATCATATTGATACCGATTGGTTCGAAAATTTCATTCCTGAAGAAAGCAGAGAAGATGTGAGGAATGGATTTGACCTTCTAATGCAAGATGAAATCAAACCAATGCGCAATTACCAAAATCAAGTTCAAACGGTCACAGGTGAAATTAGGTTAATAGATTGGCACATTGAAATCTTATACAATAGGGATGGGGAAATAATTGGCACTCTAAGCTCGGGTATGGATATTACTAAGCGTGCAAGAAATGAAATGGAATTGCAACAAGCAAGTCGTGCTTATCGAGCAATTAGTGAAATCAACAAAGCGATCTTAAATTCGGAGGACGAATCGCAATTAGCGCTGAAAGCTTGTCAAATAATTGTGGATATAGCAGGATATCATAATGCTTGGATAGGTTACATAGTCCACGATAAGGAAAAAACTGTAAGGCCTGTTGCCAGTTGGGGTACTGAAGAAGGATATCTTAATCGATTGAGTATTTCGTGGGCGGAAAATGCAGCGAGATATTGTCCAGTAGAAATTGCAATCCTGCAAGGAGAATATGCAGTAACTAGAAATATTCTTGGACAAGGTTGCAGAAATTGCCAAAAAACACGCTTAGAACAGGAAGCAGCTTCAACGATTGCGCTCCCTCTAATCGATAATGGGAAAACTTTCGGTTCGTTGAATATTTTCTCTAGTGACCTTGAAGCATTTCATGAAGAAGAGGTCGAATTGCTCATTGAATTGGCAAATAGCCTCACTACAGGAATCAAGGCACTTCGTGCGGCAAATGAACGTGAACAAGTTTCAGAATTAGCAAAGCTGTATCTTGATATTATGGGCCATGATTTGAGAAATTATTTACAAGGAATCGTGATGGCAACTAGTATCCTTGAAGTTTACGATACCAATCCTGAGTTTGAGAGTATATTGGCATTGATCAACAAATCGGTTGAAAAATCTGTGAACTTGATAGAAAAAGCGCATGACACGCATGAACTCTCGTCAACAAACCCAACAACCATCTCATTGGAAAGTACTCTGAGGATTGCAGCAAATAAAATTCTGGGTATTCATAAACTCGTTATCCTTGACACCAAGAGCGATCTAGATAATCCGAGAATTATCGCTGATAATTACATAATTCGTCTTTTCATCAACATCTTAGAAAATGCAATTCAATTTAATCCGCATCGTCAAAAACGGATATGGATCGTTATTTCCGAATTGGGTGAAGGCTATGAGGTTTCTATAGCAGACAACGGACCAGGTATAAACGATGAAAGGAAGAAAGAAATCTTCGATAAGCAGCGACGTTTTGGAGGAATTGGAATCCATCAATCCAAATTCTTGGTTGAAAAATACAACGGCACCATCACTATCCATGATAGGGTTGAAGGGGATCCAAGTCAGGGCGCTGACTTCAGAATTTGGTTTCCAAAAGCTCAACAATAATTTGGAAATTAAGATTTAATGTAGCTTGAAGTGAAATCATGCTGCAGTCCTTTTGAGGATGACAGGTTTCTGAACAATTATTCATGATGAGTTAGAATACGATTGGTTCGTCCCATTCGCCCCAAATTTCACGCCAAACATCCATTATTTCTCCAACTGAAGCGTATTCGCGAACACACGCAACAACATGTGGCATAACATTCTCATCACCTTCAGATGCTTTTCGTAATCCGTCCATCGCAATTTGTAATTTTGCGTTATCGCGCTCTCGCTTAGTTTTGTTCAGACGTTCTACTTGGCTGCGTTCAATTTCAGGATCAATCTTAAGCACAGGTATGCTGATGTCTTCATTCTCCATAATGAAATCATTCACACCAACAACTGTTCGCTCTTTCTTCTCAATTTCTTTCTGATAACGATATGATGCCTCGGTAATTTCACGTTGGAAAAATCCTTTCTCTACGCATTCTACAACTCCGCCTAATGCATCTACCTTGTCAAAGTATGCGTAGGCTTCTGCTTCCATTTCATTTGTTAATGCTTCCACAAAGTATGAACCTGCTAGGGGGTCGATCGTATTAGGTACTCCACTCTCATAAGCAAGAACCTGTTGAGTCCTTAGCGCAACCCGAACGGCATCCTCAGTAGGAAGACAAAAGGCCTCATCCATACTATTAGTATGAAGAGACTGTGTTCCACCAAGTACAGCCGCTAATCCTTGATAGGCGGTTCTGACAACGTTAACCATAGGTTGTTGTGCAGTCAATGAACATCCTGCAGTTTGGGTATGAAATCGCAACCAAAGAGACCTTGGGTTCTTCGCTTTGAACTGTTCTTTCATCTCTCTCGCCCAAATCCGTCGGGCAGCACGGTATTTTGCAACTTCCTCGAAAATGTCATTGTGAGCATTGAAGAAGAATGAAAGCCTTGGTGCAAATGCATCAACATCAAGTCCTCTATCAATTCCTGCTTGAACATAAGTTAATCCACTTAGAAGAGTAAAAGCAAGCTCTTGAGCTGCTGTTGAACCAGCTTCTCGAATATGATAGCCACTTATTGAGATGGTGTTCCATCGCGGTATTTTATCAATACAATATTCCATGATGTCTGTGATTATTCTTAGGGATGGAGCAGGAGCTAGTATCCAACTTTTTTGCGCCATGTACTCCTTCAAAATATCATTTTGTATAGTACCCCCAATCTTGTCTGCGGAAACACCTTGCTTCTCAGCAGCAACCATGTACATTGCTAGAAGAATTGATGCGGGGGCGTTGATAGTCATAGATGTGGTAACTTGGTCTAGTGGAATGCCGTCGAATAGAATCTCCATGTCCTTCAATGTATCAATTGCGACTCCCAACTTTCCGACTTCGCCCAAAGCATAAGGGTGGTCAGAGTCTCTTCCAAAAATCGTTGGTAGATGAAATGCAACACTGAGTCCCGTTTGTCCATTTGCCAGCAGGAATTTGAATCGCTTGTTAGTTTCCTCAGCATTACCCATTCCAGCAAATTGACGCATAGTCCAAATACGCCCTCGATACATCGTAGGTTGTACACCACGAGTGTAGGGGTATTCGCTTGGAAAACCAAGATCTTTCATGTAGTCGAAATCAGGAACATCGAGCGGAGTGTATATTCTCCTAATGGGTTTACTGGAGGTTGTTACATACTCCTTAAGTCTCTCAGGGTGTCGCTCTTCATGTGCAGCAAGGGCTCCCTTTTCCCATTTCGTCTTAGCATTGGAAATTTCTTTGTTAAGGGTCATTTCAAATACACATCCTGGCAAGTGCGGAACCTGTTACCAGTTTTCCTCAAGACGAAGAGATAGCTCTGCCAATAGGATATAACATATTCGCTTCTGTCAGTATTCGAAGCCCTTTCGTGCTGGAAGCTTCTTGGTTTCTAAATAGTGTTTTACTTCGCGCATCTCAGTGACAAGATCTGCTGCGTCGATGACCTCTTGTCGAGCATATCGTCCAGTCATAATGAGTTCTACATCAGGTGGTTTCAGTTTAATCAGTTCTAATTGCTCATCCACTGAAAAAAGATTCCACTCCACGGCAACATTGATTTCATCTAGAATTAGTACGTCACACTTGTGTTCCTTCAATGCTTCTTGGGCCATACTAAGACCATCTTGTGCCATTTTGATATCTACAGGATCAGGGTTTTCCTTATCGACCCAAGACTGACGCCCCATAGGAATTATAGTGAAGTTGGGTATTGCTTCGACGCTTCTGAATTCACCGTAGTTGACATCATCACCATCGCCACGCCATGCAACCTCTGCTTTCATGAATGAAATCACGAGAACTTCTAATCCATGTCCAGCTGCTCGTAAACCTGCACCCAAGGCACAGGTGGTTTTCCCCTTACCGTTTCCAGTATAAACCTGTACTTGACCCAATCGCTCCACTTTGGTCATGACATCTCCTCGCTTAGTTATGGCTCTTAATTAACTCAGCCATTCGTTTCCCTAGTGCTTTGCTTCCATCAATAGCAAGCGCATCGAGTTCCGAAGTTCTCCATTTGCCCTCGTCTGTTTGCATGCTACCCGAACCAAAAGTACCATGTTTCACGGGGCTACCAACTGCACCAATGACAATCATACCTTGACCAAGTGCGTATCGGTTCAATAGATCAATAACGTGTTCTTGGCCACCATAGCGTAAACCTGCAAAGGTGAGAGCACCGAAGAATTTGTTCTTCAGTTGATGATTCAACATTTTCATTGCTCGAGACCTATCAATCAGATCTTTTAGCACACCAGGTACTGAAGTGAAATATGAGGGTGCGGCAATAATAATGCCATCTGCTTTTAGCAAGTGTTCCTCTATTTTCTTCATATCATCATGCTCACTTTCAGGGCATGGCTTCTTCCGGACACAAGTATCGCAACCAGTACAATGACGAATCTCAAAATCACTGATATCCAATAGAAGCGTAGTAGCAGTTGTTGTTTCCCCATCAGAAAAAACGTCTGATGCAGCTTCTAGTGCTCCTTCAAGCAACAATCGGGTGTTCGAGTCTTTCGTCTTTGGAGAACCACAAATTCCAACAATAAGCATGGTAAGTACCTCACATCGAATGTTGAGGTTTCAAATCTAGTCTAATACTTCTATCTTTCGTATGATATCAATAATTGCCTAAATTTAATTTTCTCTTGCTAGATTCCACTCAACTACACGTTTCATCTTTCTCCTCATCTCTTGACCCCCACATACTGTGTAGGTCAATATGAGAATCGGGCCTTAATCCAGTGTACACATAATGTGAAACTTCTGTCAGGGTCATTCGGTTCAACCCCATCCTAACAAGATTTCTACCACTGTGCCAAAAACTATGTTCATACAAGTGACAAGCAACATCGATGATGGAATTTGTTATTGGAGTGTCCACATCAACCAGCTTGCCTAAGTATGAAATTGGTACTAGTCCTGTTGGAATAT
>Ga0114923_10002451_pt1 | contig 12567 bp, 12 predicted proteins | sample SumtaG_FD_89578 | JGI IMG/M metagenome (GOLD analysis project Ga0114923, IMG submission 89578) | Deep subsurface microbial communities from Indian Ocean to uncover new lineages of life (NeLLi) - Sumatra_00157 metaG | ecosystem: Environmental > Aquatic > Marine > Oceanic > Sediment | place: near... | reverse complement strand
TCACGATTGGATGAAAGCAGATAATAAAGCAATGTTGTCTTACCTGAACCTTTTTCTCCTAATAAAAGAACCCAAGGTATTGTATGTTCTTTCTTTTGCAGGTAAGTAGAGAACGCTTCTATCGCTTTTTTTGTATTTTTCATAGATTTTCTCCCTTTACGAAGGAAATCACCTAAGTATAGATATCTTTTACATTATTTAGAAACAGTATTTTATATATGATTATCGGTGTGTAAATCAAAATGAAAAATAATGGAAAAAAGATAGTGATTTCACGAAATTGTATCTAAGGGGAAATAATTTGAAATCACTTTTTCTAGCGAAACAGATAATCCTTTGAGATAATCCATTTCAATTGCATCAAAAATACGACTTGCAATTGTTAAAACCCTGCTAACAGGATCGTTAACGTCTATGAGAATACCCAAGACAAATAACTTGTTTTTAGTAATCACTAATTGGTAATTTTCCATGATTTCTAAGACAGTTACAGCTTCATTATAATCTCGCATTTGTTTAGCAAATCGTTCAGTCTCTCTTATAGATTCCCGGTAAGCCGTAGCCACTTTTGCTTGCTGCGTCGGATTACCAAAAATCGCTTGGTCTAATTCTTTCCCATTTGAATCAAAAGCAACTGCGGAGAATATTTTAACATGCCAGGTTGGAACGTGTTTGTCTTTAGCAACAATATCTACAAGCCAATCCCAAGCATTGAATAATCCTTCACCTGTTAAAGCTGAACAACGAAACATGTTGAACGCTCTATCAGAGCGAGTCATTTTCTGAAGTTCTAATGCTTCCATAACTTCTACGGAAGACGCAGCATCTTCTTTATCTGACTTGTTTGCTAAGAAAAGAATAGGAGCATTTGGTTCTGTGTTTTCTAATGAGTCATAGAAAACATCCTTAGCTAGATTGAAACGCTTTTTATCTGCAGCATCAACTACAAAAACAATAACTTGAGCTTTAGTAACGAATTTCTTCCACAATGTTTTTCTTATAGGAGCATGACCACCAAGATCCCAAACAACGAATTCTAAAGTTCGATATCTGTAAACTTCGATGTTAACTCCAAAAGTTGGTTTGGAAAGTGTGTATTCAGAACGTAATATTCTCTTCATAATAGTAGTTTTTCCTGCAGCATCTAATCCAATTATAGCAACATGTTGTTTGGCAGGACCACCGTCTAAACCTTTTCTCTTGTCAGCGCTAATTAATCTTCTAAGGAAACTCAAACCATTTTTACCTCCGAATACCTTTGTTTTGTTCTTTTCAGTGAATTTCAGTAAATGAAATTTTGATAAATGACTCGTTTATCAAATCTTCAATTGTTTCATTTGTTATATAACTTTTGTAAAATTATATTAAATAGATTGTTATTTAAGTAATAAAAGGTTGTTCAATGCTATATAAAAATAATTAATGAGAAAATAAAGTAGAATTTTATAGCTTTTTGGTTATCTCAACGACATAATTAGAAGTACTTTTTAACCGTTTCAGCTATACTTTCAGGACTTGCAGCAGCAATTGGTTCAGAGTGAAGTAATTCCATAAAACCAATATCATCTGTGTAGTTAGGAAGTAGGTTTGGTCTACTTACTATCTTTAAATTAATCCTGTAATCATCTGATCTATCTTGACCAATAGGTCCCAAGTATAATGCCATATTAACTGATGTTGCACCTCTTGCTAGGTACAGAGCTTTAAATGCTTTAGTTAGTCCTACAGCCAAATCTTTGGAATCTGCTTTTGTTAAAGTGGTAATATCAGTTTTCGGGATAGTAACAATTCCTGTTAATTCATTCTTGCCCATAGGGGAAAAAGTAGCTAACCAAGTCATAAATTCATTTTCAACGATAAAACGTTCACCAAGGTTTCTTTCGGATGCAATTAGATCTAACCAATAATTACTCTTAATCTCATTTGTGTATTGTTGGCTTCTATGAAGTAATTTTTCAGTTAATTTTGTAGCTTTAATATCTTGGATAACTTGTATATGAGGATGAATTATCGATGATGCCGAAGGTGGTAAAAAGTTGAAATTAATAGATGGATATTTTACGCTTTTATCAAAATTATGAACTGCTTTGAAAAATTTGATTGACCCCTCTATTGCTTCCTGCCAAATTTTTGGTGTAAATTTATCTAATTGTGTGAAGTGATTATTACCTAGGGTTCCTACTGCATGATATTGCGAAAACACATAAAGATTTGGAAATAAGTTGAAATCTCCAACAGTAATTCTCTCACCTAACCCTAATTCTTCAGGGAACTTTGGAGTGAAACTCGTCAAATTCTCTGGACAGAAGAAACACTTCTTTGCAGAATTTTCAACAACCGACTGTAAATTAGTTTCAAAGTCTTCTCCAGGAGCAGATGCTTGTTTGATACGATCAGCTCTTAATTTATTTATTCTGGACCAATGATTGATTAATGGATCTTTACGAAACTCTATTTTTTGTTCAACAACTTCGAATTTCTCTAATGGACTTCTAATCTTAGCGTATCTTGAGAGTTTCTCAAAACGTACATTACCATTACCATTAATGACTTCAATTTCTTCTTTTGTTTTGTTCATTGGAATCAACTTGCATCTCTTTGTAACTAATCTTTGTCGATTTTCACATCGCTTCTATAAAAAATGTGCTATTATAACCAACTTATTTTTAAGATGCTAATAGAAATCATTAATTAAGAAAATAAGTATAATTACAATGGAATTTTACTATTTTAACTGGTTGGAAGGTATTTGCCAAAAGAAAAAATTGAACGCTCCGAAGCAATTCTCAGAAAAAAAAGGAACACTCGTATAGGGTTAAAGAAAAGGAATAATATTCTTCAGTTCCTTTACGACAATCCCTTAAAGTTCTTCACAACTGCAGAAATAACAGACGGTACAGGTTCTAATTATGCTTCGATTGCATATCATCTAAAAAATATGCTTTTTGAAAATGTAGTATTAATGGAGAAGAGAGAGAGACGAAATCTTTGGAAAATAACCGGACTCGGTCAGCAAACCATAAAGAAATGGTTAGAAAATGAGTCATAAGCGACTCTATTTTTTGTATTAGTTACTAAATATTCTGATTCTATTTTCAAGCTAACATTAATTTGTATTAGTCGCAACCTTAGAAAAGCAAAGCAAATCTTTTTGAATAATTGTTAAGAAGACAACATAAGGTCTGATGCTCATGAGTTATGTATCCTGGTACCCGAATACTTCTCGAGATAGATTAAACTTCGTTTTGAAGACACTCCCTGCTTTCATTGTCTTGATGTTTTTCCTCTACTTTGTATTAGATTGGATAGGAGCTTTTGAATTTCTTGAAGTATTAGTGAGAGATAATTCTGTTTGGTTATTAGACTCAATATTTGGTATGGATACCACTGAATTTTCAGTAAAATTTTTCGAAAGAATAGACCCAGATCCATTAACAAACTCAAATGTTTATTTTGGTACCCCCTATTTTCCTGGATTAAGGTTGGGTACTTACCCACGAACTCTCTTAATTATTAGAGCATGCACCGGCATGGAAGCAGGTGCATTACTAATGGCATTAATTTTCATTACTCCTGCAAAATGGCAGAATAAAACAGTTGCACATGTAACTAATTTACTAATGATGCACATTGGCAATACCTTTCGAGTTGCTTTTCATTTCTGGTTCACTGAATATTTATACAAACTCTGGGGAGATGCTGATAAGGCGTTTTTCTGGGCTCATGATATGCTGAGTAAAGTCTTTGGCTTTGTAGGAATTGTAATTTTCACTCTAGTTATAGAACGAACTGGAGTGAGAATAGTTTCAACGTTTGGAGCATGGATAGACGCAATGGTGGATGGTCTCAAACGTATAACTTGGAGAATTCAAGGAAAAGCATTTTATTTAGATAAAATTGTTTCTTATGAAGAATCTTTAACAGAAATAGGTGAACCTACTCGAGTAGAAGAAATTACAAAGAAGAATTTTTATCCTAATGAGGAAATTGAATCGAACAAATGGTCATTCTTTAAGAGAACTTTCTCTACATTCGCTGGAATATCGATAGTGATTATAGGAATAGGATTAATACCAGCTTTAAATCGAGTTATTGGAATGACAACTGATAATATTGCAGTTTCATTTGGTGCTATCCAAACGGTGGTTCCAGAACAAACCAAATTGTTTGGGTGGATATCTACGTATCAATTACTGAATCCTGATAATGCATTTATTACGAATGTAGTTAGTTCAGGTGTTCTGCTGTTTGCTTTGATGGTTGCGTTGCTTTATGTAACGCCTGCAAAGAAAGTGAATAAAGGCATTGCAATTGGCTTAACTCCTGTGATTATCTTTCCACTAAACTTCCTTAGACTTGGAGTCCAAAGATGGGCTACTTGGACAGTTGCGACTGGAGGTATAAAGGATACGAAACCTCTGCTGTACGAAAACATAGCAGATATTGTAACAACTTGGTTCCCATTTTTCTTCTGGGTACTTTTAATTGTAGGATTATTCCTAATTTATCGTGCTCTGAAAGTAAGAGCATTCTCGATGATGTGGATATGGTTGCATCAACTAATAATAACACTTGGTTGGTTTGTAGGATTAAGAGACAAACCTGGTGAATTAGTGGATTCTAAAGCAGCTGAGACATCAATTGGAAGCGAATGAGAATTCCTTCCTTTTTTCTCTAGGAGAAATTATCTTTGTCGAAGGAAAAGAAGAGTAAAAACAATCGAAAAGAGAAGATCGAAGCAGCAACGCGAAAAGAGGAAATTAGTAATAAAATAGATTCTGTTCTTATTGAAGAAAAACCAAAGGATGTTAGATCCTTAATCGAAATCGTTGAAGAGAAATACGAAATACCGGAAGAGGAAATAATATCTGTAATAAGAGAAAGGGAAATCAATCAAGAAATTACCTTACAAGAACCAATCCCATTATCTACCGAACTACCAAAGAAACCTAAAGAATATTTTATCAAGAATAACTATTATACCAAAGAGTTTTGGACAAGTATTGGTGTCATGGCTTTAGTCCTGATATTTGTTTTAGTAGATGTTGAGAGTGGTTTCTTCTTTTATGTAAGATATGCTGTAGTTAGCTTCTTTATGCTCGTCTTAACAGGTTGGTCTTTAACTTCTACGATTTTTCCAGAAATAAATGATGATTTTAGATTCTTAGAACGAAGTGCTACAGCAATAGGTTTAAGCTTACTGATATTGATTCTTGATGGATTATTCCTAAATTATACCTTTCACTTTACACCTTTATCCATAGGATTAAGTCTGATAATTATTACACTAATTTGTATGATAATCACTTTCGTTTTGAGAATAAAACTCGCTCGAGATGGATTTATATTTCAACGAAAGAAAAAGAAATCAACAACTGAAGTAAAGGATGACTGATCGATTTGTTTAAGAAAAAGATCTTTAACAAAAGAACTCTTTTTACAAGAAAAATTGTCATAATCTATCTTTTCTTATCAGTTGTGTTTTTCATGCCAGTATTTAATAAAACAAATTTCATATCAGGAGCAACAAAAACAGAAGCATATGATGCGATAACTACTGCTTTTACAAAAATAGAAGAAGCAAGTAGAGAAGGCATTAATATTACTCAACAAATTACAAAAATAAATGCCGCAATTCAAGATTATAACAATGGGCTTTATGATGATGCATATTTTAAAGCACAAGAAGTTATAACAGAGACAACAGAACTAATTACTGATTTAAAGACCGGAAGATTGTTCCCTTACATTCTAATTCCATTCAATATTATTCTCGTTGCAGCAGTAATAGTTTTCTTTGGAAGAAATATTAGAGATTGATACAAGAAAAGAAGAGATGATGAATTCAAGGACTTGGAGATCATATACATAGAGGATGAATAATGTGGTGAAAAAAGAATGAACTCAAAAAAAGAAAAACCGATAATAAAAAGAGAAGTCAATTTCAGGCTTGTTGCTCAAATCGTAATGGTCTTAACTTTAATTGGCATCATTGTCACCACAATAATGATTTTCACACCTCCACTTGGTGGAAGCGGTTACGGAGTACTAAGTGTTCTAACCTATAACGAAACTGATGAGCTATATGAAACCGATAATTATCCAACGAGTGTTATTTATAATCAAACTGAAGGATTATCAGAAAACATAACATTATTCTTCATGGTAAAAAATCAATATCGAATAGCTAAATTCTTTGAAGTTCGATTAAAAATTGGATTGTATTCTCTAATAATTGATGAGAATACCTTTGGATCAAACACCTCTACTTATTTCCATGAAGAACATTGGAAAAACAAAGTCCTGAATAGAGAAGAACAGTGGGGACCAAATACACAAACTGAAACGACATTTAATTTCAATTCAGCTATTTTTACTCATTTAGGATACGATGCAAATGGTTACAAAATAGTATTTGAATTGTGGGAATTTGACAGCTCGGAAAATGTTTTTGTTTTTTCAGGAATTTTTGTATATCTCACTTCTTTTCAGCTGATTCTTGTCTCATAGAATTAGTGGCTGATTCATTTTGTACTTCAAGAAGGATTTCTTTGATTTCTCTACCACTTGCAGTTTTAATTTCCTTAATTTCATTACTTAACTGAAGATTTTTACAACTAAAAAGTGAACAATCTCTGGTTTTGTTTGTGTTCTTTGAAAGGGTGTATTTTCCCTTTGCTAAGCAAAAATTATCTATTCGTAAATACTCGCAATTCCAGCAACAATTGCGTGAGTCTATGAACTGCATAGTATATTATTGAGTTTTCACTATAAAAGCACGTTAAAACTACATCTTGTTTTCTGTTTCTTTGGCTCGAATCTTGCCCATGATTCGTAATTTTGCCATAGTTGTTTTTATATGAGCATTGAATGCTCTCTGCCAGAGATAATCCAAAATAATGGTATTAATGAGAGAACTAATATCCCGCCAAATAATCCCCAAAAGAGAGTTGGCATTTCACTTGGTACATTCACTCCTAAAGCCCATCCAATAATTGATGGAACTATTGCTAGTAAATGTGAACAAATCAAGGGGAGCATATAGTAAATTGGATGAGGAATTTTAAAGGGGGCAAAACTATTTCTCTGATTTCTAAGGTGATAATAAAGACTTGAATACTTTTTATAGTAAATCCACCACAAAACAGGTATAAAACCAAAACACACAGCTATGAGAAAGAACAGCAATGTTTGAGAAGAATTAACTTTGATAGCATCTGCTCGAGGATCTTTTGGATATTCTGAATGCTTCTCGAGATCTTGAATATTCAAGAATAAGTAAATGAGAAAAATTATGCCAGCACTAATAATTCCTAAGAAAAACCAATAAATGTAGTTTCTTTCTGGAACAATGTCTAAGGTTTGAGTTATAATCTGCTCTTCATCATCCTCAAAAGATTCCATTTCTTCAATATTAGGAGTGTGAAGAACTATAGTATCACCATCTTGCTCTTCACCGATTAAAGGAACTGCTTTTTGTTTAATGATAATTTCAATTGTTTCTTCATCGATTTCAGAAGGTTGAACGATGGAAATATCGGATCTAATTTTAGTTCCACAAAATGGACATGATTTTTTTCCTTCTTCAACAATTGAACCGCAGCTATGACAAGTTGGCATGAATTAACCTCGAGACAATTTAATATGTTTATAATGAACGATTTTCATTTGATTGGCGTAGATTCTTAAATCTTTAGAAAAGAAATGAATTCATTCTATCTATTGTTCCGAACTTTTCTAATCTTTAGTTTAGTTCTAATTTTCTCAAATAAATTAGCAATAGGCGTTGTATCACCTGGTTGCGTTTTTTGTGAAAACGTATTAATGCTGAATTGAATTATTGAAAAAAATACTAATAACAATGTGAATAATGAAATGGCAAAATTCCTCAATATTCGTCTATTTTTTGGATTACTTCTAGATTTCAAGGGATCTGTATAGCTAAGATATTCTTCCCCGTCTGTGTAACCGTCTCCGTCGGAATCAGGGTTCTCAGGATCTGTTCCAATTTCACTTTCAAAATGGTCACTTAGCCCATCGCTGTCCGAATCTTTTGTAATCGCTAAAAGTAATCTTTCAAAAAGGTAATCATAATCAAACTTACATGAACCAACTACAATGAGTCTGTCTTGTGAATCGACAGACAAACCATTAATTGAGCTAATTGCGTATTTATTTATTTTTTCAAACCAAAAAACATCCCCGGCCAAACTAATTTTTGATAAGAAGCATGCCTGATTGCGTTTCACTTCACTATCTCCGTAGCCACCAATGAATAAGGAATTGTTTGCAGTAAATACTGTAAGAGCAACCTCATCAAAACCTTCGCTGCCTAATTTTATTTCCTGTAGCAAGTTTCCAGAAATATCAAGTGAGAGTAAAATTGCATCTTTGGATTCAGGATTTTCATCTTCATTACAATAACCAGTTAATTTTATCATATCCGTAGATTCTGAAAAATCGGCATCATTGATCTTGATGCTATCATCTATTCCATAAACTGATTCCCAAACCAAACTCCCATTCAATAATAGTTTGCTTAAATGAAAACGATAATGTTGATAGTCTGATAATTTTTGGTAACGATTAAAAACTAAAAAGAGCTCTCCTAGGTTTTCACTAAGAACAATTGATGGAGAAATGTCATATGACGAGCTAGTATTATTTTGCATCCAAAGGAGAGAGCTGTTGAGGCTATCAATGCATGCTGAAAAAATATTTGGGGAGGAATACAAATGAAAATATGTTGTTTGAGTGCCAGTAATGTATATTTTACTCGAGTAATAAATGGCTGAATTTCCCTCTTCAGAGAGTGCAAGTTCGCCATAAGTTGCATTCCAAATCTCTTCACCAGTAATGGAATCGAAACAAACCACTAGCACATCAGAATATCCAAAAGAAGTATTAACCAAGGTTTCACCAATAACAAAGAGCTGATTTCTGGGTTCATCAAGAACTATATCATTAGCAATATCTTTCTCCTGGAAATCCCATTTCTTTAGCCACACAATTTCTCCTGAAGAATTTGTTTTACCAATAAAAATATCTGTAGTTGTAAAAATGTCCGTATTAATTGTACCAGTGATATAACTGTTCCCAAGGGAATCACTGACAACAGCAGATCCTACAACTTTGATATCTTCTAACCAAGTATAAGTGACACCAAGCAAATAATCTGATGACTTGACTGGTGCAAAATTAACAGTAGGTTCTATTGGTTCGTTGTATGTTTGAGCTTTCAAGAGAAGAAAATCGAGTTGTGAAATAAAAATAAAATTAGATAATAATAAAATAAAAAGAAAAATAGAAATCGTCAGCTGTTTTTTTGGTTTTAAAGTCATTTTTATCTCAATCCGAGTTTCTATTTTTACAATAAATTACTATTTCTTCTAGATTTTAATGTAAAATCTAGTTACAACAGTGCAATTTATATAATAGCATATGCTTTTTCTTTATACCGAACAATGCAATTTATTTACTACGAATGCTAACAATATTTTATTGTTCATTAATTGTTAAAATGTTTCCTTAATAAAAGAATAGGATTTACTACTATGAGCGGACCAGACAAGAAAAAGCTAGATAAGATGATTTGGCAGCTAAGAGAAGGGTGGGGTGAGTCATCTCGGATTGAAGCCGCCCGTGACTTGGGTTGGATTGGCACTCAAGCTTCTGACGAAGCTGTCCCTGAATTAATCAAGGCCTTATTAGAGGACAAAAGTGAGAATGTTCGTGTTGAAGCAGCTATTTCTCTTCAGTGGATCGGACAACAAGCAAAAGAAGCTGTTCCAGCTTTAGTTAAAGCTTTAAGAGAAGACCCTAGTGAAAAGGTTCGTGAACGCTCAGCCATTGTTTTACAAGGTATGGGAGATAATGTAACTATTGCTATTCTCGAATTAAACAAAGCAAAAGCTGGAGACAAAAGCTTGTTGGTTAGAGAGGCTGCAACAAATTCTCTTGATAAACTCGCACCAAAATTCGGATATGCTAGTGTAGACGCAATGATTAAAGCTTCTTCCAAGAAGAAGTGAATTTTCTTTATTTTTTTATTTTAAAATTCATTTTTTATAGCTAGCATCAAAAAGAAACAAAACTAGATTTATTAATTCAGATGTTTGAATTACTAATTATGTCCAAAAAAGAAAAATCTGAAGATAAGGAAAAAATTTGTTTAGATGATTTATATCAGCTAAAACAAATTGTTGATACAAAGATTAGACCTAATTCTGATGAAGTTTACTATGTTATTAATCAGGCAATTAGGGATGATAATGGTTATAGGAATTCTATCTGGCGTTTCAGAGACCAACCTCAGCAATTTTCTCAGGGATTACCTAGCGACTTTAGTATGAAATGGTCTCCAGATGGTAAAACTTTGGCTTTTGTTTCCGTGCGAACTGTTTTGAAGAAACCAGCTGCTGGAAAACCAAGCGAACCACCAAAACCTCAAATTTATCTTATGCCTTTTGATGGTGGAGAAGCAATTCAATTAACGAAAATGCCTAATGGAGTGACTACTTTTGAATGGAGCAAAGATGGAAAAACGATAGTTTTCATCTCAAGACTGAACAAGAAAGAACTAACTGCTCCAACACCCGAAGAAATGAAACTCATGGAACCTGAAGAAGTTGCTTTACTTCAAATGAGTAAAAAGAAAGATGAAGAAAAGAAAATAGAACCCCGAGTTGTTACTCGAGAGGTTTATCGAACCGGCACTTCATACTTAGATGAACGTAAAGGACAAATCCACATTATTGATCTTGAAACTAAAGAAGTAACTCGCTGGACAAATAGCGTAGATGATGATTATGAAATAATTGAACTAGGACCAGATTGTTCTTACATAATTAGTGCTAGACAAAAACCTGGAACCGGAGATGAATCCAGAATATATGAGTTCCTGAAGATTACTCCAGATGGTAAAGTTGAACCAATTGTAAAAGATCATTATGCCTGGGGTGCAAACATCAAACTATCCCCTGATGGAAAACATTTAGTTGCAGAAATTGGCGACGAAAAATTGGGTTCACTAGGTCAATCTAACTTTTGTCTATATGATCTAGAAACAAAAAAGAGTAAAATAATAACCAAAGATATAGATAATAGTGTCGTATCACCAAAATGGACTAAAGACAGCAAGTTTCTATACTTTATTATTTTTAAGAAAGGAGTATCAATAATTTGCAGATACCAAATTGCTACAGAAAAATTCGAGATGATAGTTGAAGGAGACAAGCTAATCTATGGGTTTGATATCTCAGACGATAATTCCTGGTTAGCATATCCTGCATTTTATGTTAACGATCCTTCACTACTTTATTCTTACAATTTAACAACAAAGAAAGAAGAGCTAATACATGCACCAAACAAAAAACACCTTGAAGGTAAGAAATTAGGAGAAACTGAAGAAATCTGGTATGAAGGAAACAATAATGATTTCAAAATACAAGGATGGGTATTAACACCACCAGATTTTGATCCAGAAAAGAAATACCCACTTGCTTTGAATATGCATGGGGGACCACATGTGATGTGGAGTAATCATCAGAGCATTCCTATGTTTCATGAGTTTCAGCTTCTTGCTGCTGAAGGTTATGTCGTCTTTTACTGTAATCCTCGAGGTAGTGATGGTTACGGACAAGAGTTCTATAAAGGAGCAGAGAAGGCTTGGGGTGATAACGATGGCCAAGACATTCTGAATGGCGTAGATTTGGTTGTAAAAAGAGGGTATATTGATGAGAAACGAATGGGTCTTACCGGTGGATCTTATGGTGGGTTCTTAACAGCTTGGATTGTTGGTCACGATAACCGATTTGCAGCAGCAGTGTCCCAAAGAGGAGTGTATTTCTTTTCTAGTTTTTGGGCAACAACCGATTGGGCACGAGTTCTTATTGATGATGAATTCGGTACTACTCCGATCGAGGATTCTACATTCCTCTGGGAACGATCACCAGCAGCATACGCTAAGAACATTAAAACACCACTTTGCATCATCCACAGCGAAACTGATTATAGAGCCCCCATTCCAGATGCTGAAATGCTTTACACTGCCGTAAAACGAGTGAATCCTAAACTCGATTTAGAACTCGTTCGCTATCCTGGGGAAGGACATGAGCTCTCTAGATCAGGTCAACCTAATAGACGATTGGATCGCTTACAACGCATTGTTGATTGGTTTGACAAATACTGTCAACCCAAGAAGCATAAAGACAAACAAAAAGAAGCAGAGAAAATCGAGAAAATAAAAACTGACTATAAGAAAAAAATGAGTGAAAAAATTAAGGAATTAAAAAAGAAATAATTCCTTTCACTTTTTTATTTCTTCTTTTTTGGTTCTAATTTTTCGTAGCCATGTTGCTCTCTTATGAAATCCCAGTGCTCATTGACTTTAATGATATAGTCATCTGACATAGTCCATTTATTTGGCTTGTATGATTTTTGAGAATCAGTGTATGCTTTGAAATCCTTTTTGGCATCATCCCAGCCGTCAATTTTTAGTTCTTTGTAAATTCTCTCGAATTGCTTCATTGGGTCTTTGATTAGATTCTCATATTTGATATCAATGAT
>Ga0114923_10002450_pt1 | contig 12579 bp, 2 predicted proteins | sample SumtaG_FD_89578 | JGI IMG/M metagenome (GOLD analysis project Ga0114923, IMG submission 89578) | Deep subsurface microbial communities from Indian Ocean to uncover new lineages of life (NeLLi) - Sumatra_00157 metaG | ecosystem: Environmental > Aquatic > Marine > Oceanic > Sediment | place: near... | reverse complement strand
ACCTCAGAAAAATTTGACCATGATTTATGGGATTTACAGGATTACCATGATGAAGAAAAAAAGATTACAATCAAAAAATACAATAAAAAGTTTTTGCGGGGGTCCAGGGGGCAGTTTTTACAAAAAACGCCCCCTGGCCGTCGGAGACAAAAAATATACAAAACAGGTGACCTGGCAAAACGGCTCCCGGACGGTAATATCGAGTTTTTGGGTCGCATCGATAACCAGGTAAAAATCAGGGGCTTCAGGATAGAACCGGGTGAAATTGAAAGTCGATTATTAAAACATAATGAAATAAAAGAAGCGGTAGTCGTGGTAAGAGATGATAAAGGTGAAAACCAGGGCTATCTTTGTGGATATATCGTATCCGTATCCGGCAGTGAGATCTCCATATCCCGGTTGCGGGAATACTTGTCCGGCAGTTTACCCGGTTACATGATACCGTCCTATTTCATTCAATTGGAAAAGATTCCCTTGACCCCCAATGATAAAGTAGACCGGAACGCATTACCGGAACCGGAAACCGGTAAACGATCAGGGGAAGAACCTTATGAATCACCCCGCCATGAGAACGAAGAGAAATTGGCCGGGGTATGGCGGCAGGTCCTGGGAGTCCGAAGGATAGGCATTCATGACAATTTTTTCGAGGCAGGGGGAGATTCCATAAAAGCCATCCAAATTTCCGCCCGGATGCAAACCTATGGATTAAAACTGGAAATCAAAGACCTCTTTTTAAACCCCACAATCAAGCAACTGGCCAAATGCATCAAAGGGGCCGGACCTTCGCCAGACCAGGGCACAGTGGCAGGAAAAGTGGAGTTAACACCCATCCAACGCTGGTTTTTTGAGAACAATTTTACCGACAGTCATCATTTTAACCAGGCCCTGATGATATACCGGGAAGACGGGTTTGATGAAAAGACCGTAAACCGCGTATTCCAAAAGATAGTGGAACATCATGATGCCTTACGAATGGTATATGATTTTAAAGGCAATAAGGTCATCCAGCGAAATAAAGGTTTAGGGGGGAAATTATTCAACCTGGAGGTTTTCCAGGTTTTCCATGAAGCGGACGTCGAAAAGGAGGCCAACCGCATCCAGGCCAATATCGATTTGGAAAAGGGACCATTGGTTCACCTGGGGGTGTTTAAGACCGGTCAAGGTGACCATTTGTTAATCGTCATTCATCACCTGGTAATCGATGGCGTTTCCTGGAGAATCCTGTTGGAAGATTTTACCCTGGGCTTTCAACAGCTAGTAAAAGGAGAAGATATAAAATTCCAGCAGAAGACAGACTCCTTTAAACAATGGTCGCATAAATTAAGGGAATATGCTCAAGGTAAAGAACTGTTAAAGGAACTGGCTTACTGGAAACGTATAGAGGAAACAGGTGGTACTGCTTTACCCCGGGATTTTGCAGTACCGGCGCAAAAGAGAAAAATCAAAAACAATGAAACCCTGCGCTTGAGGTTGACCGGTGAAGAAACAGGAAAACTGTTGAGGGATGTGCACCGGGCCTACGGCACGGAAATCAACGATATATTCCTGGCAGCATTGGCAAAGGCAGTCAACCGATGGTGCGGGATGGACCGGGTGGCGATCAACCTGGAAGGGCACGGCAGGGAAGGGATAATTGCAGACATGGATATCAGCCGTACGGTGGGCTGGTATACCAGCCAGTTCCCGGTGCTGTTGGATATGAGGAAAACCGGGGATTTATCCGATATGATCAAGCAGGTAAAAGAGGCGCTGCGCCGAATTCCCAATAAAGGTATCGGGTACGGCATATTAAGGTATTTAACACCGGCGGATAAAAAAGAAGGGTTAACATTCGGACTAACTCCCGGGATAAGTTTCAATTACCTGGGACAATTTGGTCAAGAAAGAAATGGCAATAACAATATTTTCCAAATGTCCCGGGTGAACACGGGGAAAGCTGTCAGTCCCGAACTTGAGAAAACCGCTGCCATCGATATCAACGGCATGGTTACCGGGGGAAAACTGGTCCTCCGGTTTGCTTATAACAAATATGAATATAAAAGAAGTAATATCGAGAACCTGGTTAATGGTTGTAAGGCAAATCTATTGGAGATCATCGCTCATTGTATTAAAAAAGAAGAAAAAGAGTTAACCCCTTCGGACCTGACCTATCCGGGTTTAAGCCTCGAGGAACTGGAAACGTTGAAAGGTAAAACCGGTGATTTTGTAGATATTTATAAGTTGACGCCGATGCAGTCGGGGATGTTATTTCATTCGCTGATGGAGGAAAAATCCCTTGCCTATGTCGAGCAAACCGTAATATCTTTACAGGGAACTATCGATAAGGAATTATTTGAAAAAAGTGTCAACCGCCTTATCCAGCGGTATGATATTTTAAGGACGGTATTTTATTACCAGGAGGTGACGCAGCCGTTACAAATTGTTTTAAAACAGCGGGAATGTAAAATCCATTTTGAAGAGTGCTGCGATTTAAATGAAGAAGAGCAAAAGCAGTACCTGGAAGAATTCAGGCACAGGGACCGGGAGAGGGGCTTTGATTTGACAAAAGATAAGCTGGTAAGGGTTTCGCTGCTAAAAACCGGTGGAAACTCCTACAAGCTGTTCTGGACATTTCATCATATTTTGATGGATGGATGGTGTTCAGGAATTTTATTCAGGGAGTTATTCCAGGTATATGGTTCGCTAAAAAAAGGCGAACCGGTAAAAAGGGAACCGGTAACCCAGTATGTGGAATACATTAAATGGCTGGACCGGCAGGATACGCAAGAAGGTCTGAGGTATTGGCAGGAATACCTGGCGGGGTATGAAGAACAGGCCGGGATACCGTTACCGGGAAACCGGGAAATGTTAAAGGACGCCGGGTATCGATTGGCAGAATATACCTTTGTACTGGATGAAGGTTTAACTGCCGGTTTAAATAAAATAGCCATAGAAAATCAAGTGACTGTCAATACGGTATTTCAAACCTTGTGGGGAATGTTGTTACAAAGATACAACAATATTAATGATGTGGTTTACGGGGCAGTGGTCTCGGGGCGGCCGTCGGAAGTCGAAGGCATTGAAGCTATGGTGGGGTTGTTTATCAATACGGCGCCGGTGAGAATTACCTCCAGCGGGGAAGAAAGCTTTTCCCGGTTAATCGTGGAGGTGCAGGAGAGGGCGGTATTGGCGAAATCCTATGAATACCTGCCCTTAGCGGAAATACAGGCGGCTTCGTTTGCCAAAAGGGAATTAATCGATCATATAATGGTTTTTGAAAATTACCCCATTGAGAAAGAAGTTAAAAACAGCGGCCGGGAGAACACCCCCGGGTTTGAAGTGGAAAAGGTTAAGGCTTTCGAGCAAACAAATTACAATTTTAATATAATTATCGGTCCGGGAAAAGGGGTGGTTATAAAATTCAATTTTAATTCCCTGGTGGTTTACATCGATTTCATAAAAAGGACAGCCGGTCATTTTAAGAACATGATAAAACATGTGGTGGAAAACCCGGGTATATCTCAACGAGAGATAGAAATAACCACGGATGAGGAGAAACACCGGCTCCTGGTTGAGTTCAATGGCACGGAATCGCAGTACCCGGAAGATAAGACCATCCACGAATTATTTGCAGAACAAGTAGAGAAGAGGCCGGACAGCATCTCTGTTGTTGGAAACCACGAAGAACGCGAAGGTTTTAGTAACTCCATTAGTTACAGGGAATTAAATAAAAAATCCGGTCGACTGGCAAGGGTTTTGTGGGAAAAAGGGGTAGAAGCGGATACCATAGTAGGTATCATGGTGGAGCGTTCCCTGGAGATGATCATCGGCATACTGGGCATATTAAAAGCAGGGGGTGCTTATTTGCCCCTGGACCCGGGGCATCCGCAAGAGCGTATCGATTACATGCTGGCCGACAGCGGTGCAGAGGTTTTGGTGACCGGTGTAGGGAACAGGCTTGCCTGTTCCGCGACCCGTAACGCCATTACTCAGCCCGCAGCCGGTAATTCCCTCGCCTATGTCATCTATACCTCCGGTACCACTGGAAAACCAAAAGGCACGCTTACATCTCATTGCAATGTCGTTAGAGTCGTTAAAAATACCAATTATATAAATATTACACCCGGAGACAGGATATTGCAATTATCCAATTACGCCTTTGACGGATCGGTATTCGATATCTATGGGGCCCTGTTAAACGGGGCCGCCCTGGTTTTGATAAGCAAAGAAGATGTATTGTCCGTGGATAAATTGTCGGAAGTGATAAAAAAACAGGCAATAACAGTATTTTTTGTTACCACTGCATTGTTTAATGCCGTGGTGGACGTGAAGATCGATTGTTTTGCAAACGTAAAAAACGTTCTTTTTGGGGGTGAAAACGTATCGGTGGATCACTCGAAACGGGCGTTGGATTACCTGGGTAAGAACAGGATAATCCATGTTTACGGCCCCACGGAAACGACGGTCTTTGCTTCCTATTATTGGTTGAACGAGATCGATGAGTACTCAGCCGGCGCAGGCACAATACCCATTGGTAAACCCACAGCCAATACCACGATGTACATCTTGGACAGGTATTTAAAACCGGTTCCCATTGGGATAACAGGAGAAATATATATTGGGGGCAAGGGGTTAGCCAGGGGTTATTTAAACGAAGTTGAATTAACCGCTGAGAGATTCATAAATCATAAATTAACCGCGAAGAAACGCGAAGAAACGCGAAATTCATCATTCATCACTCATCATTCATCATTTCGTTCTTTATATCGTACCGGTGACCTGGCAAGGCGGTTGACCGATGGTAATATCGAATTTTTGGGCAGGGTCGATAACCAGGTAAAGTTAAGGGGATTCAGGGTAGAGTTAGGAGAGATCGAAAAGCTGTTGTTAAATCATGACGTCGTAAAAGAAGCAGTGGTTTTGGCAAGGCGGGGGGAAGCGGACAAAGATATGTATCTTTGCGCTTACATTGTGCCGGGGGTAGGGGAGGAGGTTCCCGGGCTGAAAGAGTACTTGTCCGAAAAGTTACCCGGTTTCATGATCCCATCCTATTTTGTATATATGGAGAAGCTTCCGTTAACGCCTAACGGCAAAGTGAACCGTAAGGCATTACCGGAACCTGGATTGAAGGCAGGGGAAGATTACGCTGAACCGGGGAATGCAGTCGAAAAAAAATTGGTAGAAATATGGGCGGAAGTATTAAAAGTGGATGATGCCTCTATTGGAATCGATGATGATTTCTTTGCATTGGGTGGTCATTCGTTAAAAGCCACCATTTTGATCTCGAAAATCCACAAAGAAATAAATATAAAAGTGCCGCTGGCTGAACTATTTAGCACACCCTTCATCAGGGGGTTGTCGCAGTATATAAAAGGAGCGGAAAAAGAGAGGTATGCATCGATAGAGCCGGTAGAAAAGAGGGATTATTATGTTTTATCCCCGGCCCAGAAGCGCTTGTATATCCTGCAGCAAATGGAGTCGGGTAATGTCGGTTATAATATGCCTAATGTTTTCCCATTAGGCAAAAGCATCGATAAACAAACCGTGGAAACTGTCTTTAAGAAATTAATTGCCCGTCATGAAAGCCTGAGAACGTCCTTTCACATGGTGGACGACCAACCGGTGCAGCGGATTCATGAGGAAGTTGAATTTGAGATTGGATATTTTGATCCGGTAGACAGTAGGGGCGAACCTCTGTGTTCGCCCTTATTGGTTGAAAGCATTATACAAAAATTTATTCGTCCGTTTGACCTGTCTCAAACCCCGCTGCTGCGGGTTGGATTAGTGGAAACCATGGATGCATACCGGCTAATGCTGGACATGCATCATATCATTACCGACGGTACATCCCAGGCGGTGTTGATGAATGAATTCACAGCGTTGGCTGCAGGAGAAGACTTAGCGCCCCCCAGGATCCGCTATAAAGATTATTCCCAATGGCAGGACAGTGAAGAAGAGCAAAAGGTAATAAAGGAGCAGGAAACATTTTGGTTGAAAGAGTTTTCCAATGAACTGCCTATTCTAAATCTTCCCACGGATTTTCCCAGACCCCCGGTGCAGAGTTTTTCCGGCAGTACGGTAAATTTTGTATTAAGCGAGCAAGAGACCCAAACGTTAAAAGATTTGGCGGCGGAAACAAACGCCACCCTTTATATGTCTGTTTTAGCTGTATTTAATGTGCTGCTGGCAAAATTGAGCGGCCTGGAAGATATTATCGTGGGGGTTCCTATCGCAGCCCGTCGACATGCCGACCTTGAACGTATCGTGGGCATGTTTGTCAATACCCTGGCGCTGCGGAATTATACCCCTGGAGATAAAACCTTCCGGGAATTTTTAAAAGCAGTTAAAGGGCGCACCCTGGACGCTTTTGAGAACCAGGAATATCCCTTCGAGCAGTTGGTGGATAAACTGGCGCTGCCCAGGGATATCGGTCGGAACCCTTTATTCGACGTGATGTTTAACTTGCTGAACCAGGCGGATTACACCGGCGTTTTACCGGCGGCGAAAGAGCCGCATTCCCTCGAACATCGACCGGGGCTGGCGAAATTCGACCTGGCCTGGACTGCCGTAGACCTGGGAGAAAGACTTCTCTTTTCCCTGGATTACTGCAGCAAACTCTTTGAACCGGCCACCATCGAACGAATCATATCTTATTTTAAAAAGATATTGCATGGCCTGGAAAAAAATTCAAAGCAAAAGCTGTCGGAAATTGAAATCATTACGGCAGCAGAAAAGCATCAGGTATTGTATGATTTTAACAACAGTGAAATAGAATTTCCAAAAGACAAAACAATTCACCAATTGTTCGAGGAACAGGTAGAAAAAACCCCGGATCATATAGCCATAGTTGGACACGGCGCACAACGCCCTGCGATTACATACGAACTACTAAATTTAAAATCCGACCAACTGGCCCATTATCTATACATCCGGGGAATCAACGAAAACAACCTGGTGGGATTAATGGTTGAACGGTCGTTAGAGATGATCATCGGCATATTGGGTATTTTAAAAGCAGGCTGCGCTTATGTGCCCCTGAATCCCAGGGCACCGGAAGCCAGGACAAATTATATCCTGGCTGAATGCAATAATAAAATACTGCTAACCATTCGGGAATTATCCTCTATGTCCTCTATGTCCTATGTGTCTCGTATGGGGAAGAAAACACCTGCAACCTCCCTTGCCTACGTCATCTTTACTTCCGGTTCCACGGGAGTACCCAAAGGCGTACCTATCACCCATTCCAATCTATCTCCGCTCTTGCATTGGGGGTACAGGCATTTGCAAATAAATTCGACAGACAGTACCATTCAGAATCTTGCCTATTATTTTGATTGGTCCGTATGGGAAATATTTATCACCCTGACATCCGGGGCATGTTTGTATGTGGTTCCCGGGGAAATACTACTGAACCCGGGGTTCTTTCTTGATTTTATGGAAGAAAATGGGATTACTGTTCTGCATGTAACGCCTACTCAATACAGTTACCTGGCTAGTCTGGACCGGGAAGCCGGAACCTTAAAGTATTTATTTATCGGCGCTGAAAAATTGAGCCATCATTTGGTGAAACGCAGTTTTGAATCGATAGATAAAGATTGCCGGGTATTTAATATGTATGGCCCCACAGAAGCCGCAATTATAGCATCGGTGTTGGAGATCGATCGCTCCCATTCCAGGACTTTCGAGAACCTGGCTAGTATTCCCATCGGTGAACCGACAGCAAGCACCCGACTCCTGGTAATGGATAAATATTTAAAGCTGTGCCCGGTGAATATAACGGGCGAATTGTACATTGGCGGCGACGGGCTGGCCCAGGGTTATCTAAACAGCCCGGAATTAACAGCAGAGAGATTTTTATATGGCCCACGAATTACACGAATTAACACGAAAATAGAAAAGGGGACAGGCAAATTCTTTTCACCTCTTTACAAAACCGGCGACCTGACCCGGTGGCTTTCGGACGGAAACATCGAGTTCTTGGGCAGGACCGATTTCCAGGTAAAAATCAGGGGATATCGCATCGAATTGGGAGAAATAGAGAACCGGTTATTAAAACACGGTAACGTTAAAGAGGCCGTGGTTTTAGTTCTGGAAAAAGAGACTGGCGATAAATACCTCTGTGCATACATTGTCCCTCACTGCCCGGCTCCTTTAAACCGGCTGGAATTAGAGGAATACTTATCCCGTTTACTTCCGGATTATATGGTGCCTTCTCATTTTGTGGAAATTGAACAAATACCGCTAACCCCCAACGGTAAAGTAGACAGGAAAGTGCTGCCGCACCCGGAATTTAAGGCAGGAGACGATTACGTTCCACCGGGGAATGAAACCGAAGAAAAACTAACAACGATATGGTCCGAAGTACTGGGTATCAAAAAGGATATCATTGGAATAAATGCCAACTTCTTCGAGTTGGGCGGTCACTCATTAAAGGCAACAGTATTGGCAGCGAAAGTGAAAAAAGAATTCAATGTGAATATATCGTTGGTAGAGGTGTTCAAAACCCCCAATATCAAGCAATTGGCAGGATACATCCAGGCCGGGAAAAAGCAAATCGAACCGGGTATAACAAGAGATGATCGCCTGGTCCTGTTAAGAAAAGGAAAAAACAGTGAAAACCACCTGTTTTTCATCCATGACGGCAGCGGCGAAGTGGAAGGGTATATTGAATTTTGCAGCCATTTAACCAATGAATTTAATTGTTGGGGCGTCAAAGCCGACGGGTTTGACGATTTTACTCCAAAGAATCTCACCATCGAGGAGGTGGCCGGCGATTATATTAAACGAATCCGGGGGGTACAAGCGCAAGGACCGTACCGGCTTGTGGGCTGGTCCATGGGCGGCACCATTGCGTTTGAAATGACCCGGCAATTGGAACGATTGAGACAAAATGTCCGGTTTCTCGGTATCATCGATGGGACTGTTCCTGCCGGCAGCCCGGCAAAGCAGGTTACTGAATTTACCATCCAGTCGGAACGGGAGTGGATTCGACGGTATTTGTCCGACCCGGTAATAACGGGAAAACTGGAGAATATTTCCGGTATCCATCAGCTCTGGGCCGCGGTGGTCGATTACCTGGAATCCTTCGATTCCCACGGAAAATTCGTCGAAGAGATACGGCGAATTATTATCGCACATGAAGCCCTGGTCATACCGGGTTATGAGCAACTGGGTATCGGTGACTTGGTTAAATATTTGCATAAAGGCAGAACCTTTGCAAATTCACGGGCATTATACATCCCCGGTGAAAAGATAAATACACCTGTACATTATTTCAAATCAACCGGGACAAAAATAATAAACCATAAAAAGTGGCAGGAATATTCACAGCAGCCGGTAAAATTTTACCGGGTTACCGGCGATCATTATTCCATTTTCAGGTTGCCTGCAGTCATTGATTTTGCCAAATTATTCGACAAAATTATAGAAAAATATTAGGAGGAAAGAAAATGTTTTCCAAACCGATGAGGTTTTTAGTGGTAATAGTTGCTATTATTAGCTGTATGTGTTTGACAGGTTTAAGCGAAAGCAAAGTAAAAAAAGGAATATCTTTTACCGATGATTTTGAGAAGGGGGCGGCGAAGTGGGATTTTGTCACACCTGAACGGATTAAAATAGTAGATTCCGGTGACGCAAAACATGGAAACGTCTTATCCCTTCATCCGGGTGGGCCTTCGGTCTACGCCTTAATAACAGGTTCCCATGATTGGACAAATATTAGGGTTGAAGCGGATTTTTATTTCCCCGTCGCCTACCATCACTACCTGGGGTTCATATATAATTACAGGATAACAGGTACCCGTTCCGATTTCGGCTGTATTTATATCTATGGCCCTTTCGGTGATACGCCGGATAAGTTTCTCAGCCGGTTCCGGGCGTACGGGGAACGGCCGCCGTCCGGTTTTATCGGCAATATTCTCCTGGTGAATCCCCACCTGGATAGTAATGCCACCCGGTCGTTATATTCCGAATATTGGGTGGCATTAAAAGGTGATCGAGGGGTTAAACCCCGGGAATGGCACCATTTAAAAGCAGAAGTTGTCGGCCCTGTCTGTCATTTTTATATCGACGATATGGAAACTCCGAAGATCACCTTTGATTATTTTGAATTTTCTTCCGGCCGCGTCGGGTTTAAACCCAGGTTCAGCGGCAGCGAAACATGGATCGATAATATCAAGGTTACCGCTGTGAAAGAACTCAGTTACCAAGGCCCTACCTTACCGGCAGGCATAAACCATAAACCGGGAAAACTCCTAACAAAATGGAATGTTATCGGGCCTTTTGCCAAACGGATCAAAGAAATAGAACGTGACGGCTATCTGCCGGGAAAGTCCTACGTCTATCATGACAAAACCTATAAATGGAAACCCTTTAAGGCCGATCCCAGGGGCTGCGTGATTAGCGGGTGGGTTGTCGATAAATTCAGTGGAAAGTCCCGGGCCTATTTTCATACCGAGATATCTTCCGACAGCAAAAAGAATGCCGTTCTGGAAATCGATTCGACCAATAATTTAACCGTCTGGGTGAATAATGCTTTAGCCGGTAGAATAAAGGCACGGTTTTTAGCCTGGCATGACTTCTGGGAAAACCCCGATTACCCGGCCCAAAAAATCAATATCACCTTAAACCCGGGTAAGAATCACCTGGTGGTAATGGTTAACGGCGGAAACTATGGGGGGGACGGTTTTTTTGCTTATTTTAACGATAAAATAAATAAAAAAGCTTCGGGAAATGAAGGTAAATAGTTTAGGAGGAAAAAATGATTCTTAAGCACATGAGATATTTATCGATTATATTTATAATGATTGGCTGTATAGGGGTAACCGGTTTAAGTAAAGCAAAAAAGGGTATATCCTTTAACGATGATTTTGAAAAGGGGTTGGGAAAATGGGACGTCGGTGTGCCCAACCGGGCCAGGGTTGTAGATTCCGGTGATACCAAACATAGCGGCGTGTTATCCCTTCATCCCGGGGGCCCCTCGGTTTATGCCTTAATAAAAGATTCCCATAATTGGACAAATATAAAAATCGAGGGGGATGTACTATTCCCTGCGGACATCATTCATTATATGGGATTGATATATAATTATAATTTGAGCGGGACCCGGGCGGATTTTGGCTGCATTGTTATTTACGGTTCCCTTGGTAAGGCTTATCGATATTTTGTTTCCAGTCCAAAAAAAATAAAACAACCGCCCGGTCAATTTACCGGCAATCTTATCCTGGTTCAGCCTCACAGGGATAGTGTGGCTGTCGGGCTTTTGTACCCCGAATATAACGTGACCTTAACCGGTGATTCAGCACTTAATACCGGGGAATGGCACCATTTTAAAGCGGAAATTGTCGGACCTGCTTGCCATTTTTATATCGATGATATGAAAACACCGAAATTAACTTATAATCATTATGAGTTTTCTTCCGGCCGCGTGGGATTTAAGTGCAAGTTTGACGGGGCTGAATATTGGCTTGATAATATAGACGTAACATCGATTAAAAAATTAAGTTATAAAGGCCCTGTTTTACCGGCGGGGATAAACCATAAGCCGGGGAAGCTCATAACAAAATGGGATGTTATCGGACCTTTCGACGGCAGGGTGATTGAAATAGAGGATGGTGAGTATCAACCGGGAAAGACCTATTTATATCGTAATAAAAAGTATAAATGGCAGCCCTTTAAAACCGACGCCAGGGGTTGTGTGGTGAGTGGAAATATTGCCGGCAAATTCAATCGAAAAGTGTTTACCTATTTTCATACGGACATATATTCCCAGGCTAAAAAAAAGATAACCCTCGAGGTTAGCACCATCAATAGTATGGACATTTGGATGAACGGTACGTTAATAGGCTTAAGGCGGGCACGTTTTATAGCCTGGTATGATTTCTGGGAAAACCCGGATCATAAAGGTTATAAAGTCGAAGTCACGTTAAAGCCCGGCAACAACCACCTGCTCATCTTTGTTAAAGGCGGCATATACCGGGGAGACGGTTTTTTTGCCTACTGGAATATAGAAGCAAAAAAGAAAGAAGGTAAGAAGGTAGGAAAATAGGAAGAGCTAAATATGAATCTTAAATGTAAGCCAAACTTCTTTATCGCCGGTATGCCCAGGTCCGGCACCACCTCCATGTACACGTACCTGAAGCAGCACCCGGACATATTTTTGTCCATATACAAAGAACCCAACTATTTCTGCAAAGACCTCAGCCAATCCGGTTATAATATACAGGATGAAGCGTTGTATTATAGTTTATTTGTCCATGCCGGTAGCAAGAAGCGGATCGGGGAAGGTTCTGTGTGGTATTTAACGTCAAAGACAGCGGCGTCTAATATTAAACAGTTTAGCCCCTCAGCCAAAATAATCGTTATGTTAAGGAATCCCGTTGAAATGATTTATTCGCTGCACTCTCTTTACCTGCGCACCGGCAATGAAGACACCGCGGATTTTGAACAGGCCCTGGCCCTTCAACCGGATCGCATGAAAGGGTTACATATACCCGAAGCATGTTATTTTGCCGAAGGATTGTTTTATACGGAAGTGGCAAAATATTATGAAAAAATAAAACGGTTTGTCGATATGTTCGGCAAGGAGAACATTCATTTTGT
>Ga0114923_10002449_pt1 | contig 12580 bp, 7 predicted proteins | sample SumtaG_FD_89578 | JGI IMG/M metagenome (GOLD analysis project Ga0114923, IMG submission 89578) | Deep subsurface microbial communities from Indian Ocean to uncover new lineages of life (NeLLi) - Sumatra_00157 metaG | ecosystem: Environmental > Aquatic > Marine > Oceanic > Sediment | place: near... | reverse complement strand
GAGAATGGCACCGGGGGCTCATCGCCAGGCTGCACTTGTAATTTGTCCAGGTCGCAGGTCTGTGCGTCCAACCTCGGCGTCGTATCGGTTGCCATCCGCCCGAGTTCCAGCCCCATTCGTTTCAAACTTTGCGAGAGCTCCGTACTTGGCGGCTCATCAAGCCTGCCGCCGGCCCAACGCTTGCTCCCGACATACATCATTCCACCAAGAAATGTTCCCGGTGTTGCAACAACGGTTTGGGTTCGATATACAGAACCGTCTTTGCAGCGTACCGCCCGCACTTTGTTGTTTTCAGTGATTATTTCCGTTGCTATGGCCTCGATGATGGTCAGGTTATCTGCATGTTCGAGCCTCTGCCGCATCCAGTTGGCGTATTTGTGTCTATCAGCCTGTGCCCGAGGTGATTGTACGGCAGGGCCTTTGGAGCGATTGAGTATTCTAAACTGAATCCCCGTTGCATCTATCGCCAGCCCCATCAGACCACCCAGCGCATCGACTTCGCGTGCAATCTGTCCCTTTGCCAATCCGCCGATAGCAGGATTGCAGCTCATCACGGCTATAGTGTCTTTGCGTATGGTGACAAGGGCGGTTTTTGCGCCGATTTTAGCAGTAGCATAGGCAGCTTCGATGCCGGCGTGACCGGCACCTATAACGATGCAATCAAACTCATTTGCCTTCATTTGATTGCACCAACGCAACCGCCGATGCAATTGCGAAATTTGCTGTATGTGTAATGCTTACGCTTATATGTTTAATCCCGAGTTTCTCGGCAAGTTTTTCAACCTCACCGCGGAGAGTAACCTCTGGTCGACCCGCCGGATTATTTACTATCTCAATATCGGTCCAGGCAATCTTGCCCCGCCAGCCTGTCCCCATCAGTTTGAGAATTGCTTCCTTTGCCGCAAAACGACCAGCTAATTTCTCTAATCCGTTCTTGTTTGCCTCGGCATAGGCCCGTTCGGTGGCGGTAAAAACTCTATTTAAGAAACGCTCACCGTGCCGCTTTGCCATCTCTTCTATTCGTGGAAAGTCTACAAGGTCTATACCATGTGCTACAATTTCCATCTTTCAGTCCATGTTAATCTACGTCTTTTTGCGTTTGTCTTTATCTGTTGCTCATTCGGTAGATTTTTTCCAGGCAAAAATCTATAAATTCACCTTTTTTGCCAAGAGCTGCTTGCTGCATAAGCTTGGCTGAAAACTCATCGATAGCTTGCTTATGGCGGTCAAGCATAATTTTGGCCTCCACTTCTCCTTGCACCTCTTTAAGAGGCTTGAAGCTTCTCGGTCGTTTTTCTTCCAGCTTCATTATGAAGATATGCTCGCCCGTCTCAATCGGCCTTGTAATCTGCCCTGGCTCAATTCTTTCAGCTTCGGCCGCAAGAATATCATAAGGCTTTTCCAGATTCGCTGGCTGTATCGGATTGCTAAATCCGACAAACGATACTCCGGAATGTTTCTCTGCCAATTTACTGAAATCTTCACCTGCCTGTATTCGTCCAAGCAATTTACTGGCCAGCTCTCTGGCTTGTTTCTGCCGGTTTACGTTCGCCTCGGCCACCTCCAGTTTCGCGGCTTCAATATCAATTAGCCGAAACTTTAGCGCCGCCGGTCTAACGAAGAATTCCTCTTTCATCTTGTTGTAGTAGCCCAACAACTCGCTATAAGTAATCGGCTTATTCTCCGGCAATTGCTGTCTTATATACTCTTGACTGAGAATTATCTTTTTTTGCCGTTCTTTGAAGCTGCGCCGATCCATCCCCATTTCTTTTAGAGCCTGTTCAGCCCTGGCGTAATCACCTTTGAAGCTGGCAGTAAATTTTCTAACCTCAGCTTCTGCCGCCTTTTCCAGAGCTTCATCAAGCCGCTCTCCAGCACCCTTTTTCGCTTGGCTGTACAGTAAAATATCTGATACTTTGCTTGCAAGAATTTGCTCAAGTTCACCTCTTGCCTGCTCTCTGAACTGCTCAAAATCGCCTCTTTCCGCAATTGGCCTAAAATATTCTATTAGAGGCACGATTGCGCCATCAGGGGTTATTATTGGTGACTCAATCACTTCGTCAGCGGTTATAGCCTTATCGCCGACGGCCAGGACAAATCCGCCTGAGCATTTAGGAAGACCTTCTCTCACAACATATGGCATCCGAGCCAACTCTTCTTCGGTAAACTTTGGCTTGACTTTACATCCCGCTGTCAGCAAAAGCACCGGCACCAACAAAAGAGCACACTTACGCATAGCCTAATCTCCGGCTTGTCAGTTCAAAACAAAATACTCTCTGTGTTCGCTATGGCAATGATAAGGCTTTACGACCAAAATTTCAATATAATCCACAAAAGCGTTTTGAGTGGAGATCATTTATAGGGGGCAATTTGTATGAATCTGCCCCCCCTTCAAAACTGTGGGTTTTATTTACCCTGAGATTTTTTCATCTCTTCATCCCGCCCTTCGGAAGGGCTGGATTCATACATTTCCAAATCAAAAATTAAAATACCTCTCCCAACGCCGGCCCAGTCGCCCTTTTTGGCGTATTGAAACGCCATATATCGACCATCGTCGCTGACAACCGGATTGGAGCTTTTATAACCGGGATAGTCGGCGAAAAACGTCAGCCTTTCCGTCCTGCCCGAGCCGTCCAGCGCCAGCTTATAGATGTCTATATTGCTTGTGCCCTTGAGATTATGCTTGTCGCACTCGACTAGTGTGTATTTACCATCAGGAAAAATTCCTTCCGGCTCATCATATCTTTGTGGTGCTTTTGAGTAATTGATCACCTTGCCCGTCTCAATATCCAGCCCCGCAACTTCGCAGGCCTTGTACTGGTCACCGTAGGCGCTGAAAATCAATTCCTTTTCATCCGGCGGGCGAAAATTCTGCGTCTCTATGTCGTACTTCATTATGTCCAAATCCGGCTTAGCCAGAATCCTTTTTTTGTTTATCAGTTTTGGCTTGCCGTCCTCATAAACAATATCGGCCATGTGGAACGCTGCATCAGGTGTTGTTCCGCCGATTGTCCACGCTATCCGCATATTTTTGCGCGACACCGCCGGCCCTTCGTAGCAGTACTCACCTAATGGTATCGGCGGTGCCAAAAGGTCTTTCTTTAGCACCCACAACTCCGCATATTTTTTACGGCTGGGAACAGGGTCCTCCGCGTCGAATTTCCGCGCACCTGCAAGCAAAATGTCGCCATTAACAAGGTACAGCGCCCTAACATACCCCTCATGGTAGTAATGGCCCGTCAAGAGACGGATTATATTTGTTTGTAGGTCCACTTCATAGGCGTCGCCGAACGTCTTTTCAATAAACAGTATTCTTTTGCTGTCATGCGAGAAGTCCGCCCGCTGGCCGAAGTGCGTTACCTGCCTTATGTGCGCCGGCAGTTCATCCAGCGGGGATTTACCTTTTTTACTCCCGGATTGGCCCAAGCAGGTCGCCGACAACAAACTTGCCAAAATTAAAAGCACACTTTTTTTCTTACACATAATCCTGCGCCTTTTCATATACTTTTTTCAGGCTTGCTCTTGCATTTCTGTTATTCCGTTACCCACCAAGGCAGAGTTCCCGCATAATAGCCCACGATGGCTTTTTTCAATTCGAGCGGTTCTATCAATCCCATCTGACGATAAATAATTTTCCCGCCCGGCTCCACCAAAATCGTATATGGAATAGCACCGGGCCATTCCTCATCAACCGCTTCAATCAACTGGTATATATCACCCGAATCAAACAGATAGTTCTTGCAGGATACGTGATATTCTTTCAGAAACGAAAGCACGCCCTTCTTGTACTTGGTCGGGTCGGTGCTGATTGTAACCAGTTCGAACTCGGTTGTTCTTTTGTTGCGGTATATCCAGTGAATCTTAATAAGTTCGGGAAGCTCTATCTTGCACGGCACGCACCAGCTCGCCCAGACGTTTATCAGCCGCAGCTTATTCTTATTGTTCTTTACGAGCTCTTTTATGCCGTTTACATCTATCATTTCAACTGCCACTTTTTCCTTCGCCAGCTGCTCAAGTTCTTTCTTCACGGATGCGCGCTTGTCCGACCATTTAATCGAACACCCAAATGTCTTGGTTTTTTCAACGGCAACCTTCCTGCCCGCAAGCAGTGCATCTATGGCGTTGCGGGCATCGGCAACCGTATCGGGCTTTTCCCTCCATTCCGAGCTGTCGATTCTGCCGACATATCGCAGCCTCCGCTCTTTGTCGAAAATAAACGTATGCGGTGTCGTTACCGGCCCGTATGTCTTGGCAATTTCCTGTGTGTTCCCATCATAAAGATACGGAAAGTTAAATCCCTTGTCCTTTGCGCGGATTTTCATATCTTCAAGTGAGTCACCCACGTCAGACCATGCCATCTCATCCAGACGAAGCGCGCATGGGTCGTTCGAGGAAACCGCAACTACCGCCACGCCTTTGTCCTTGTAATCGGTTGCCAGCTTTTTTATCCGCTCTTCGTATGCCCGGGCGGTAGGACAGTGGTTGCAGGTGAAAATCAAAACGAGAACGTCGGAATCTTTAAAATCCGTAAGTGTGTAATTTCGCCCGTCTACACTTGGCAGATTAAAATCCGGCGCCGGTGCCCCTATCTCCAACGTCTTCGGCATATAACCTGCCGATAAACCAACCCCCACCACTAAAAGTATTACTGCTGCACCTACCACAGCACTCTTACTAAATTTACCCATTCTTAAACCTCCTTTTTATTTGATACTACTGCTTTCTTTATCTGCCATTTGTTCGGCCAACCTGTCTATGCGTTTTGCCAGGAATAATCGCTGCCTCATTGAGCTGGCACAGGAGATAAGTATCACCCCAAGGCAGACAACAAATAATCCCACAGCCCAGAGGTGAGCATCTGTGCGGGTCAGCCCCCGGAGCTTTAACCACACCAGCGGAAAGAAGGCTAACAGCCCGCCAAAGATATATTCCAGTACCCAGATTATAGTTCTGTCCTTGAACATAATCACTCCCATGTTCTTATGTTTTATAGTTTTTTTTCTGCACTACCTGCGGCCTCAGCGGTTAAGTATCTTCCGCAAAACATTTATCAACGTTCTTGGCTCAAAATAACTTTTGCGCAGCCGTAAGTACGCTGTCTTCGGCCTGGTAATTCTAACATCACCCGGCACTTTTGCAAATAAAGAACGAATTCTGCTATTGTCGTCTTTAGAAAATGAAAATATCAAATCCCTTCCCGAAGTAACAATACTTTTTATATCCCACTTACTCGCGGCGATTCGCAACTCAGCCAGTTCCAGTAATAGTTTGACTTCATCCGGCATCGGCCCGTACACATCAGCCAGTTCGCTTTCGATTTGTTTTAAATCCTCGCCTGTTTTCGCAACTGCAATTTTGCGGTAAACATCCATCCGGTGCCTGTCGGACGGTATGTAATTTTTCGGTATATATGTAGTGAATCCCAAATCTATAACAGCCGTCGGTATTGCTTCCACAGGTTCGTTTTTCACTTCTTTTACAGCATCGGCCAGCAGCTCGCAATACATTTGATAGCCCACTAATTGAATATGGCCGGACTGCTCAGCCCCTAATATATTGCCCGCCCCGCGAATCTCCAAGTCCCTTAAAGCAATTCTAAAACCAGCCCCCAAGTGTGAATATTCTTCAATAGCCTTTAACCGTCTCGCCGCCAGCGGCGTTATCGGCCTTGATTTAGGCAGCATCATATATGCATACGCCCGGTGTTTGTACCTGCCCACTCTGCCGCGAAGCTGATGCAGTTCTGCCAGACCGAACCGGTCCGCATCGTTTATAAAAATTGTATTTGCGTTTGGAATATCCAGCCCCGATTCGATAATTGTTGTGCACACAAGCACGTCGGTCTCACCCACAACAAAATCTATCATCGCCTTCTCAAGTTCGCTTTTGGCCATCTGTCCGTGTGCGATGGCAACCTTGGCATCACTAATCAGTTTTTGAATCTCCCAGGCCTTTTTCTCAATCGTCCTGACCCTGTTGTGCACGAAAAACACCTGTCCCTGGCGGTTCAGTTCTTGGATAATTGCCTTCCTTATAAGCTCTTTATTGTAGGCGGTTACGTTTGTCACTATACTTCGTCTGTCCAATGGCGGCGTGGCCAGCGAGCTTATATCGCGCAGACCCAATAGTGACATATACAGTGTTCGCGGAATCGGCGTAGCCGTCATCGTAAGAACATCGATATTGACACGCAGTCTTTTGAGCCTCTCTTTGTGTTCGACTCCAAAACGCTGTTCCTCGTCGATGATTAACAGCCCCAAATCTTTAAAGCCAACATCACCACTCAAAAGCCGATGCGTTCCTATCAGGACGTCTACTCTGCCTTGTTTTGTCTGTGCGATTATATCTTTTGCCTCTTTTGCCGTCTTGAACCGATTCAAGACCTCGATGCAAATCGGAAAATCCGCAAACCGCTCTGTAAAGGTCCTGCCGTGCTGCACACATAGTACTGTCGTCGGCACAAGCAGCGCAACTTGCTTTCCATTCTCAACAGCCTTAAATGCCGCACGCATCGCAAGTTCGGTCTTGCCATAACCCACATCACCGCACAGTAACCTATCCATTGCAGCAGCTTGTTTCATATCAGTCTTTATTTGTTCTGCTGCTGTCGTCTGGTCTGCTGTTTCCTGATAGGCAAACGACTCTTCAAATTCCGCCTGCCAGTTCGAATCTTCTGCGAACGCAATCCCGCCCATCGATTGACGCCTGGCCTGAACCTCAAGCAACTCGCTGGCAAGGTCTCGAACAGAGCGCGCAACTTTTTCCTTCTGCCTCTGCCATCTCTTAGAGCCGACCTTGCTCAGCTTCGGCCGTTTTGGAGAAGTCCCAACGAACTTTTGCACCAGCGCAATATTTCGCACCGAAACTTGGATTTTCGAACTATCGGCATACTCAATCGTAAGATACTCTGATGTACCGCCTTTTTCTCGTATAGTTTTTACCCCTAAAAACTTACCGATGCCATAGGAGGCGTGAACCACATAGTCGCCCGCCTGCAGATCGCTGAGCGTATCCACCGGAGCGATTGTCCGCATCGGTCTCTGCCGCCTCCTGAGTGCATATTGCCCAAACAGTTCATGGTGACTTATTATAATTGTATTCAGCGAATTTATAACGAACCCCTGATGAATAAAACCCTGCAGCAGCTTAAAACTCGCCGGCACTTTCTTGTTACTCTCTGTTATGATTTCGGTTACCCGCTTGATTTCAGCTAAAGCTTCGCAGTAAAGGTAAACCTTTTTGCCCTGCTTTGCCTCCTGGACTAATTCCTCCAGGGCCTTCTTATGTCCCGCCCACAAAGAAGTGGCCTTGTGCTGAAACTGCTGCACACTCTTTATGCCCACCTTAAGAAAATCATTAGAGGCCGAAGGGCCAAACCGGTAGATTCTCAGTTGTGTAAGTTTCCCTATCGCCTCATAAATATCAGCCCAGTTGTAAAGCCGATTTGGGTTTTCGGCCCTGTCTAAATATACCTTTGCGACTTCTTCAATATCATTTGGCTCTTCAAGAATTATTATGGTCTCTTTAGGCAGGATATTTACAAAAAGCTCCCTTTGCTCTTGCTCGGCACCACAAACCGCCGAAATGATGTTAATGCTTTTTACTTGTTGGCTCGAGCGCTGTGTATCCAGATTTATTTGGCGGATGCTCTCTATGGTGTCACCGAGAAATTCGACCCTGATTGCCTCAGTGTCTTGCTTAGATAGATTCGACTGTTCTTTATTTGACAGAACTTTCCCGATACTCAGTGGTGCATAAATGTCAACAATCCCGCCACGACGCGCAAACTGCCCTGGTAAATCAACTCTTTCCACTCGCTCAAAACCATTTTCAACCAGCCAGCTAACCATCTCCTCTGGTGACATATCTTTCTCGACAACCAGCCGAAGAGAGCCTTCCTCCAGCTTTTCAGGCTTCGGTATCGGTTGACAAAGTGCCTGAACCGATGCCGGAATAATAAACTTTTTTTCTTTTGGGCGGGTCACGAGCCACGAAACACGAGCCACGAGTTTTAACCTCTCAGCCCGAATTTCATCAGTGGCATCCGCCAAATCCTCCTCTCCCTCCCAGGCGCTTAAAGGCTCGATTTTTTGGCCCCCGAAAGTGTGCAAATCGTCGGCGACCTTATCGGCATCGTCAATATGGGGACAGATATACAGAATTGGCTGGCCGAGTTTCTCTGATATGTAAGCCACCAGCATCGGCGCGAACGACCCCCATGTCCCCGCGACTTTAACCACCCTGTCGCCATCCTTTGTGGCCTCAAGCCGGGAGATTAGCTTGGCAATAGTCTTATCTCGACTAAGCTCCATAATAAGGGGAATGAGTCGTCAGCTTCCCATAGATTTCTTAGCCGCTTCAACGACCTTTTCAATTGTAATTCCGAACTTCTCGAAGCAAACTTTCCCGGGCGCAGATGCGCCAAATGATGACATTCCAATAAAGATACCATTGTCACCAAGATATTCTCCCCAGCCCTGTTCGATGCCGGCCTCAATACCGACTCTGGCCTTAACGCTGAGCGGAAGAACCGAATCTTTGTACTCCTGACTCTGTTTTTCAAACAGCTCCCAGCAGGGCATACTGACAACCTGTGCACTAATCCCTTCAGCTTTAAGTCCCTCAGCAGCACACAAAGCGACACCAATCTCCGAACCCGTTGCCAAAAGAAGCACATCCGGCTTATCCACGCCAATCAGAACGTAAGCTCCCTTGCTTAGATTAGCCGCCGAACCATATTTATTTTGGTCCAAAACATCTAATCCTTGGCGGGTAAGAAGCAAAGCCACCGGCCCATCTTTATATTCCAGTGTAAATTTCCACGCCTCTACAGTCTCGTTTGCATCGGCCGGCCTGAACACCAGCAAATTCGGTATCGCCCGAAGGCTCGCTAATTGCTCTACAGGCTGATGTGTCGGCCCGTCCTCGCCCACACCAATACTGTCGTGAGTGAACACAAATATAGTCGGATACTTTGACATGGCCGCTATACGAATCGCCGGCCGCATATAATCGGAAAAGACCAAAAACGTCCCGCTGTATGCCCTCGCCATCCCGCTGACAGAAATCCCGTTCATTATCGCCCCCATCGCATGTTCCCTCACGCCGTACCGTATGTACCTGCCGGAACGCTTATCTTTCTGAAAATCTTCTGCCCCCTCGAACTTTGTAAGGTTGGATGGCGTCAAATCCGCCGAGCCGCCCAGAACCAGCGGCAGCTTCGGCATTACCGCCCCCAGAACTTTGCCTGATGCCTTGCGGGTCGCAATAGAGCTGCCCGCCTCAAACCTCGGCAATAGCTCATCAAGATTGACGCTCAGCTTGCCTGCCGCAGCATCACGAAACTGCTGCGCAAGCTCCGGATAATTCTGGGCGTATTTTTCAAACATCTTGTTCCATTTTCTCTCGGCTCTTTTGCCCCTATCGACAGCTTTTCGCATATGAGTGAGGACCTCATCCGGCACAACGAAGCTCTTCTTAGGGTCCCAGCCAAAATTTTCCTTAATCAACCTGATTTCATCCTCACCCAGAGGAGCGCCGTGCGCACCGGCCGTATCCTGCTTGTTCGGACTGCCGTAAGCAATATGCGTCCGAAGTTTTATAAGACTCGGCCGATTCTTTTCCCTCTTGGCCTTCTTCAATGCCTTTTCAAATGACTCCATATCATTGCCGTCACCATCGACCACTATCACGTTCCAGCCGTAGGCCTTATAACGCTTCGCCGAATCTTCCGTAAACGCAATCTCTGTATCGCCGTCAATGGTGATATGATTGTCATCGTAAATCACAATCAAATTATCCAGGCCCAAGTGCCCCGCCAGAGAACAGGCCTCCGCCGATACTCCCTCCTCCAAATCGCCGTCACCGGCAATTACGTAAATTGTATAATCGATAATGGGAAAACCATCCCGGTTGAAATAGCTTGCTAAATACTTCTGGGCTGTCGCCATCCCCACCGAATTGCTAATCCCCTGCCCCAACGGCCCGGTCGTAACTTCAATCCCGACCTCCGGGTTACATTCCGGATGCCCCGGTGTCTTACTTTCCCACTGACGGAAATTCTTCAACTCTTCCAGGCTTATACCGTAACCGGTCAAGTGCAGCAGCGAATACAGCAGCATACTGCCGTGCCCTGCCGAAAGAACAAAACGGTCCCTTGTTTCCCATCGCGGATTGGCCGGGTTATACTTAAGGTGCTTCGTCCAGAGCACGTATGCCGCCGGCGCCATTCCCATCGGCATACCCGGATGCCCCGAGTTGGCCTTCTGGATTGCATCAACAGACAAAAACCGAATTGTTTGAATACAAAACTCATCAAGTTCAGATAGACCCGGGTTTTTTGCAGATACCTTCATTGCCAGCTTCCTACCTAAATAATAAAGGGTTTCTAATGTATCTTTGTTAATAAAATGAAACAAACAGGATAACACCACCTTCCCGTTTTCTCAAGCATTTTTATTACTTTGGGACCAGAGCCGGGACAACTCCAGGACAGAAAGGTGTTGACTTAACTACTGGTATGTGTTAAAATAAGAAAAATTCGTGTGTATGATTTTTTGTTTTTTTAGGCCCTGCCGAAGTTCCGAGGGTAGAACCATACCTGTGGCCCAGAACATCAGCGAGGAAGGGGATAGAAAATTCTCAGATTCGTGAAAATCTCGTTGCTATCACTTGTATTGCTCGCATCTTTGGCCGGTTCGGCCGGTGCCCAGCCTTGCCCTGTAGGTGATTTGAGTGGGGACTGCACAGTCGATTGGGAAGACATAGAGATTTTTGCCGAGCAGTGGCTGGACACTGGGGGCTGTTCTGATTCCAACTGTGCCGACCTGAATGGTGACAACGACGTCGATGCCGTTGATTTTGCCCTGTTGGCGGAGAACTGGGATAAAACAGGAATTACCCTTGTAATCAACGAGTTCATGGCCAAGAATGACAGCTTCATCCAGGACCCATGTGGTGAATATGATGACTGGATCGAAATCTACAACTATGGGGGCACAGCTATTGATATAGGCGGTATGTACATCACCGATGACGTGTGCAGTCCCACTAAGTGGCAGATTCCTGATAATAATTCCTCCGCAACTACCATCGTCGCAGGCGGCTATCTGTTGATTTGGGCTGATAACGATTCGGAGCAGGGTCCGCTGCATGTGGAATTCGCGCTCAGTGCCGGCGGCAATGACGAGGATGTCGCCCTGTTCGGAACCGATGGCGGTACGCTGATTGACAGTATAGTCGAGTTTCCACCGCAGGATGGGGACAATTCCTACGGCCGGTTCCCTAATGGTAATGGTCCTTGGCGGGTCTTTATTCATGATACCAACACCCCGCCCACACCGGGAGCGTCTAACGGCGGTGAGCCAAATGACAAACAAGTTCTCATCAACGAGATTATGTACCATCCCTATCATGACATCGTTACCCTTGAGGCAGAGGACATCCGGGAAGAGTATATGGAGCTGTTCAACGGCAACGCAGTCGCCGTTAATCTGGAAGGCTGGCGATTAACCGACGGCGTGGAATTCACGTTTCCGGACGTGACGATTGGTTCGGGCGAGTACCTTGTTGTAGCTGCGAACGAGCCGGTATTTATGGCCAAGTACCCAGGCGTAACCAACGTGGTGGGTGGTTGGGTTGGACGGCTGAGCAACTCCGGCGAGGCAATTGAACTAATCAACGCCGAGGGTGTTAGGATCGATTGGCTTCGTTACGCCGACGAGGGCAACTGGTCGGTACGTGAGCAGGGGTCGCTCGATAACAATCACTATGGGTGGGTCTGGTCGGACGCGCACGATGGCGACGGCAACAGCTTGGAGCTGATAAATCGGGCGATGTCCAACGAATGCGGACAGAACTGGGCGGCGAGTCTCGGTAGCGAAGGCACGCCCGGCGTTGGAAACTCTGTTGCTGCCAGTGACATCGCACCATTGATTCTGGAAGTGATACACCTCCCTGCCATACCGCAGTCCACCGACGCTGTGACGGTAACAGCACATATCGTCGACGAACTGACAACCGGTGTCACGGTGACATTACATTACCGCGTGGACGGAAGTATAGACTTTAATACACCCGCAATGCTCGACGATGGAGCGCACGGCGACGGCAGGGCCAGTGACGGCATCTACGGCGCAAGCATACCTACTCACCCCAATGACACAATTGTGGAGTTCTACATCGAAGCAAGTGACACCGGGGCCAATTCGCGTACTTGGCCGGCTCCCACGCAGCCGAGCGGCCAGCAATTGACGAATTCGCTCTATCAGGTCGACGACAGGTTTGACCTGGATGCTGGGTGGACACCGGGCAGCCAGCCAATCTACCACATCATTATAACCGATGACGAGCGGTATGAGCTGTTGGTGGAAATCGGCAACGGCGGCCCTGATAAATATAGTAACGCCCAGATGAATGCTACATTCATCAGCATAGACGGCACTGATATCAAAACGCGTTATAACTGTGGTGTTCGCAACCGCGGTAAAGGCTCTCGGTTAGGTCCACCAATGAACTATCGTGTAAACTTCGCGAATGACCGGTCCTGGGAAGGCGCCACTGCAATCAATATCAACAGCCG
>Ga0114923_10002448_pt1 | contig 12580 bp, 14 predicted proteins | sample SumtaG_FD_89578 | JGI IMG/M metagenome (GOLD analysis project Ga0114923, IMG submission 89578) | Deep subsurface microbial communities from Indian Ocean to uncover new lineages of life (NeLLi) - Sumatra_00157 metaG | ecosystem: Environmental > Aquatic > Marine > Oceanic > Sediment | place: near... | reverse complement strand
GCAGCCAAGGAAGGTCCGGCGGGTCTAGACGCACTTTTAAGCACGGTGCAAATGCCGCCGGGGGTGCCGGTCGCAACCGTGGCCATCGGAAAGCCGGGAGCAAAAAACGCCGCGGTGCTGGCCGTGCAAATACTGGCCCTGTCGGATGAAACTCTGGCAAAAAAACTGGACGACTTCAAAAAAAGGCAGGAAAAAAAGGTTATCGAAAAAGATTTGGCCCTTTAGTAAAACTATCCGTCCTGGCGGGCACAAAATAACCTTAATAACCCTGCGCCCAGTACCAAGAGCATGGCAGCTGTAGGTTCGGGAGTTGTAATCATAAGCTCAACGCGGTCCAACGTACCGCTGTTATAATAAAATGCGTCGTAAATCTGCAGTCGCCAAAAGCCGAACGCATCCTCATTATCAAATTCGGAAAGCGTGTAAAGGTCGAGCGGTCTGAACCGGCCGGTAAAAGGCGGCTCGGCCTGGCTTATAGAACTCTGTGCCTCATCGTCAAATATGGTATTTGTATAGTTTTCGCCGGCAAAAAACCCTTCAAACGAGTCATACATATTCAGACATATTCTCGTGCCGGAAGGACTTTGCAGGAATATCTGTAGGTCGAATACATTGGTGTGTGTGACGCTGATGCCAACATCAACATCACTGATAATAATATGATCCGGCACCTCCAGCAGCGCATCGTCCATCCAGCCTATGCTGCTATCCGTTTCGGCTGGAATAGGCAAATCAAACTCGGAGCTATAGATGTTACCGGGTGAGGCAAAACAGGTGGTTGCGCCCCCCGTCGCTATTATAACGACTGTAACAATCCGTTGTACCGCGCTTCGAATATCCATTCTTAACCTACCGGTTGTTCAGATGTGACCAGGCAGTTGCGCCACTACGGATTGAATTATAATGCGGGGACCGACCAATGGCGAACAAAAAAATAAAAAATCAGCACCTAAATATCCAAAAGCCAAAACAAAGAGGCCCTCGGCATACCCGAGGGCCCAAAAAGGAGCTTTACTTATGGGCTCTAAGACCGGCAGTTATTTTACTTTAACAACTGAATTGTATCCGCCGAAAGGATTCAACTCGGTCATTTCATTATATGGGTCCTGCTGCCACTGGCCATCTACAACGAGTCGGTAGCGGTATTTGCCAGCAGGCAGTTTCAATTTTGTCTGCCAGACACCACTGCTGCCGATTTTTTGCATAGGAGTCTTTTGCGGCTGCCAATTATTAAAGTCTCCGGCAATCTGCACACTCTCGGCGTGGGGATAAAGCGTCACGAACACCACAGCGTCGTTTACCTGATTGACACCGTAATAGTCGGAAAGCTTGGCGTCAATATTTGCCAAGGGATGTGTTTGCGGCCTTGGTATTTTCACTTCCTGTATGGCCGGTCTTTCGGTGACCGGCTTTGTCACGGCCGGTTTTGCTACTAAAGGTTTTTCTACAATCTGTTTTTCTATCACAGGCGTCGTTACAGCAGGCCTGGCCGCTGCTGGCTTTTCCACGCTCTGTTTTTTTATCACAGGCGTCGTTACAGCAAGCATAGCCGCTGCGGGTTTTGCTATAGCAGGTTTGGGTACAACAGGCACCGTGGTCTTCAGAAGTTCGTCAGCACTTGTGCTGATTGCCTCAAGCTGAGCGGCGAGAGAGTTGACAATTTCGTGACGCTGCTGCTTTACTTCTGAGCGAATAACTTCCTCGGCAAGTGCCTGAAAATCCATTTGTCCTTTGCTGAGAGGGTCATATTCATTTATAGGCTGGCCCAAACTGGCGGCTTCTTTAACTTTGGTATTAAAGTTAACAACTGTTTTGAACATTTTATCGCTGAAGTGGTTTCGCAACTCCGCCAGTATCTCGCGTGCCATTCTTGTTCTCACGTCATACATGCTGGCCAGCACCTTTACACTTATCTTATGGTTACAGCGTTCACACAGTATACTGAGGGTTTCGAGTTGTCTGCTCAGACCTTGCATTGCGAAATAACCGGTTTCGACGGGCACAACCACATCAGTCGCCGCCCTCAAGGCATTAAAGGTCAAAAGCCCGATGGCAGGCGGGCAATCCACCACGACATAGTCGAACTCGGCTTTCATCTTGTCGACAACTTTTTTAAGACAGCATTCTCTTTCTGCGATTCCGGCCATTTGCTGTTCGAAAGCCGACAGGTCGATGCTGGCCGGCGCCAACTCAAGTCTGTCGCTGATTTGCCAGAGTATTTCCGAGAGTCTTATCGGTTCGTTTCTGCTGTTGCTAATCAACACATCATAAATGCTCTGCTCAATTTGTTCTTCGGGCACGGCAAGACCCACGGCACAATGTGACTGGGGGTCCATATCGACCAGCAACGTTCTTTGCTGCCTTTCAGCCAGTGCGCTCGCGAGGTTTATTGATACCGTCGTTTTGCCACAACCACCTTTTTGATTGACAACCGCTATAGTTCTCATGGTACATCTCCTGTTTCAGACGGCCATTAAACCAAGGCGCGAGAGATTTCAGCTTAAACGGTGGCAGCCTGAAACGCCAATCAGCTGCAAAAACACGTTTTGCAACACTAAAAACAGCTAAAGTCTCATATCTCTTTCTTCGGCAAAAAAATATCAAAAACTTTATCTTTTTATGGGACGAGCCGATAAAAATCCCCCTGTAACAGTATGAATAATGGGGATTTTGCCAATAACATAGTAGCCTAAGGCGCAAAGAGAAGGTGCCGAATACACAAGCTTCGGCACCTTTTTACAGGCCCTCCCTGCTCAGGCCTCCGCGCTGCCTGATTGAACCGAGCGGCAAAACAGTTAAAAAACGGTAATTATTTTTGTTCTTAAACTTCTTCCGAAATTTTCACGTTTTTCAACTATCAGAGAAGTAAAAGCCGTGCCAAATCAGCGAACCTGCTCTGGCAGTTCAGAATGGGCAGACAAATGGTTTTTCACGGTTTTACCGGCTGCCAATTTGACATTTTTTTCTGTCAAATTGATGTGCCTATTGTAGTTGTTCGATAAAGATGGTAAGCTAATAAGGTATTCGTATTCGGTTCAAATAACCAAAGCTGTATTGGAAGTTAAGTGCCAATCACAAATTTGGAGGAAACATATTATGAAAAAGATTCTGCTTTCACTTTTTATTGTTGTTCTGGTCCTCAGCAGCAGTGAAGTTTTTGCGCAGGGAAAAGGTAAAGGTAAGGGCAAGGAAGGTCAGAGCAGCCAGGCCAAAAATGCCCAGAGAAACAGAGCTGGTGAGCAAAAAAACATTGCAGAGCCGGACGAAGAGAAGGAAGAAAAGATTCCCTCCCGCCAGCGGCGCAAGCAACTCAGAAGAAAGGACCAAGGGTTACGTGAAGCCATACGCAGAGAAAGGCAAAAAACCCGGAGTGGTCAGGATGCCAACGAACCTGCAGGCAAAGCTAAAAAAGGCGATGAGAAGGCCCGGCGCCGTAAAGGTCAGCCGGAAGAAACTCAACAGACCAAAGGCAAACAGCACCAACAGCAGCTACAAGCCGTTGAGCAGCAGATGGTTCATGAAGAGGCCAAGCACCAGGAGCGAATAGCCCGACTGGCAAGAATCGAAGAACTGGCCAAAGCAGAAGGCGACACAAAGACATTGGAAAGAGTACAAAAACTCCAGCAAAAAGAATCGGAGCGCTATGCGCGTAAGCGTGAAAGATTGGAAAAAAGGAAACAACAGTCCCTGCAGTTTGGCAAAGAAAAAGAGGATACTGAGAAGGGCAAGATGAAAAAGGCCAAAAGCAAAGTCAAGGGTCAGGACAAAGGCAAGACAAAAAGCAAGGCCGAAGAAGACGAGTAGGAATAATCCGACCCAAAATGAAAATCAATGGATTGAGAAGGGATAAGAAAATGTCTCGAAAATTAGTGGTGATAATTATTTTAACAGCGATGGTCGTTTTTTGTGTTAACGGTTGTAAGAAGGACAGCAGCCAAGCTGAAACCGGTCAGGATGTTAAAACGGCGGCAGAATACAAGGCCGAAGCGGAAGAGCAAATCAACAAAGAGAATATGGCTACCGAACTTGACGAATTAGAAAAAACGCTCGAGCAGGAAATCAGCCAGGAACAATAACAAAGGCCACGATTGCCGGTTGAATTTGCGCGGATTCAGCCTCTGGAGAAGCGCTTAGCCAAACACACTATAAACAGTGCTATCAAGCAGCCGCCAGCGACCGCTTCGGTCATCGCAACGAGACGACAGAACTCATCGGGCGCAGGGTACAAGTCGCCATAACCCAGTGTCGTAAATGTTATAGTGCTAAAATACAGGCCCTGCAGGAATGAGGGCTCCATGTGGCCTTCACGATATACGAGTGAGCCGGGGGAAGAATAAAAAAAAGCACAGGCGATAATAATTATCGCGCTTGCAACAAGTACCCTTACAGGTCTTTCGCCATATCCGAATAGCAGCCGGCCGAATACAAGCTCCGGTATCAGGCGCACCGCCGCCAGCAGGCGCAAGAGCTTCTTTGGCAGCGAAAGGGCATCGTAGTACCCCTGGCCCCGGAACTTCTTCCAAAGCCTGGCACATCGCTCGTTATAAAAACACTCGCCCGCCAGTTGGTAATAACCGGCCTCCTGGGCGCTTTGCTTGACAAAACGCCAGAAGCTTTCGTCTTCGCCATATTTTCGTCTGGCAAAAAAGGCTGATTCATAAATCGGAACCGCCCTGCTGGAAGAATATACACCGCCGAAATCGGTCGGCCCATAAAACTTCGCTTCCGAAAGATTCACGCCCTTTGCGAAATGAGAATTCGAAAACCTCGCAGAAGAATTAAAAACCGCACTGCCGAGCAGGCAGTATCCGTCGAAGGAAACAGTCCTGAATTTCGCGTCGCCGCAAAAGACGGCGTTTTTAAAAGTGACGACACCGCCGAAAGTACAGCCGTCAAAACTCGCCGTGCCGGAGAATATCGAGTTTCTAAATCGTGCCTGGCTCTTGAAAACCGAGCTGTTGAAAATAACATCGGACTTAAATTCGACAGAAACACTGTCAGGCTCGGACCATGGACCAGAAAAAATGGTATTCTCTTCAAAAACACAATTGTCAAAAACTATCGTTTGTGTAAATGATAATGTTCGGCTTTGTTCGCCCTGCTTTAGCAGAAGTTCGGCCGTCTGGAATTTTTCGGCGGGGTCGAAGAATCGATTTACATCGAGTAAGCCCGTGACGGTGCACCGGCTAAGCTGAATGTCTTCGGCGTCGGCAAGTGCCTGAAGCAACTGGCTTGCGGACACACTTTGTTTCTCTCTCTGGAACGTCATTGGCAGCCGCTAACGATTACTCAGTATCCTCTTTTTGAAGCAGTTCGATAATTTCAGCTTTTGTCGGCAGAGCTTCTATCGAGCCAAATTTCGTACAGGCAAGCGCTCCGGCCGCGGACGCGAATTTAACCGCCCGCCTTATGTCGTCACCAACAGCGATGGAGGCAGCCAGGGCCCCGGCAAAAGCGTCGCCTCTGCAGGTCTGGTCAACAAGCTCGACGTCAAAGGCCTTGATGTGGTCAGCACCGCTTCTGTCAACGACCAGACAGCCCCTTTTACCCATTGTTATCACAGCTGCAGTCACACCGCGCGCAACAAGGTCCGAACCGACAAGCTTTGCGGTGTCGCGACGGGCCGAACTGCTGTTGGACTGCTCGACAATCTCAGCAGCTTCACAAAGATTAGGTGTCAGAATATCGGCACTGAAATAGTCGAGGGGTAAGTCACTGCCCCCGCTTTCAGATTGTTCAATCGGCCTTGCGGGGTTCAATATAACCTTAGTGCCGTGCAATTTGGCGCAGCGAATGGCCGACACGACGGTATTTTGTGGCAACTGACCATGAATCAGGCAAACATCAGCCTCGGAGATTACCTGTTCGGCGGCATCGATATCCTGTGGCCACAAAGAACTGTTGGCGCCGGCGTATGTCAGGGTGGTGTTTTCACCTTCGGCGTTGACGAGTGTGACAACCACGCCGGTATTTTTGGCCTCGGCGGCGTAAACCAAATCGGTGTTTATGCCGAACTCAGCCAGAGATGTTTTGACCATCTGTTCGAACGGGCCTCTCCCGATTTTGCTGATAAGATGCACCTGGCAACCACATAGGGCGGCTCCAGCGGCCTGGTTGGGCCCGGGACCGGTAGCGGTGTAAGAAAGATTAGAGCCAATGACGGATTGGCCGGGGGCGGGAATCCGGCTGCACCTTACAACCACGTCCATGTAAGTGCCGCCAACCACAACTACCTTAGGAACCATAGCTGCCATTTTAATCCCTTAAAATTTTTATGGCAATTCAGTATAGCAGACGACAATTAAATGTAAACTCTTTTATCGCAATCCGAAAGCTTATTTTAATCCTGAGAATTGTGCTTTCACTACATATCCGGGCCAATTAGCCAGTGTTTTATTACCTCGATTATGTAGTTAATCTCTGGCTCTGTAAGCGGTCGGCCTTTCGGGATATAATGCCACCTGGCAAGGCACTTCCGGCAACAGGTGGCGGTGGCGTGCTGGGCGATAAAGACGGGATGGTTTTTTATCGGCGTTTGTTGGCCGTCATTGGCGGGTTCGGCATCAGCAAGACGAGAGACTATAAATTCGCGGGTATGCTGGAGGATTTTTTCGAGGCCTTTTTGTTTTAAATAATCGGCTTCTTTCGGCCGCAAACGAAACCGGCTGCGAAACTTCGACCGTTGCAAAGCTGCAAAAAGCTCATCCATATCACGCATAAACTGATTATATGACAGCGGTAAGGTCTCGGCAACTACTTGAAAGATAGACTTTTGGCAAAAAAAGGCTGCGAGCCCGTTAGGACGAAGAAGCGGGAAAAGGCTCGCAGCCAAATTTGCAAAAATCAAATTGTCACAGAACTATTAAAGTCCCACGGTTCGACACCAATGTGGTCTGCAGGCAACTTAATTGCCGCCCGGACCATGTCATAGGCATTTTTCTCCTTTCCGCTAACCGCAAATCCGTGGTCGATTAGTTTTTAAATTGCCTGCAACGGTTATTACAGCTTATTTAGCAGACAGCGTTACGAGCCATGACTGTTGGCCGCGGCATCTGACAACTTGTTTAGCACCAAGTACTTGCCGAATCTGCGCAAACATAATACGAAAATGTGCACACACAGACTTGTACAAATAAGGTGACATACCCATCCTCCACCGACCTTTCTCTGTCATACGATGTTAACACTCAACAGTTTACATATTAAGAATTCGTTGAAATATACAACCAGAGAATACATTTTTCAACTGTGGAAACTACGGGATTTTGTAAAAAATAGTAAAAAATGCTTGACTTTGTTTGATATTTTGTTAAAATACCCATAAAGTTAAGTAAAATTTGAACTTTTTAAGTGGGTTGCTCGAAAACACCCCCTTTTCGGAGAAAAACAGGCAGTGTGACAGAATCAGGCACAGGAGCCGAAAGAGGTTTTGCGAGAGCCGGTACGATGGGCAAAATAATAGGCCTGTGGCGAAATAAATGCCAAACCTAAGCGGGGTGGGCACTCAACTAGGAAACCGGCCAGTCCTGGTGTCTTTAGGCCGGGCAAAGCGACTTAGTGAACTTTAAGGGATTAGAGTAAGGGGGATTTTTTTATGGAGAAGATTCACGCAAACATTCCGGGAGAAGAAGTCAAATCGAGAAACGTGTTTCGTGACAGGATAGACCTTTTGCGGAGCCGGGCGGACCTGCTAACGGGCAAGGACAAGGCTCTGATGACGATGTATCTGAAGAACGGTACCAGCTTTCGGCAGATGGCGAGGTTGATAGGCGTAAACGAGGTGAGTATTGCCAGGAGGATATACAAAATCACACAACGTCTTATAGATGGTGAATATATAACGTGTCTTCGTAACCGCGACAAATTCACCCCGACAGAGATGAGGGTTTCGAAAGATTATTTTCTTGAAGGTCTGTCGATGAAGAAAATCGCGAAGAAACAAGGTTTGACCTACTATCGTATTCGGCAGACCTTAAAAAAAATTGAACGGCTAATCCGCATAATCAACAGGGCCAAGGCGAGTTAATGGGGGTGGACAACCGCTACTTAAGGTCATCGACCATCCAAAAGGTTTTTAAGTACAGGTAGATTTCCATGCCAATATGGAGAGTTTCAAAGAGCTTTCGTCGAGAGGGTCCTATTACAGAACGAGGCGTAGAGGTGCTGCGGATGTTCGGACTGACGAAGGACAGGCTGGTCGAGAAAAGTTTCAGCATAAGCTGTCAACTTCAAATCAACTCCGGAGAGGTGGTGTATATCACAGGGCCATCGGGGGCGGGTAAAAGCGTTCTTTTGCGGGAGCTGGAGAAAAGCATGCTGGCTTCAGAGAGAATAAATTTAGATGAGATAGAGCTGGCTGAAAATAAAACCGTAATAGACTGCATTGACGGTGACATTGTCGAGGGGCTCGGGCTGCTTAGCATGGCGGGATTGAATGAAGTTTACTGTGCGTTGAGCAGGCCTGTTGATTTAAGTGATGGTCAGAAGTATCGTTTTCGTCTGGCGAAAGCCCTTGAGTCGGGGAAGAGGTTTATATTTGGTGACGAGTTTTGCAACAATCTTGACCGAATAACGGCGGCGGTGATTTCGTACAATGTGCAGAAGTTCGCAAAGCGAAGGGACGTAACGTTTATTCTGGCGGGGACACACGATGACATCATAGTGGACCTTTGCCCCGATGTTCTTGTGGTGAAGGAACTGAGCGGCCCGGCGGAGGTCATTTACAAAAAAGGATTAATTGATGCGGCGTTGTAGTGTTTTGAGGGGGTTGGAGATTGTTCGCGGCGGCGGTGAAGATTACCGTCAGTTGTCGCATTTTCATTACCGGGGCGGTGGGTTAGGGCCTTACTCGGCGATATTCGCATTACGGGCAAAGGGCAGGCTGGCAAGGCGGTTAGGAAAAAGAGCAATGGGCGTAATTGTTTACACCATGCCTCTCGGGAGCCTCGAACTTCGCAACGTTGCGCTGGGCAGTATTTTTTCCGGGCTGGACAGGAGGACATATCTTTGGCTTATCAACAGGAACATTCGCAGTATCAGCAGGGTGATAATCGAGCCGAGGCTTCGCGGTCTCGGTCTTGCGAGCCAGCTGGTCCGTGAGACGATGCCGAAGATGGATGTTCCATTCGTGGAGGGGGTGGCGGTGATGGGCAGAGTCAATCCTTTTTTCGAGAAGGCGGGCATGCTGGCTTATAAAGCGCAGCGGTTGCGACGATGTACGGAGCTTATCGAGGCATTTAGTCTGGTCGGCATCGAAGAGGGAGAGCTTATCGACCCGGAAGAGGTGCAAAAAAAGCTCAAGCGGTTGGGACGTAAAGAAGCGTTGTTTATCGAATTTCAAACAGGTAAGTTTCTGCAGAGTTACGGGAGTCGGATTGGGATGGATAGCGGTTTCGAGCGTACGGCATACGTTTTGAGCAAGCTGGGTGAGAGGCCGGTTTACTACATCTGGTTCAATCCCAAGCTGAAATTACGAACAAGTTAAGGAGGGTAAAGTTAATATGGGAACCTCGGTTCAGCAAATAGCATTAGAGAAGCTCAGGGCGCATCCAGACAATCCGAACCAGCAAAGCAAGGTCAATTTCGCCAGGCTGGTCCGCAACATAGAGCAGACAGGACGGTACGAGCCTTTGATAGTCCGCCCGGACCCGAAGTGGGCAGGCCGGTATCAGATAATCAACGGCCATCACCGCTGCGGCGCACTGACAAAGCTGGGCTACGATAAGGCCGACTGTATAGTGTGGGATGTTAACAACGAGCAGACGGACGTTTTGCTCGCCACTTTGAACCGTCTTTGCGGCAGGGACGATGCAGGTATAAAAATTAGGCTGTTGAAGCAGCTGACCAAAAAGACGGATGCGCCGGAGCTGTCGAAGCTTTTGCCTCAAACAATGAAACAGATAAAGTCCCTTGTTAGCCTGAAAAAGCCCGTGGCGCCTGCGAAAATAGCCAAAGATTGTTTTGCCAGGGCTATGGTGTTTTTTCTTGCTGAAGAACAGCACCAAATTGTAGAAAGGGCCCTTCTGGAAGCCCAGAGGCAAGAATGCGGAGGCACGAAGGCCGTGAGGCGGGCAGCGGCACTGGCAAAGATAGCTGAATATTATCTTAAGAATTTTGCAGAGGAGGTCTGAGAGTCAATGGAGAGGAAAAGACCATTAACCAAAAGGCAGGTCGGGGTAATAGACGACCTTTTCGGCGCCGAACTTGACGAGCGTGCGATACTCGAGAAGCACAAGGTAAGCCGGAACGTTTACAACAAGTGGCTGGCCGACGAGCGATTCAAGGCTGAGATTGCGCGCCGGGTAACAAGCGCGCGTCTTCAGAGCGAGGCATTGATTGCGAGATATTCGCTTTCGGCGGCGGCAAGATTAGTTCAGTTGATAGAGTCAGAGAAGGAAGAGACGTCCCGGAGGGCATGCCTTGACATTATATCTTTGCCGAATACCAAGGCGAAAAAGGCTGGCAAGGACGGCAAAGTACAAAAAGGAGATTTCAAAGCACTCGAACAGGCCAAGGCGCTACCGCCGCGGATAGCAAGCAAGCTGTTGGCGGCTCTGGCAGAAGAAAAGGTCAGGGTAAAAAACAAATAGTCTTTGCACGTCATGGGAAGTAAGGAAATCGTTCAACGTAAGCGCAAAAAAAATCCGGCCGTGCCGGTGTGTGTATATATAATTAGGGAGATAGTCACCTCCCTTTATCACTTTTTGATTTTAGTGGTACTATCTCCCTTAATAATCAGAACCTTATTTTATTTTCAATGTCACCCTCACGAAGCCAAAAATTTTAAAATTTATGTCTTCCTATTTAAAGTATACACCAGTTTTTGTCACGTGGTTCGAAAAACAAAAATAAAATTGCTTTTTTTTATATGCTTAACGGAGATGCAAAAGGGCAGCCAAACCGAGGGACGAAAAATAGTTGAAGAAACGGCTTTGACAAGTATAATTGCCGCATAGAGAAAGGAGCATTTTAAGGGAAATTATGAAGATAGCCCTCGCATCGGACCATGCAGGTTTCAGCTACAAGGAACAGGTAAAAAAGGCCCTGGCCGAGCAGGGTCGCGAGGTGAAGGATTTCGGGACAGATTCGGCCAAATCGTGCGATTATCCTGATTTTGTCCGTCCTGCGGCCGAAGCGGTGGCATCGGGTGAATTTGAGCGTGGAATAGTCCTTGGCGGTTCAGGTAACGGCGAGGCGATGGCGGCGAACAAGGTTTCGGGCATCAGGTGCGCATTGTGCTGGGACCCGCATTCGACAAGGCTCAGCAGGGAGCACAATGACGCTAATATGCTCTCTCTTGGTGAGCGAATGATATCCATATCAGAGGCGCTTGAGATAGTGGATATTTTCCTTACGACTGAATTCGAAGGCGGCAGGCACCAGCGTCGCGTAGATAAAATTGAGCAAAGTTGAATCGACAACCTCGGCACAGCCAATTTCAAACAAGGCTGCCGGAAAAATATTGAAAACTTCCTGTTAAGGAGGAAAGATTATGGTTTGCAAAAGATGGTTTTTCTTTGTTGCCGGGTTAGTATTGTGTGTGCTTGTTCCAAGGGCACTTTCGTCCGAGGTCAAGGAGACACAACTGTTTGTTCTTTTGGATTTCGGGAAGGATTTCGACATCAGGGTCGTCCAAACTGAAAATGCCAAGGTCAGGTTGTCTAGCAAAGAATCTCTGCTTATGAGGGCAGGCGGAGGTCAGCGACCCAACATAACGTTAAATGCTCCTGAGGGGCACTGGGATTTATCGAAATATCTTTATGTCGCAATGGACGTTCGCAATCAGGGGACGGAGACAATTGAGGTCTGCTGCCGGGTTGACAATAATAAGTGGGTCGATGGAAGCGTGTGTGTGCCGGGGGGAGAAACCAGGACACTTAGTGTTCTTTTGAAGCGAAATTCCCCGCCGGATTCGGTCAAGAAACATTTGTTCGGGATGAACGGTTTTCCGGGGGGATACGTCTATATATGGGAACCGATAGACATGTTGAAAATCCGGAGTCTTGTGATTTTATTTGAGAGATCCGAGCCTGGTCAGATTATCGAAATAGATAATGTTCGTGCGACCGGCGCATATGATTTGCCTTCTGAGCAAGAGCTTAAATCTTCGTTTTTTCCGTGCATAGATACTTTCGGGCAATACATTCACAAGGACTGGCCGGGAAAGATACATTCAGCTGAGGACATGGCCGAGTGCCGCAAGCAAGAGGCGGGTGATTTGGTCGCCCATCCGGGGCCGGAAGGCTGGAACCAATATGGGGGGTGGTCAGAAGGGCCACAACTCAAGGCTACCGGGCATTTTCGCGTTGAGAAATACAAAGGTAAGTGGTGGCTGATTGACCCGGAGGGCAGATTGTTCTGGTCACATGGGATTACGTGCGTGAGGAGTGGCAATGCGACCCCCATCAGCGACCGCGAGCATTATTTTAAAGGGCTACCGGAATCGGGGACGGAGCTCGCAAAATTCTACGGCACGGGCAAGTGGGCGCCACATGGTTATTACAAGGGCCACTCGAGCTACAAGACTTATGATTTTTCGCAGGCGAATCTGTTTCGTAAGTGCGGTGAGGATTGGCGGCAG
>Ga0114923_10002447_pt1 | contig 12581 bp, 12 predicted proteins | sample SumtaG_FD_89578 | JGI IMG/M metagenome (GOLD analysis project Ga0114923, IMG submission 89578) | Deep subsurface microbial communities from Indian Ocean to uncover new lineages of life (NeLLi) - Sumatra_00157 metaG | ecosystem: Environmental > Aquatic > Marine > Oceanic > Sediment | place: near... | reverse complement strand
TTTTTAACACACTTGAGGATTTCATCGTGTAGTTGAGAGAGAACTTTATCTTTGGTGGTTTTAAACAAATCGTAAGGAGAATGGTAACCCCCCCGGTTGGAAGCAAAAATACCATAGTGGTAATCGGGGTGCCTTCCTGGAAGGTTTTCTAAATAGTTCCACTTTTTTTTGTCGGCGGCTTCTCGCTTGAAAATAGCGTTGGCTAAGTGGACATTGTCTATTTCTTTTAATTCAAACTGAAACACTTGAGTGGATTGCGTCTTATTCTCTTCAGAGACAGAGAGTTCGGTTTTGGTGTCGTCGCTCATTTTTGTTATATATATATATAACAAAATAAAAAAAAAATAAAAAAATTAAATTAGTTTTATACCCATAAGACTTGCCGTAGTTAATTAAAAGTTCCTCATCTTTGTTCACATCTTGTGTTGCATAGCACGTTTGAAGTCGGGTGTCACAATTAAAATGGTAGGGGCTGACATTCTTGTTATTGAAAGAATGGTTCATTATACTGCTATTCCCGAAAGACAAGATGGAATAATTGGACTTGAAATGATGCCGAAAGTAATAGGTATTCAAGATGTTTCGAGAGCGGGATTTAGGGACTTCAATAAATATATTTTTTCTACGACGTCCCCTTTTTTATAATCTTTACCGGCAAAGACCCCACCCAGAATTTGGGATGGTACTTTTTTTAATGTAATTCCACGACTTGCCTATATCGGTATTATTGGTCATGGTGTATATATTAACAAATAAAAATTTAATACATAGTTACTTGTTGGCCCGGTGTTGGCATCGAGACGACCAGTCCTCGCACGCTTCCTGACCGGCGCCGCTTTTGGACGGGGAAGCCCAGTACGGGGATCGGTTCCGTCGCTGGAGGAGGCATTTGTAGGTTCCGTCGTTTCGGATGTCACACCGATCCCCCCAGGGGTTGGGATACTGGCGGGCGTACCACCCTGCCCTGAGGCGATCTTTTAGTTTTTCCTTCGGGGGCTTGAGAACGGGACGGAGCGGGGCGGAAGGAGAGGGCACGCTCCCAGGACGGCCTTGGCACCCCGACTTTTTCCACGCAGAGCCGCCGTGTAAAACGCACGTGTGGTTGATGCTACACGCCCGTCTCCGCCCGTCGGAATGCCGCGGGCACGGCGCCGTGTCACAAACGTTGGTATGGTCGCACACCCGCCGCCGACCTGAGGGCTTCTTAGGAGACTTCTTAGGAGACTTCTTAGGAGACTTCTTAGGAGACTTCTTAACGGGCTTCTTAACGGGCTTCTTAACGGGGGAAGCGGGATGGTGCCCCCCGCTGCAGACCCGCTCCCAAACGTCGAGTCCTACGGTGATGCACCGGTTTTTATTTCCACAAACTTTTCCGCGAGGACAACTTCCTCGCTGGCAAGGAGCAATTCCGGAACAGGGTCTTTTACTCATTTTATAATTAATTAATTATAAAAAACTGAGAATAAAAAAAAAATAATCACTTTGAATCTAAAAAATAAAACAGCAGGTCCGGTTTCTCTCCCCGGTATTCTTTCCACACCCCCTTCCTGGGAAGGGAGGCCAATTCTCGAAACACCGGACCCGAGTCGTTGTAATAGTACCAGGCCTCTGCCAAGCGAATGTACCCGATATAGTGTCCGCCGCCGACCAACGTCGCCACCCCCCCCAGCCGATACCTTCCCTGCATAATCGTTTCCCCAAAGGCACGCTGTTTGTTCACGGTCTTGCGTGTGTTATCCGTTACCACGACTTCGGGGCGAAGGCTATCAAACTCTCGGATCGGGGGGTGACTGCCATTCTGAAACACGAGCATCGGGGACGCGATCTCGTCCCACAAAATTTCTTCGTAGCTCCCTTCCGTGTCCGTAAGCGGGTCCATATAATCCCACATCTGCAACAGGTTGCGCGGTCGGGTTTGAAACGACTTGGCATCCCCGTCTTTGACGATCCTAACGGGGCACTGGGTTTTGAGCCCAGGGAAAAAATCAGCCAAAAGGTCGTAAATTTCAGACGCAGAAAAGGGCGCCCACGCCCCCCCGAGTTTCATGTCGGGCAAAATAGAAGCGAAACAGTCTCGGATGGATGTAGAAGTAAGCGTCCCGATGTCCGAACCACCGACCAAGCACCGGGACAACCCGGAGTCCTTCGCTTCGCCCCGGAGTCCCTGTCTGCTGAAGATGACCGAATAGTCATCAAAAAGAGACGTTTGCAGCTGGTACGCCACCGACCGGACCCGGTCGACACTAGCAGCCGTCGGAAACGCCGACAAAAAATGCCCATAGTCGGTATGGTTCACGTCTTCCATAAAGATGGTTTCCCGCCACGCCGGAGAGCCCCCCCCGAGCATAATCATCAGGATTGTATCGAGGTAGCAGCTATTCTGTTGCAACTGATAAAAATTCGTCGGCACCCCGGAGCGGAGCGGCCCCGGAGCGAAGCGGCCCCGGAGCGGAGCGGCCCCTTCGGGATTTCGGGATTTCGGGGTTAACGGAGTTAGTATCGAAACCAAGATGCATTGGTTTGAGTACCAGGAGCAGTCGGGAGTCGAAGGCGACTGCTCAGCGATCTTCGGGGCCGGGGTCGGGTGCAAAAAATGGTACGTGGCTAGCCGAGCAAAGTCCAAAATTTCGCCTCCACTGTCGTGGGAGGCAAACACTTCGATGAGGAGATGGATTAAAATGTGTTCTAAAACAAACAGCACAGCATAGGCTTCCGTTTCGCAGGGTTCTCCGCCAAGAAGTTTGAATTTGAGCGGGTTGCGAAGAAACGCCGCCGAAATCACCCGCGGAGCCACCTCGATAACTATATCGGACCGACCAACTTGAAAGGTTCCTAAGGCGCCTACCTCTCGCGGGGAACTCAAAAACTTCATCTGCCGGTTCGATCGTCTCTCAAAATCGTTTTGGAAACACAATAAATCGTACTGGCGGAAGAGACGGCCTAGATCAGCAGACCCGAAAGTGAGAGGATCAAAAAAATTACCTAAACACGTTTGATATACATATTTGCGGATCATATATGTATATATTCTAATTTTTTTATCCAACTTTATGGTAAAAATGACTTTCACTCCTTTAGTGGATTTCCGAAGCACAACGATATTCAAAGCGTTTATTCTCAACGCTTTTTTAATAGCGCTGGTGGCTGGAATGTCCATTGAATTGCGAGGCTATATAGATGTCCGCAAAGAAACAAAAGACTTGTCCCGATTAAGGAAAATGTTAATAACTATTGTAGGAACAATTTTAATCGGGTTAACCCTATTTATACTGGGTCGGTTCTTTGTTGGTTACGGGGGAGGGCTCCTCGCCCCGCCCGAAAAATATTCTTCCTTTTTTTAAGCTGACACCCCCCTACCCACGTAAGCAAGGATACCCTTCTCGTTATCGATGATTTTATCAAAGAGCCTTCAAAATATGGTGGAGGAACGTCCTCGATTAAAGTAACAAATCTTTACATTTTTTTAATAAAAAATGTAAAATATCAGGGATATATATATATGGAGTCTCAAGAGACCTGGTATTCTCGTCGCCCATGGTTACTGGCAGTCATAATAGTATTATCCATCTTTGTAATCGTATTCTGTTACATCTACATGCTCTACGGAAATATATTCTTAGACTACCCGAGATACAACTTTCACCATGAAAAATGGATGGCAAAGTTATCGTCTCAAACCCAGTTGAAAGACATTGTCTTTCCCGGTTCCCACGACAGTTTAATTTTCGAGCCTATCAAGTTCAAAACTAAATATGCTAACATAGAAGCAGATGGCAAAACGTTTCAAAAAGTCTCTTTTATCCCCGGAATCAATGAAAAAGTCAACCGGTGGACTCAAACGCAAAATTCAACTATTTTAGAGCAGCTAAACAACGGCATCCGCGCTTTCGATTTTAGAATAACATCAAAGGACGATATTTGTTACGGGTTCCATACATTTCTTGGCTCCGAACTTAAACCCAGTCTAGACGACATCAAAACATTTCTGAAACAAAATCCGAAGGAAATTATCTTAATAACCGTACGGACCGACATTGACTTATGTAAAAACCTGATACATGATTCTTTGGACGATAAAATATTTCATTATAATCCGACGGATAATTTAAAAACCTTAACGTTGGAAGACTTGTGGGCGCGTAATAAAAACGTTATTATATCGGATTGGCAGAATAGTAAAATAATCATCTCAGACTGGTTAAATTCGTATGACGAAGAAGAAAAGATCGACTATTGGACTAACCACCTTAAAACACGATTAGCAATGGACGACGAAAATAATAACGAATTTTATAATTTAGAATGGACTTTAACGCCCCAGACAATTCAAGTTGGGTTTCATTACGACAGTTTGCTCTACAGCTCATACAAATTTAACCAAAAGCTCCCTAAGTTTCTAAAAACCTTACCGCCCCAATTAAAATCCCAAATTAATATCCTCTCGATCGACAATGCCGCTTCGTTCGATTTATACGCCCTAATTGAACGCACTTTTTAATAGAAGACGACCTGTAAATCCACTCCAGCCTCTCCGACCCTGGCGGCCGCTTCGCTCCGGCTCTCCGCCGAAGACTCCGGCGTTTCGGCGGTTCAACACCAAGTTGAATAGGGAAACCGACATTTGCATTTATTATCGGGACAAAGCGTTCCGCACCACTGCGGATCAGACGCATTGGAAATATTACTTGCGGGCCCTTTGCCATTAAAAACACTTTCGATCGACCCAGACGCATGCAAGGAGGCCAAAAAGACCGTAAAAGCCGATTCAATTTCGGCAGTAGCAAGCACTTCTTTATCATCTTTATTATAGGTAAGAATCGCCGTCGGAACTTTCGGGGCGGGGAGGGTGCGATCTTCGTTGTAAGTCGTCTCAAATAACGAGTACACTCCCAGCCCCGAACCTGTGAAATGTTTCCCGGTCACGCGTAGTCCCGGAAATTTCCAATCACCAAACACGTCGTAGGGAAGGATGAGGGTTTGGAAATAAAGTTCGCCGTAGTTCCCTTCCCAAATGATCTGTTCTTTAAGAGCATGTTCAACACACACCCCGAACATTCTAACCCGGTCCCCTTTCACGACGATACCATGATCGACTTCGGAAAAGAAAACACCATGGGCCGCCGGTATCTCCGCCGCGTGGCTGGCCCGCCAACACCAAATGTTATCGATGACGATGTGGTTTTGGTTCAGTACCACCATCGTCTTGCAAGACCCCAATTTATCAGGGGTGACGACATCAGGGTTCTCTCCGGCTTCAATCTGACCGCCTCCTACGCGGAAAACCATATCGTAAATAATACTAGGGTTGGACTTCGCCCCGCCGGTCCGGGGCGCGTCGCCTACCAAAAGGAGCATGTCCGATTTTTTCTTCCCGGCTTGGAAAATGAACCCGCTCAGCCTGACGCCTTCGGCGGCGCTGTCGATAATCATGGCCGGTTTGCCGGCAGTTGGGATAATGGTCGCGTACCCTAAAGTCATGACCACAGTCCCGGAGCGAGTAATCCGGACCGGGTCGGCAAAATGGTACACTCCCGGGGAAAAAATCAAATGTTGTCCGGCCGCCAATTTTCTATTGATCGTTTTAATCGAAGAAGTAGAAACCACAATAAAAACGTTGGACAGTTTTTCTCCCTTAATGTCTAGCACCCCAGACGAGTTACGAACTAAAGGAGGTTTGAGAATATAAAACGTCGCGGTGTTTTGATTATATCTGATTTGGGGGATTGCCGCCATTAACCCAGGAGTCGTGGGTTTTACAGTAATAAACGGCGGGTCTTGAACCCAGTCATCTCCAATTGGTTCGTTCTTAGGACACTTGTTCAATTCCGTAATCACTATCGTTTTCTCGACCGGAGTCTCTACCGCCTCGCCGAGACACCCCAGCAAATAAATGTTCCAGACGCCCCCGCCGCCCGAAACGGAAGAATAAATGTCGTAATCGCAGTTACGAGAAAAAAATTGCTGTTGCGTGGCATACCGCATATGGCCATCCATTATTAGACTATTTGCCATGAACCCGCCCGATGAATACCCGCCGCTCCGGAAATTCCCATTGCATCCCCCGCTAAATTGGCTGACACTGAAATTTCCTTGGCTGCCGTCGTCGGTTCCAATAACGGTGATGTTCCGAATAGGCGAGCCTTTGGAAACCCGAAAAAAATTAGTATGCAGGTCGCGGACGACGTTCACCACGGGGAGTTGGTCGTCCGGGATAGTGGTTTTGTCTACTTGGATCGTTAGATTTGAAATGTTTCGGAAATTGTTCTCTAACGCCCCGACACAAGGGTTGTCGTCGTTGGGCACTTCGATCGAGCCCTGGACGATTGTGTCGGCGGCAGTCTCGCCCAACCCTGCTACACTGGTATAGTAACCTACCTGGATGTGGAGGTTCGTGTAGACGCCGGGCAGCAAGAAAATCAAAATACGCTTGTGTCCATACTCGGCAGTTGGTTTGTCATTTTGCGTCGCGAAAATGTCGTTGACAAGGATTTGAGTGTTCAGTCCCCGGGTTTTGTTCCCTGCTTCGTCCCAATAGGTCCAGCTGTTGTTGGGGGCTAATATATAGATATTGGAAAGGGTAGTCTTTATAGAAAAATTTTCTGCCATCGTTGGGGATTTTTTAAACACGCCGGTTGCCCAAAGAATTAGAACGACGGCTCCTATGACAACAAGAAAGGTTCCAATTCTAAGGAACAATTTTGTTTCTGTCTTCATTTTAAAATAATAGTATTATATTAACTGGAGAAAAAACCGAGAAAGAAAGGAGGGGAGAGCCTCCGTGAAAATCTTAAGCCGAAAGAATTATTTTTTTTTTAAGGAATTTATTTACCGGTTATTTTTAATGAACTACACATACTGTAATATTGCGTTAGGCGTTGTTTTGCTTGCGCTGGTTCTCCTTTCTGTGACTACATGTTTTTTCCGAGGGAGCCGAGATAATTATAAAATTGACTATTCGAGGCAGAATGCCAAGTTAACGAATTGTAGCTTGTCGCCGGAATGCAATTACGGGGTAGACGACGGGAAGCCGTGCAAGGTGACTCACCTGGATCTTTTGGACGGGACTGTCGTCCCCTTTGTGACTGAATGTAGCGCCGAGGGGCAATGCTACCGGGGGTGGTGCTGCAACTTCAACCAAGACCCCTTGCTCGTTTAGGGCAGGCGTTCGCCCCCCCGCCTTTAGTTATCGAGTACTTGTCCCAAGACAAGATTGTCGAACTGATCGGCCAGTCCGACGAGGGTAGCACCCAGTCCTTAATCGGCGTGCTAGAAAAATATTGCCTAGAGGGGCACCTTTTTTAGGTATAACACATATAGATGAGGAGAATGATGAGGAAAAAAATAGCGATGTAGATGTAAAACGAATTGTCGGTAAGAAAGACGATTTTGTTAAATTTGACGTACTTAGCCAACATACTTTTAGCATAATCTCCCGGAGCTTCTTGGTTGTTAATACTCGGGTAAACCGAATATTTTTCCAAGCTTGGAATATTGGCAAATTGGACATCCAGCACGGGACCCTTTTCGCAATCAACGGTATCCAGGATTTTTTTCATCCCCGACCGGTTCAAACAGTAGCAATGGATCAAATAGGGTTTGTAAGTTTTCAAAATATAACTATTGACGGGATATGACAGAAACGGCAGCGACCCTAAGTAGAGGATGTTACACTGGTCGTTCTTCTCCAACCAGCCCAGGATCTTTTTAATTTTTTTCGAATTAAAAAGCATGTCAAACCTCGCGTCGTCTTCGAAGATTAATATACGGTTTTGGTCCGGTTTGGCATAGGTTTTTTTTATGATGTCAATATGGTGGCGCCCGGCGTCTTTGCACACCTCGTCGCAGCAGCTGTCGTTTGTCACAAACGGGACGACGAACATGCTATAGTTGGACGATTTTTTTTTGACCCTTTCGAACGTGTTGATCGTGACGTCTTTCATATCGAACTGCGCCGCTAAATTCTCTTTCAGCCCGGATATCCGATCCGGGCTGAGTCGGTCACCGTGATCACTTCGATGGAATCAAAGAGCGACCACATTTTTTATTATACCTCATGTAATTAAATAAATTTTGAATACAATGTCACTCGTGACGCAGTCACTAACGAACCGACTTTAGTCGGAGTCACTCCGTGACTTCGTGTTGATTATCGATCGTCGAGACACGTTTAACTCTCACCCTTTCTTTACTAAGTCTTAGTTTCAAAAAATTAAAGGGGTAGGGGTGGGAGACGGGTCGGTTTCTTTGAGTAGCGTGGGGAACAAGGCGAACCGGCCGGGGATGGGGGTGGGGTGAAGGAATCTTTCGATAATTTGAGGGGGGGAGAAACACGCTTTGTTGGCAATCAAGACTGCCAACGACACGATTGACTCGATGTCGTTGGAATCTGGGACGCAAGTTTTCCAGTGAAGGTACACCCCAGGGGTGTACAGATTCCAATCTAGCGCTTCGGATATAGAGAGGATCGTCTGTTCGAGTTCGTCGGTCGTGAAAAAATTTCCGCTAACCGAGACAAAGTCTTCGTGGGAAAGCGGCCACGTGTCGTAGAGGGAGTCGGCGATCGATAGCGACGCGCACCCGATCACTTGGTACGAGGGAAAGGGCGTTAACGTCTCGAATACGTGGTCGAAATAGCGGTCGCAAATTTCGTACGCTGTAAACAAAGCGATGGCGCGGATATCGCATCGGTAGTACGCCCACACTCCGCATAGCCATTCGTACATTCGTTCGCGGACGCCAGGAGGCATCTGTTCCCGGGAAGCCGGGGGAGCGAAGCGACGCGGGAGCGGAGGAGAAGGGGGCGTATACTGGGAGAGATAAGGGTGGGCGAGGATTTGTTGGGCGGTGATCCGGGAAGAGGGGTGCCGGGTCATCATTTGGCTCAGCAAATCCGCTAAGCCCTGGTCGGGGGTACAGAAGATAGATTGGAGTTGGAAAGGGGTGAGCTTGCTGAGATAGATCGCCGTCGCGAGTTGGGTGTGGATGGTCGCCGCGAACAACTTGGTTGAGTTGAAAAAAATTTCTAACGTCGTAATAGCCAGCGCCCAAATGTCGGCAGCACGGTGGTCGGTTTTTCCTAATTCGCGGTCTAAGAGCTCGGGGGGGCGGTACCAACGCGTGACGTATTTTTTGCACTCGGATTGTTTTTCGCTCGCCGCTAAGCCCGCCAGCCCCCAGTCGATTAATTGGTAGATGCCTTCCGGGGTTTGGACTATGTTGTCTGGCTTGACATCGCGGTGGGCGATGTCGGCAGCGTGCGCGTATGCTAGACCGTTGGCAATGTGGCAGAGGAACGTGGCGATTTGGGCGGTGGATGGAATAGGGTCGGTGGCTTTTTTCCGGCGCGAGACGGCCCCTCGGTCCATGCCAATCGCTAAACGCGATTGAGACGGCAGAGGGGGTTGGTCGGTGGTTGGTAAAAACACCGAGCGGGGTTCAGGTTCAGGGGGGAGGCGCTGCGAAATGAATTTGGGGGTAATAATGTTGGGGTGGAATCCGATTTTTTTCAGCGCCGCGGCTTCGCGGATACTTATTTTGTCGATAAAATGCTCGGACTCCTCTTCCATATGGACGAGCGGCTCCGTGTTTATTTTTATGCACATCTGAATCGTTTCGTTGATAAAAATTTTACTGTAAACACCTTGCGTTTTGAGGGGGGTAAATTCGATAGGCATCATAATAATAAGTACATTGGTTTATAATACATTTTATCAATTTAAAAAATATAAAATTTATCAATTTAAAAAATATAAAATTTATATTTTTTAAATTAAAACTTCGCTTGACTGAATCGGTTTAATATAATTATTTTAACAATTTTTGTTCCGATCGCATCCTCTCCTAACGCTTTTCGGTCGCCGGCCCGGGTATTATATCTCTTTATGCATCGAACCCCCACGGCCAAGCCACGTAGGACACGTCGACAATAAAATGGTCGCACAAATGAGCATCCGCCGAATCGACTGAGTACACTAAAGTAGTAACCGATCGAGCCCCTTTCTTCAAAATGTGTTGTTTGGCTATCTTTAAAGACATCCCCGAGCACAGCGAATCGTCCACCAGCAACACATTCTTTCCGCGGACTGCGTCTTCTAAAACGGGTTCGGAAATACTACTGACATTAATGCGGCCCCTCAAATTTTGTAATTGAATCCAGAGAGAGTGTCCCGAATACCGAGAGACTCTCATATAGGCGAAAGGAACATCATACCAGTCTGCTATAAATTTGGCTATAAACGCTCCTCCTGATTTTATTCCTACAACCACATCAGGAGTCAAGTGCAAGGGGAGACGGTTACGGAGATTATTTTCCATATTATTCCAGGTAACTCGGATAGGTTCAGCTTTCACCTTATTAGGAACCAGCATATCAAAGGGCCATCCCGATGTGCGTACTATAAAATTCCGTGCCGATAAGCTAAGATGGCTTTTTCGGGTTTTTTTATCCAAAAGCGGAGTTAAAGTCGGGTCGAACCATTCGGGAAACTTTTTTTCTTCAGCCCGATAAAGAGACCGAAAGACATGCATGGTATCTAGCGCCAAAATGCCAAAAGCGACTACCAAAGTGATGAGGATGGCACCCAAAGAGGTCGTGGGTTTCAGACTTACTATTCCTATCCCAAGAAGTACTCCGAAGATCATTCCCCCCAGGACTTGGGGGACATCGTGAAATCCCCCCCTCATTCGAAAATAGATGACCCCCATGAGGAGCCCCACCGCCAAAAAAGACATTAGAGGGGTTACTCTTCCCAAAACAAGCACCGTCACCACTAAAGAACTTGCAGCCGTATGCAACGAGGGCATACCGTTAGTGGTACTCTCCGACCGGTCCGAGTTATTTTTAAAGACAGGGCGCGGGGTTCCCCCCCCTGTCTTTATAACACCCATTCGAAAAGCTCTTCCGACTATGGAAATAATTAATATCGACGCAATGATGTAAACCAGCCATTTGGAGTCTTTAGAAATTCCATATTGAAGAACCAAAAGTCCTAGGAGACTTCCGTACAATATATTCGAATGTTTTTGGTTCTTATTGGCACTAGTTGCCATTTAATTAGACAAACAAAAATTGATGCGGAAAAGATAGGAAAACTTTTGATGGTAAGGGGTAACGAACCGATTTTAGTCGGAGACACGTAGTGTCTGACGCAGTCACTCGTGAAATATTTATTGGGGGAAACCCGTTTAAATCCTTGGGCTATGAAAACAATCCGGGCAGTGACTGCGTCACGAGTGACGCAGTAGTCACTAACTATGTAGATGACTACGTCATCCAATCACGTACCACCGAGTGGAGACTCGAAGAGTCTGATTAGTAATAACGTAGGGTAACACTTTTCATTCCCCTAAAATTTGGATACCTTTTGTAAAATTATAAATAAAATACAAAACTTAGTTTTGTATTTACAACAAAGTATTAAGGTGTAGGAATTTTGTGTACTAGTGTCAAATAATTTTGAACCAATTTTGGGAATAAAAGCAGCTAGACTTTATCTGGGTCAAGCGAAGAGGCCCAAAAGTTGTATCGCGAAATCATAGAATCAAGTTGGATGTTCAAGATGTTGTCACCCGAACAACGATCAAAATCTTCCAAACATGCCCCCCCCAAAAGAGAGAGAGGGAAACTTTACATTAGCGAGCACCATGGACGACTCGAGATTTTCTGAATCATGTCTGGCCACTCCCAGCGGTAAATCCATTCGGATTCCTCCCTCTGTGGGGGGTCTCCGGTCGGCTCATAGAATAGCACCTTAATAGCATCTACCCCCCCACTACCATCCTCACTGAAGGCGAAGTCACACACTTGTGCTTTGTACCACTTCGGATCATCATCTGTCTTAACTTTCACGATCTCCCCGCGCTGAAAATTTTCCTTTGGGTGGGCTGCCCACCGTTCCTCTTCCACTACTTTGACCTCATCATGATCATCCGCGTGATTTTCAAACTCAGTAGCTGAACTGGTCGTGTAGTGGCATCCGGGGACAGTACATGTGTGTACTGGGCCATTGTACCTGTATCTCCTTCGGCGTGGCGAAGGCATTCTTGACCTCTTATGCGTCTTGTAGGGCCGAATTTTGTGTCGTGAACAGCATTCACACGAGCAACATCCGGGACAATGGTGATCTGAGGAGAGCGGACATGTATGATTGTGTTCGTCAGATTCCGACATCGTTTTTATAAATAAGATATTATAAAATTTAATAAAAAATGATTCTTTTTTATAACTTTACGACTAAAAAAATAGAAAATGAATGACATAAACGCCATCTCTTATCCCGCAAGCGTTTTCTTCGTCGGCGTCGGCGTGGTGTACGGGATCATGCTGGCGGCAACCTTACTAAGCGTGCTGTTCCTCCCGCTCGCGCTCATCTCCACCCCCTTTATTGTCATCGTCTTCCTAGGATTTCTACTTATGATCCCCACCTTTCCCCAAACTTTTACGCAAGTTCTTAAGGATTTAGCAGAAACGGTGAAAGCAGTCCACTGGAGTCCCCCTCACCAAAACTAAAAAAACAATCAGTGTGTTAAAAGAAGTAATAGACAGACAAATGGAATCCAAAGATGCTCCCAAGAAACCCGAA
>Ga0114923_10002446_pt1 | contig 12581 bp, 10 predicted proteins | sample SumtaG_FD_89578 | JGI IMG/M metagenome (GOLD analysis project Ga0114923, IMG submission 89578) | Deep subsurface microbial communities from Indian Ocean to uncover new lineages of life (NeLLi) - Sumatra_00157 metaG | ecosystem: Environmental > Aquatic > Marine > Oceanic > Sediment | place: near... | reverse complement strand
TGAATTTCAAGAAACAACCGAACTATTTTCCTCCTCCTGTTAAAACTATTTTGGTGGTTTTTAAGATAGTACCTAAGTCTAGAATAAAAGAGCGATGTTTGATATAGTAGAGTTCGTATTGAAGTTTTTCAATGCTGTCTTGGACTGAAGCGCCGTAAGTATGAGGAAAATTAATTTGAGCCCAGCCAGTCAGGCCTGGTCGGACAATGTGACGTATCTGATAATAAGGGATTTGTTTTTCCAGTTCTCTGACGAACTCAATCTTTTCTGGTCTCGGGCCGACAAAACTCATTTGGCCCAGGAATATATTCCAAAGCTGTGGCAGTTCATCTAAGCGGGTTTTTCTCATAAATCCGCCTACGCGGGTGACGCGCTCCTTTTCAAGCATTGAGCGGAATTTGATGACAGTAAAAGTTTTTCCATTTTGGCCAATTCTCTTTTGAGTAAAGAAAGCAGGTCCGGGGCTGTCCAGTTTAATGGCTAAGACAAATAGAGGGTAAAAAGGCAGACTTATCAAACCAAAAAACAGAGAAGCAGTTAAATCGAAAGCTCTCTTAGAAGTCTCGTAAAAGTTTTTTTGGCTTTCAGCTAAGTTCTCCAAAAACCAGCTTTGTTCAATGCTGGAAATTGGTATTCGGCCCAATATTCTTTCATAAAAAGAAGGCAGATCACTGATTTGAATTTTAAGAGGCAGAGAGTAGTAGAGAGCTTGGACTAAATGAGCATCGTGACGAGGATTAACTGCGGTAACAATTGTTTTAATATTATTTTGTTTGATAACCCTTAGCAAGTCAGAAGGTTTCTGAATATCTTGGCTGTTTATTTGACTGGCTATGCGAAAGCCAAATTGAGGATGGTTGCCGATAACCTCTTCTAATTGCTGACTTTCTTTAGTTTTTCCAATAATTAAGATATCATTGAGCAGAGTAGAACTTTTTATCAGTTGGTTATAGGTGCGTCTCCACAAGAGAAGAATAAGGCTGAAAATAATCAGATTGAGGAATAAATTTGTTTTTGGCGTAATGCCGTAGGGGAGAAAATAAAAGAAAGCAATACTTAAAGCCGTATTAATCATAAGGCTCCTTAAAAGTGTGGAGTAAAATTTCAAATCATTCTGAGCCAGTTGGATCTCATAAAGGCCGGCAATATAAAAAACTATCAGCCAGACAAAATAGACCAAGCTAAAGGGCCAGAAATGCTGATGCCAACGTTCAGTGGTGAAACTTGAACCATAGCGAATCAGCAAAGTCAGCCAGAGGGAGGCGTACAGAAGAAAGATGTCGCCAGCCGCAAGAATTATTTTTTTGAAATCAATCATATATTTCCCAACACAAGTTATTGCTTTCGTCAAGCTAATTTTATTCTATATCAATGTGGATTGATAAATCAAGGAAAATTAGGTAAAATACGAAATACAATGAGGAAATACTTGCTTTTTTTACCCCTTCTTTTTTTAGCTAGCTCTGTTAACGCCGCTGATTTAGGCGAACAGGTTGATTTTAATGTTGACTCTGAATATGATGTTGACGACCGCAGTCAGCTAATGGCCAGCTTGCGGGTTATTGGCGAGCACATTTATTTTTACGTTGAAGATGACTATTGGAATAGTTTAAACACAGTAAACAGGAATATCTTACGCAATGTTTTGCGGGAACTGGCTGATGAATTTGATAATGTTATCTATCCCAAAGAAAGAGCTGCCTTTGGAAGCGAATGGAATCCTGGCATAGACAACGACAAGAGAATAACTGTTTTGGTTTCTAGATTGGTCAGTAAAGCCGGTGGATACTTCAATGTGTATGACGAATATCCAAAGTCAAGTATTCCCAGCTCTAACCAAAGAGAGATGTTTTACTTAAATGTCTCTAGTGTTTTGTCCGTTGATAGCAAAGCTTATATAGCTCACGAATTTCAGCATCTAATTAGTTTTTATCAAAAGACCATTCTTTATGGTTTGACAGAAGAGGTTTGGCTTAATGAAGCACGTTCAGAATATGCGCCAACCCTCTGTGGCTATAATAATGTTTATGCCAAAAGCTATTTGGCCGATCGGGTAGATGGCTTTCTAGATAGTCCTTCAGATTCCTTGACCGAATGGAAAAATGAACTGGCTGACTATGGAGCGGTCAGTTTATTTCTGCACTATTTAGTTGGTCAGTACGGAACAGGTATTTTAACCAAGATGACCTTGAATGATAAAGTGGGCATAGCTAGTATTGAACAGGCCTTGACTGATTCAGGCTATCAAGAGTCTTTTGCCGATATTTTTGCCGGTTGGCAGATAGCTAATTATTTAAATGACTGTCAGCTAGAGCCAAAGGATAAATATTGCTATACAGACAAGAATTTGACTTATGAACGTTTACATACTGATTATTCAGCTAGTTACAGCGGCTTCCCTAGTTTAATCGTCTCTCGTAGCAGCTCGGTTAAGGATTGGTCTGGCCGCTGGTATCAATTTAGACAGGGGACTCCACAATCAACAGATAGAGACATGCTTAAGCTGGATTTTTCGGGCTTGGACGGCAGAAGCGATTTTTCTGTTCCTTATGTCGTCTCCGGACCCAACAATGAGACAACTATTTCGTATATCTCCCTTAATAATCAAGAGGGTGTTGTTTATGTTCCCAATTTTAGCTCTCTGGCAAAATCAGTAGTTATTATTCCATTTAATCAGTATAAAAAGAGCGGCTTTAATAATAGCAATAGCGAGCTCAGCACCGCTTTTTCTTTTACTGCTTCTAGTGTTGAAATGGAAGAGGTGGAGTTGCCGCCAGAAAAACCAGAGCCGGAAAAAATTTATCCTGACGGTTCTCTTTTACGCGCTGTTGGCGATTACAAAGTCTATATTATCAAAGGGGGTTACAAGAGGTGGATACAAACAGCCGAGCTTTTTAATATGTACGGACACTTAAAATGGGAAGACGTAATTGAGGTTAGTTCGGTCCAATTAGCTGGCTACAAAGAATCATATTTAATCAGGGTTTTTTCTGATAAGCGGGTCTATGAGATGGATGCTTCGGGAATCAAGCACTGGCTCAATATGACGGCTGAACAGTTCAATTTGAGCGGCCGTGACTGGGGCGCAGTTTATATGGTTAATGATTTTGAACGGGATTATTACGAAACGGGGAGCGATGTGAGGGAATAAAAAAAGAGGAGAAAGAACTTGGTTCTTTCTCCTCTTTGTGACTACATAACGTGATTGGGATTGTACCGATCAAATGGTTTGGATGCTACTTTAGACGGTAGATCTATCCCTAGGCGGCAGTTCAATCGGTCCCAGAAACTCTTCCGATTTCCCCCCCCATCATCAAATCTTCTTTCAGTATATCTCCCGAGACGAGGTTCCCTCTTCACGATTCCGCCCCCACCAGTACCATTCGAAAATCCGCTTGTTCCATTTCCGTTCCTTGCACATCCATTATTTTCGTTCATGATTTTTTCTCCTTTTTTCCCCAAAGGGAAAACAAAATTTTAAAAGTTAAACATCAGACCAGAACTAATCCTCCATTTCTTGTTCTAATCATACCATATAACTAGGATTTGTCAAGTTTTTTCAGGTAGTTTTGCAGAAATTTATTTCTATGTTAGAATGAAAATGTGAAAATAATTATTAAAGGAACCAATACCAAGCTTTCACCAAGTATCAATCAATACATTGAAGAAAAGATTGGTGTCTTAGAGAAATTTTTAAAGGATGTTGATCCGGAGATTGTGGAGGCGCGAGTTGAGGTAGGCAAGACCAAACACGATCAGCGCCGAGGGGAAATATACAGAGCCGAAGTGAATTTAAAAATAGGCGGGAAAATACTGCGGGTGGAGAAAACAGAAAGCTCTTTATACGCAGCTATTGATTTGGCTAAAGATGAATTATCAAGACAGGTCAGAAGAGATAAAGATAAAAGATCAGCCATGTTTATCCGTGGGGCCCGTTCTTGGAAGAAATTTTGGAAAATAAATCCCTTGGCTAGGTTCAGAAGGCCTAAAATAGAGGATTAGTTCACTAATTGATTTTTGGCTAGGTTTAGCATAGAATGAAAACAGTTTTAGAACTGTTTTTTGTTTGTTGAATTATGTCCATTTTTACTAAGATCCTAGGTGATACCAATGAGAAAGCCCTAAAAAAGCTTGAGCCGTTAATCAAAAAGATTAATCAACTTGAGTCTAAATTTGAGGGTTTTTCTGATGAAGAGCTGAAGAATAAGACAAAGGAGTTTAAGGAGCGGCTTAAAAATAGTCCCGAGAAAGAAAGAGAAATTCTGGATGAAATTCTGCCAGAGGCTTTTGCTTTAGTACGCGAGGCGGCCAAGAGAACACTCAAAAGCCGTCATTTTGACGTTCAGCTGCTGGGTGGTATTGTCATGCATCAGGGTAAGATTGCTGAAATGAAAACAGGCGAAGGCAAGACTTCTTACGCTGCCAATTTGGCTATTTATTTAAACGCTCTGACTGGCAAGGGAGTGCACGTGGTAACAGTCAACGATTATTTGACTCGGCGCGATGCTAACTGGATAGGACCTGTTTATCATCTCTTGGGTTTGACGTGTGCTTGTATTACCCACCAGAAAGCCTACTTGTTTGAACCTCAAGCTAATCCTGACCAGAACGAAAATACGGTAGAGATGGAAAACCTGCGTCAGATACCCAGAAAAGAAGCTTATCTAGCTGACATTACCTACGGCACTAATAATGAATTTGGCTTTGATTACTTGAGAGATAATATGGCTCCGTCTTTGGAATTAATGGTCCAACGAAAATCATGTTTTGCTTTGATTGATGAAGTTGACAGCATTTTAATTGACGAAGCCAGAACTCCTTTGATTATTTCAGCTCCTGATGCTGATTCAACCAAGCTTTACGGAAGATTTGCCGAGCTTGTTCCTCGGCTCAAGGAAAACATTGATTACAATATTGACGAAAAAATGAGAGTGGCTACCCTGACGGAAACGGGTATCGCTAAGGTGGAGAAAATACTGGGTCTGGGCAATATTTATCAAGAAGGCGGTATTCGCTATGTTCATCATTTAGAGCAAGCTTTGCGCGCCCAGGTTCTTTTTAAAAAAGACAAAAATTATGTAGTAAAGAACAACCAAGTTATTATTGTAGATGAATTTACCGGCCGATTAATGCCGGGCCGGCGCTACAGCGAAGGTTTGCATCAGGCTTTGGAAGCTAAAGAAAACGTATCAGTTCAACAAGAAAGCCGTACCTTGGCTTCTATTACTTTTCAAAATTACTTTAGAATGTATCCCAAGCTGGCTGGTATGACCGGTACAGCCGTTACTTCTGCCGAAGAGTTTCATAAGGTTTATGGCCTAGACGTAGTAGTGATCCCGACCAATAAGCCAATGATGAGAGAAAATTTATCTGACCTTGTTTATAAGAACGAGAAGGCCAAATTTGAGGCCATTATTGAGAAGGTTAAAGAGAAGCACGAAAAGGGTCAGCCTGTTTTGATTGGTACTGTTTCTATTGAAAAAAATGAATTGCTTTCCAGCTACTTTAAGAAAGCAGGTATTCCCCACCAGATTCTTAATGCTAAGAACCATGAACAAGAAGCGCAGGTTATTGCTCAAGCTGGAAAGTATGGAGCGGTAACTTTAGCCACTAATATGGCTGGCCGGGGAGTTGATATTGTTCTAGGCGGGAAAAATGAAGAAAACGTTATTAATCAGGAAGAACACGAAAAAGTAATTCAAGCAGAAGGGCTTCATGTGATTGGCACAGAACGACATGAAGCGCGGCGGATTGATGACCAACTGCGCGGCCGGGCCGGCCGTCAGGGGGATCCCGGCTCCTCCCAGTTTTTTGTATCTTTAGAGGATGATTTAATGCGTATTTTTGGCGGTGAAAAAGTTAAGTCAATGATGGAAATGCTGAAAATTCCCGAAGGTCAGCCTATTGAAAATAAGCTTATCTCCAAGGCGGTAGCTTCAGCTCAAGCCAGAATAGAAGGGCATAATTTTGATATTAGGAAGCATGTCTTGGAATATGACGATGTCTTAAATAAGCAGAGAGAGGTAATCTACGATAAGCGTCAAAAATTTCTAAAAAAGGAAAATTTAAAAGACGACATCCTTGAGATGATTAGAGGACAGATTAAAAGAGTCGTTCAATTTCATACCCAATCTCCTCATTCAGAGGAATGGAATCTGGAAGAAATAAGCGAAATAATCAAATCTATTTTTCAGGCGCCAGACGACTTACATCAGAGAATTCGTGATTTTAAAACCTCGGAACAAATATTTAATTATTTAATTGAGCTGGCTGAAACTACTTATCAGAATCGGGAAAAAGCGCTGAAAGAACATATCCGGCATATTGAAAAACTTGTTGTTCTGCGCGCTTTGGACGGGCTTTGGATGGAACATTTAGACAATATGGGCTATTTAAGAGACAGTGTTCGCTTGCGCGCTTACGGCCAAAAAGATCCCTTGGTAGAATACAAGAACGAAGGTAAGCGTTTATTTGGGCAGTTACTTTCTGCCCTTGAATCAATGGTGGTTAATATGATTTATAAGGTGAGCCTGATGCCTGCTGCCAGTAGTCATCCTGAAACTTCAGGAGTGGCGAAGGATTTAAGCTCTTCTCAAGAAAAGAAGCTTGGCCGCAACGACCCCTGTCCCTGCGGGTCAGGCAAGAAATATAAAAAGTGCTGTTATCCCAAATATGGGAGATAAGTTATGATAAAAAGAATAAGACGCTCTAAAGATAAGACGCTCTAATGAGAGCGTCTTGCGGGAAGGATTAAAAAAAGATAAAAAATAAGAGACAAGATTAACTTGTAGATTGTTTGCAGAGATCCTCTTCCGACACCACATGACATCTTCTCGGAACATCATGGTGTTCTTTTCCCCTCTCTATCTCGTTCACCATGACATCACACAAATCTTTAGTTTCTTGAACCACTTCCGATTCTGCTAAAAATTCTCTCGTTTCTTCTTCAGTAACTCTAGTAGTAGTTTCTTTCGCCATCTTCTTTATCCTCCAAAAAAAATGAAAGTTAGAATAAAAGAACAATAAACTCAACTTATTAATATAATTCCACTATCTTTCAATCTTGTAAAGACCCACTATTAGTCATAGTCTTTATGAATCAATACCAAAAATATCTCCAAGTAATCAAGAAAAGCATTGGTTCTAAAAAATACCGTCATTTTTATGTTGTCAAAAATGGCAAAAAAATAGATGTTCTGAAATCCGGCCGGCTTTCCTGTGCCTATTATTTATCTTCTATTCTAAAAGAATTCAACTTAATCTGGAAAGTTCACCAAACAATTTCAGTTACTCTTTGGGATATGAGATTGCACGGCTGGCGCAGGACTAAAAAACTGACTCCTGGCAGTATCTTATATTGGGAGAAGCGAAAAGGTCCGAATGGCTGGCACGAACATATAGGCTTTTATTTGGGAGAAGATAAGGCAATCAGCCACCGAGGCGAAGTTCGCGTCCCCATTCTTCACCATTACACCTACGGTCTGACTAAAGACGGGAAACCCAAGAGAAAAATTATTAAAATCCTAACCCATAGAATGATCAAAAAGGGTGTTAGAGATGTCAAAGAAATAGCTTGGGTTATTGTTAAAGACAAGAAATTGAAAATTCAATATACTGATGTTTTGGGCAAAAAGCAGGAAAAAGAATTTAAAATAATTGCCAGAAAAGAAAAATTAACTAATTTCAAGAATCCTTATTGGAAAGGCGGTCCTTGTCCGCCAGGCGAGTACTATCTTTTTCACAGACAAAAAAATGATAAAAAAGGAAATAGGATTGAGTTAAGCCAGAGAAAGCCAAAGAAACTTATTCAAAGAGAACACTATGTTTGGGGTATTAATATTCTTAATCCCTTTAAAAAGGCCAATGTTTTGAGGTTTAAAAATAGTCCCAACAGAACCAATATCCAAATTCACGGCGGCAGAAAAAGCAAGGGCTGTCTTGTCATAGAGAAAGCTAAAGAATTTGAGAAAGATATTTTGTTTCTTTTTCAAAGAGGCATTAATGTCAAAATCAAGGTTGATGATTACTGGAAAACAAAGGGGGGCAAGAAAGAAATTATATGATTGAAAGATTTATTATCAAAGGAGGCGAACGATTAAAAGGAGAGATTAAGGTTGAAGGGGCGAAGAATTTCGCCCTAAAACTTTTGCCTGCTTCTTTGCTGACTGATCAGGAATGGACTATTTCCAATGTTCCTCAAATTGAAGATATCTTTCGCATGATAGAACTGCTTCAAAGCGTAGGCGCTGACGTTAAAAATCCTTCTAAGAAAATCTATTGTCTTAAAACAAAAAAAATTACAACCACTTCTTTGAGCGCCGAGCATTGCAAGGGCAGTAAGGCATCAATTCTAATATGCGCTTCGTTATTGGCTCGCTGCGGCAAAGTTTTTTTTGCTCGTCCCGGAGGATGCGCAATCGGACCAAGGCCCCATGATATATTCTGGGCCGGGTTTAAAGCTTTAGGCGTTAAGCTTAAAAGGACTCAAAAAGGGTATTATCTGACCACAAAGGGATTGAAAGGCGCCAAATTTGTTTTTCCTTGGATAAGTATTTTGGCTACGGAAGCCATGATTTTGGCCGGAGTTATGGCTAAAGGCAAGACCGTTTTAAGAAACGCAGCCTGCGAGCCGGAAATTGTTGCTTTGGTTAGATTTTTAAATCAATGCGGAGCAAAGATAAAAGGAGCTGGAACGCATAGTATAGAAATTGAAGGAGTGGAGTCTTTGTCGGGAGGGAAGTGTCGGGTAATCCCAGACCGAATTGAAGCAGGCAGTTTTATCATCTTAGGTCTAGTTGTTAAAAGTCCAATAAAAATAACCGGCCTGAATCCAGATCACTTGGAAGCATTATTTTCCTCTTTACATAAAGCAGGAGTTAAACTGGAAATAGGCAAAGATTTTGTTCAAATTGAAAATGATTCTTGGAAAAACTTGCAGGGAATTGAAGTAAGAACTCACGAATATCCGGGGTTTCCCACCGATCTTCAGTCGCCTTTTACTGTTTTAATGACTCAAGCTAAGGGACTTTCTTTAATCCATGAAACGATTTTTGAGAAAAGATTGCTTTATACTGATATGCTTAATCAGATGGGAGCAAGGATTATTATGTGTGATCCTCATCGGGTGATTATCCAAGGTCCAAGCCAGCTATACGGTCGACATTTAATCAGCCCTGATATCCGGGCGGGCATTGCTTTGGTTATAGCGGCTCTAGCTGCCAGGGACGAATCAACTATTGAAAATATTTATCAAATTGACCGCGGTTATGAACAAATTGAGAAACGTCTGCGGGGGCTGGGGGCAAAAATTCAAAGAGTAGCAAGTTTTGACAAAAAATAAATAATAAAGTAGATTAATCTGCAGATATGTCCAAAATTATTTCTAAGCCCAGCTTAACTATTGTCGGAATTATTCTGGTGGCTGTTGTTGCCTTGTTTTTTAATTTCCCTGGTATTTGGGATAGGGGAGCAGATAATATTAATGATTTAGCTGGCTTTGGGATGCTGCCGCATTTTTTTAAACTTCCTTTTAAATTAGGACTTGATTTACAGGGTGGCGCACATTTAGTCTACTCAGCTGATTTATCAAGCATTGATTCTGCTAATCATAACGAAGCAATGGAAGGAGTTCGCGATGTAGTTGAAAGAAGAGTCAATCTTTTTGGCGTGGCTGAGCCGATAGTTCAGATAAATAAGGTTGGTTCCGACTTCCGTCTAATTGTAGAATTAGCTGGGATTCAAGATGTTAGCCAGGCGATTGAAATGATAGGTCAAACTCCTTATTTAGAATTTAAAACAATCAAGCCGCAAGAGGAATCAGAAAAGATTATGAGTAGGCTTGGAGAGCTTCAAAGTAAACTGCAGCAAGGCGAGGAGTTAACTATGGATGAAAAGCTGGAAATGCTTGAAGACCCCTATTTTGAAAGTACTCAATTAAACGGCAGTTATTTGGAAAGCGCCCAACTCGCATTCGATCAACAAACGCTCCAGTCTCAGGTTGATTTACAGTTTAATAGCGAGGGCAGTAAGATTTTTGAAGAGCTAACCAGAGAAAATATAGGTCAGCCGTTGGCTATTTATTTAGACGGTATTCCTGTCAGTATTCCGGTCGTTCAAGATGTAATTACTGGTGGTCGAGCTCAAATTAGCGGCAGCTTTAACGTAGATGAAGCCAGGCAGCTGGCCCAGCGTCTCAATGCTGGCGCCCTGCCGGTGCCGATTACCCTAATTAGTCAGCAAACAATCGGGCCTAGCTTGGGACGTGTTTCTTTGGACAAATCTCTGACAGCTGGGATTTTGGGATTCGCCGTGGTCCTGATTTTTATGATTCTTTACTATCGTTTGCCGGGATTAATGGCTAGTCTGGCTCTTTTGATATATTTAGTTTTACTTTTGGCAGTATTTAAAATAATTCCTGTTACCTTAACTTTGGCCGGAATGGCTGGAGTAATTTTATCCCTGGGTATGGCTGTTGATGCTAATGTTTTAATTTTTGAACGATTTAGGGAAGAATTTAAGGCAGGCCGGAGTTTAGGTGGAAGCATTGATGAAGGGTTTCGCCGAGCTTGGCCGGCCATTCGCGATGGCAATATTTCAACTATTATTACTTGTATAATTTTATTTATTTTTGCCACTGGGCTGGTTAAGGGATTTGCTCTGACTTTAGGAATTGGCGTAGTTTTAAGCATGTTTTCAGCAATCATAGTAACTAAAAGTTTTTTGAGAATGTTAATTAGAGAGCGGCTGGAAAAAAGAAAATGGATGTGGCGGTAAGAGTTTAAAGTTATATGAATATTGTTTCTCACACCAAAATTTATCTCGGTATATCCATCACTCTAATTTTGGCCAGCCTATTGGTTCTGGTTGTTTGGGGTTTAGAACTGGGGATTGATTTTACAGGCGGCTCTATAATAGAAATAGAGTTTTCAGAAACGAGACCAAGCTCTAACGAAGTCAAGGAAAAATTGAAGAATTTGGAGTTGGGAAAAGTAAGTCTTAAATCAGCTGATAGCAAAAGCTTGATTTTGCGCTTGAAAAACATTGACGAAGAAACACACCAGAAGATTCTGGAAAAATTTGGCCAAGGAGTAGAAGAGAAAAAATTTGAATCAATCGGCCCTGTTATTGGTACAGAATTGAAGAAAAAAACGCTTTACGCAATTACCTTAGCCCTTTTAGCTATAGTCTTGTATGTTGCCTGGGCTTTTAGAAACGTGTCAAAGCCAATTGCTTCTTGGCAGTATGGCCTGGTGGCTATTGCTGCCCTGTTTCATGATATTGTCATCACCCTTGGCGTTTTTGCCTTATTAGGTGAGATTTACAAGGTGGAAATCAGTCTGGTGTTAGTAGCTGCTTTTTTGACTATTTTAGGTTATTCGGTTAATAATAGTATTGTAGTCTTTGATCGAGTGCGTGAAAATCTTATTAGAACCGATTGGTCTGATTTTAGAAAAACCATTAACCAAAGTATCAACCAAAGTCTAATGCGCTGTCTAAATACAGCCCTAACCACTCTTTTTGTTTTATTGGCTATATTTTTTATTGGCGGGGAAAGCATTAGATATTTTGCCCTAGCTTTGGTCATAGGCATAGTTGTCGGTACCTACTCTTCAATTTTTACCACTACTTCTCTGCTGACTTTGTGGTATGAGAGAAAATATAGGAGATAAGAAGAAGGGGGATAACTTAACTTGACGGCTTAAAAATAATGTGTTAAACTATATCTCATGATACAGAAGCCGCCTTTATTAAAATACGAACAGTTGGTATTAAAGGCTATTTCCAATATTTCCAATCAAAGGACTCAAGATATTCTTGTTTCTCGTTTCGGCCTAAAGGACGGTCAACGTAGAACCCTTGAGGAAATTGGCAAGAAATATAATATCACTAGGGAGCGGGTTCGTCAGATAGAAGAAGCCGCTTTTTCTGATTTGAGAAAACCGTCTCTGGTCTGTTTTTTTCAGCCAGTTTTTAGTAATCTTGACTCTTTTTTTAACAAAGAAGGCAAGATTGCCAGAGAAGAAAGATTGCTTTGGAATTTAACAGGCGTTAATAAACCTCATCAATCATGGGGAGGTCTTTTTTTCGCTCTTAATTTAGGAAAAACCTACCAGCGTTTTATTAGTTCAGATAAATTTTATTCTTTTTGGTCTAATTCTGTTGATGCTTTAGAACGAGTGAATAATTTTGCTGACCAACTAGTCAAAATTCTGAAAGCAAGAGACGAAGCCCTGTCTTTGGATTCTATTTATCAATTGTCCAAATCAATGGGAATTAATCTGTCCAAGAGAGCCCTTTATTCTTATCTTGATACCAGCAGACAAATTCAGGAAAATTGCTTTGGCCGATTTGGCTTGGCGAAATGGCCGGAAATCAGCCCTCGTGGAGCTAAGGATAAAGCATACATTATTTTAAAAGCTCAAAACAAACCCCTGCATTTTAAAGAAATTACTGATTTGATAAATAAAGCTAATTTAGGTAATATTAAAGCAAAGCCCCAAACTGTTCATAATGAACTTATCAAAGATAAACGTTTTGCGCTTGTGGGCAGGGGCACTTATGCCTTGAAAGAATGGGGCCAC
>Ga0114923_10002445_pt1 | contig 12586 bp, 5 predicted proteins | sample SumtaG_FD_89578 | JGI IMG/M metagenome (GOLD analysis project Ga0114923, IMG submission 89578) | Deep subsurface microbial communities from Indian Ocean to uncover new lineages of life (NeLLi) - Sumatra_00157 metaG | ecosystem: Environmental > Aquatic > Marine > Oceanic > Sediment | place: near... | reverse complement strand
CACTTTGGCAGACTCGGATGAGGACGGATTAGACGATTATGAAGAGTACTACACCTACGGAACTAACGCCACTAACGAAGACACTGACTCTGACGGTTTGGATGATTATGAAGAAATCAACGTTTACTTCACCAACGCCACAAATCCAGATACAGACGGTGATACTATTCTCGATGGGCTAGAAGTTAACACGTACGACACAGACCCCAACTCAAACGATACAGACTTAGATGGTTTAGATGATTGGGATGAGATTAACAATTGGGGTACCAATGCGACTCTAACCGACACAGACGGGGATACTTTGGATGATTATGCCGAGTGTATAACTTACGAAACAAATGCAAATAGCGAAGATACTGACCTTGATGGTTTGCTAGACCCTGATGAGATATACTACTGGAATGCTTCTGTTGCAAAGGATTTCGATTTCTTCTTATTAGGAACCAGTGACTATGACTTCGATGATGATTCTGACAACCTGACAAACGGTCAAGAAATATACGACACGCGGACGGACCCAACTTTAGCTGATACGGATGGAGATTTAACAAACGACGACCTTGAGGATTCCGATCTCGACGGCTTGAATAATTACTTTGAATTGAATACCTCGCTCACGGACCCCAGAGACCCCGATTCTGATGATGACATGTTAAAAGACGGGGATGAGTATCTTCTAACGGGAACCGACCCCAATGATGAAGATTCTGACGATGATTCAATCAGCGATTATGATGAGGACCTTGATGACGATGGGTTATCAAATGGTGTTGAACTTTACATCACAGAGACCCTGGTGAACGATACCGACTCTGATGATAACTTCATTTCTGATTATGATGACGACGAAGATGCCGATGGTTTACCAAACTGGTTCGAGGTAGAGATGTCAGAAACCGACCCGCTATATAATGATACGAACGACGATGGAATCTTCGATTGGGAAGAGGATCCAGATAACGATAATCTCACGAACATTGAGGAATTCAACTTCGAAACAGACCCGCTTAATTTGGATTCTGACGACGACGAATTAACTGACTACGAAGAAATCTTTCTAGTTACAACAGACCCCAACGATTCCGATTCAGACGATGATGGAATATTAGACGGGGCTGACGACTTTGACAACGATGGGCTCTCGAACCTAAATGAGACTCGGGTCTACAATACGGACCCGACAAATAGAGACACAGATGGGGATATGCTTAGAGATGGACTTGAAATAGAAATGGGGCTTAACGCTACAAACGTTGATTCTGATGGTGATGGTCTCTACGATGGATTTCATGACAATGTAACGGTCAACGGTGTTTGGGACCCTGGCGAATTTGGAGAGGACCTAGACCTTGACGGAATTGTTGACCCCTACGAAACCGATCCTCTAGTCGCAGATACTGATGCTGATGGGCTCGAAGATGGGGCTGAGCGAGCTATAGGCTCAGATCCATTGGACGAAGACACTGATGACGATCTCATTCTTGACGGGGACGAAGTTCACGAATATGGCACTTCACCGTTGTTAAATGATACAGATGGCGATTTACTAGACGATTACATTGAGGTGTTCATCACTGAAACAGACCCATTACTCGTGATGACCAATGGCACTCATTCAGATTACTTGCTTGATAGCGACAACGATGGCCTCACAAATGGGGATGAGATATACATTTACGACACGTCTCCTGGAGACGCAGATTCTGATGACGAAGGTCTCAGCGATGGTTTTGAAATTGGTATTGGGACTGACCCGAATGAAGCCGATTCCGACGGAGATAATCTAACAGATTATGAAGAGGTTGTGACTTATGGAACAGACCCGTTACTAATGGATTCTGACGGGGATCAGCTTTACGATGGATTCGAAGTTGACGAGTTAGGTACAGACCCAGCACTTTACAGTACCTACGCTAACGGTACTTCTGACTACGACCTTGATATGGATGGCGATGGTCTATCTAATGGGCTCGAGATTTACGGGTACGGAACTAATGCCACAAATGCCGATTCTGACAACGATGGATTAAACGATGGGCTTGAAGTTAATGACGCCGGTTCGGACCCGTTAGATATGGATTCTGATGATGACGGAATTTCAGATTACGATGAATACTGGATATACCACACAGACCTGACGGGTACAGATAGCGACTCCGATGATATTTCAGACTATGATGAGGTCTACGTGTATCTAACGTCACCCACGAATTGGGATAGTGACGGAGATCAACTTTCAGATGGGGCTGAAATCAACGAGCATGGAACAAATCCTAACAGTGCAGATTCAGACTCAGACAACATAGACGACAAGAAGGAATTGGAGCTGGGAACGAATCCAAATTCCAATGACACAGACGGGGACGGATTATCAGATTGGGACGAATGGATGGTTCACCACACAGACCCTACTCAAGCAGACGAAGATGGGGATGGTTTGAACGACAAGGAAGAGCTAGAGGAAGGTACTGACCCAACAAACCCCGATAGCGATTTTGATAGTTTGTCAGATGGAGATGAAATTAACATCTATGAAACAGACCCATTGAACGATGATACTGATGGGGATGGAATTGCAGATAACGACGAGGTTTGGAACAGTCATACAGACCCATTGTCAACCGACTCGGATGGGGATGGAACGCCTGACAACCTTGATGACGAAGACGGTGATGGGATAACGAACTTCGACGAGATATACATCTACGAAACAAACTGTACTCTCATTGACACAGACGGGGACAAACTTTCAGACTTCTACGAGATTTTCACAAGTGAAACAGACCCCCGAATGAACGATACCGATGATGATGGAATTGACGATTGGGATGAGTTGTTCTATTACTCCAGCGACCCCAATGACAACGATTCGGATAATGATGGTTTGGAAGATGGTGCAGAAGCGCATGAATACCACACTTTGCTGAACAATACGGATACTGACTCAGATGGTCTCAGCGATTACGATGAAATCAAAGTGTTTGAAACTGACCCCTTACAATGGGACACGGATTCTGACACACTGAGTGATGGAGACGAGTTGGATATTTACAACACGAACCCGCTCAAGGAAGATACAGATGGAGACCTGTTGCTAGATGCACAGGAGCTATTCCTAGGAACAAACCCAAGGGAAAATGATACTGATATGGATGGCCTTACAGATTATCATGAGGTCAACATGACCCTTACCAACCCCTTGCTCTACAGCACTCAGGGTAATGATGTATCTGATGCAGACTGGGATATTGATAATGACGGATTGACCAATTATCAAGAAATCGTTCTCACGCTGACTGACCCGCGAAATGAAGATTCAGACGGAGATTCTATTTTAGATGGTGACGACGACGAGGACAGAGACCTTCTTACAAACTATGAGGAATGCGTCCTAACAAAAACCGACCCGCGAAACAAGGATAGCGACGGTGACGGTACATCAGATTACAATGACGACGAAGATGATGATGGATTAACTAACTCAGAAGAAGTTCATACATATGGTACGGACCCGTTGGAGAAAGACACGGACCAGGATGATCTGGAAGATTTCGAAGAGGTTGATGAGTACTTCACAGACCCCTTGAATCCAGATAGTGACTTTGATGGGCTAGAGGATGGTGTTGAAATTCACGATTATGAATCCAACCCATTGTCAAACGATACTGACCTAGACCTTTTGACAGATTATGAAGAAGTGTTTCTGACAGACACAGACCCAACGCGGAACATGACATATTCCGGCATCCTTGATTCTGTGTACGATTCGGATAATGACGGACTGGGAAATCTTGAGGAACTCAGGATTTACGGAACTCTACCATTGGATCCAGACTCAGATAACGACGACTTGATTGATGGGGATGAAATATTCTGGGGTACGCTCCCGTTGGTGGCGGATACTGACTTTGATCTACTTTTGGACGGTCATGAGGTTCACATATACGGTACCTCGCCTTTGATGAACGATACAGATTCAGACTTACTTTCGGATTCACAGGAGATTGGCATCTTCTACACGAACCCATTGAGGGCTGACAGCGACAATGACACACTAACGGACTACCAAGAAGTTATTGTTTACCTTACTGACCCAAATCACGCGGATATTGATGATGACGGTGTTCTTGACGCGGATGAGATTGCTTGGGGCACGAGTGCATACCTTGCAGACTCTGATTTCGATTTGCTTGACGATTACTTTGAGATCATGGTATCTATTACGAGCCCGACAAACAACGATACAGATTCAGACGGAATTGATGATGGCACGGAATATCTGATTTATCGTACCGATCCAAACCTTGCGGATTCTGACCAGGACGGTTGGAATGATTACGATGAGATATTCGTACATGGTTCCAACGCAACAATGGCGGATACGGATATGGATGGGATTATAGACCCATTGGACTTCGACCCACAACTGCACTGGGGAGTTCCATTCCTAGGAGGTTTGGTTCTCTTGTTCGTGGCGGGAATTAGTATCAAGCGTCTTAGAGAAAGATACGCAAAGAGAGTATATGTCACAACAGCTGAGCCGGATAGCACTGGATTAGAACCGGGAATGGAAGTTCTGGTGGAGTACAAGATACGTGAAGGCAAGGTTGTATTCGGAGTGGTTGTCCGCAATGACTCAGAGAACGCAATGCAGAATGTGCAGGTCATCCTAGGCGTCCCAGATCTGACTGATACCATCAAGAGCCAAAATGTTGGAACTGTTGACCCAGGGCATACTTCTGTTGTAGAAATCGACTTTGAGCTACAACCGGGCGCTGAAGGAGAACTTGTGGGGATGGTTGAATACAATGGTCCCGACGGAGAACACCGTACAGTTAATTTGCAACCCGTGAAGATTGTAGCATGATGTGACAAACTATTCAGAACCAGTCACATCTACATCTCTAACAAGTGTTAAAAGGACTGATTCCAGTTTCTAGTAAAAGCATCCGCGTAATTACCACGTGGGTGGGGTAGGGAAAGAAGAGTCTTGCAAGGAGAAGACTTGTTAGGAATCATAAAGAACAAGCTGGACATCATTGGTGTAGCGGAGCAAATAGAACCAGAGAGTATCAAGCCTAATATTCTTCAATCACGAACTCGAAAAGAACTTGGGACTTTAGAAATTGAGCTTCAGGCCACGCTTGAAACCATAAAAGACGATGATAGACTTCCAGACCTACTTTATCGCATGGCAAATATGCATTTACAAGAGGGGAATTTCTCGCGAGCCGTGATGTTATATGAGATAACTCTGGGAATGAATAGTAACCAACTATCTGCTTGGACCCATATGGGATTGACCTATCTCTTAGCAGAAGAAACAAAGGATGCCATAAGCTGTTTAGGCAGTGCTCTGGCTATCGATGTCGAAAGTTCTCTTGCGCATACATTCATGGGTATGGCACAACTCAAAGAGAATGAATTCGATAAAGCACGCGAGAGTTTTGAAGCTGCGATTACCAATGATGCTGGATTAGCTAGAGCCTATCTTGGCATGGCGTTGTATTTCAAGACCCAAAATAAGATGCAGTCAGTAATCACTTACATGACCAAAGCAAGAAAAACTGATCCGAAATTTATTGGGGTCTATATTGAACTTGGGAAATATTTCTTGGAACTTGATAAGCACGAAAAAGCAAGAGAAATTCTAGAGGAAGCCATCAGGATAGATAGTGAACAACCATATATCCATTCAACAATGGGAGATATTTTCAGTAGGACTCAAGATTATGAAAGAGCTCTTCATTACTATGACAAGGCAGTTGAGATTAAATTCGATGACCCGAAGCTCTGGATAAAGAAAGGCGATTGCCACAAGACAATGAAGGTGTATCGTCTTGCATCAAAGGCATATGAGAAAGCAATCAATGCAAATCCAGAGTATATTGACGCATGGGTCAAGAGTGGACAAGTTATGGTGCTACTTCTTGATGATAGAGTAGCACTGGAGTACTTCAACACCGCCATGACCTTGGCACCGGATAATGCAGATGTGGCACATCAGAGAGGGCTGCTTTTCCTTTCATTAGAAGACCTAGAAAAAGCGCTTTCCGATTTCGACACCGCATTCTCTACAGATGCTGGAAATCCTATACATCTCTATTATAGAGCGATGATTTTGGAAAAACTTGATAGAAATCAGGAAGCACATCGCACCTGGCAAGTCGCACAAGGCCTTTACGAAGAATCAGGAAATGTTGTGAAGGCGGCAGAATGCTCAGTAAAAGCAAAACGTTTAGCCCAATCTTAGTGCGAAACCAAACGCTTTAATGCTTATATACTAAGGCGCTTATATACTAAAATGCTTATATACTCTCAAAGCGGGAAAAGCTTAGGCATATCCCATTTTGATGAGATACGCTTGCATTTTTAGAAAGATAAAGGATTTACCAGCTATGGAAATGGAAATCGAAGAGCCAACAACCCAGATTCAGAATGTCGTTTCCTCAGTAGTTCTAGGTCAACGCTTAGACCTTGATGAGATTGCGGCTACAATGCCAAACGTTGAATTCGATCCGGAGCAATTCCCCGGTCTCGTTTACCGACTGAAGAAACCCAAGACTGCTACCCTGATATTTAACACGGGCAAGATGGTCTGCACCGGAGCAAAAAGTGCAAAGGAGTCAAAGAGAGCAGTTCACAAGATTGTGAAGTATCTCAAAGAAGCTGGTATTGAAATCACTGGAAAGCCGGTCATCACAGTTCAGAACATCGTAGCAAGTGGTAATCTTCACGTCGCTCTAAACCTTGAGAAAGCTTCACTAACTCTGGAGAATAGTTTATACGAGCCCGAACAGTTCCCCGGTTTGATTCATCGAATGCGAGAGCCAAAGACAGTCATTCTATTATTTGGATCTGGCAAGATTGTCATTACAGGTGCGAAAACAGAAGAGCAAGTTCCAGCAGCCGCTATAAAAATCAGCAATCGGCTACAAGAACTTGATCTCATGATGCATCCCCTTGATGACGACGAGGATGAGTACGAAGATTAAGATTAAGCAAAAGAGGTTCTGGTAATCAGAATCTCAATCCCTATTTTTATCTCAAACCTTTGAGAGATTTTACGTCTTCGGGATCTTTCACGGTCATTAAGAAGAATGAAAGACTTGTTGATTCTTCAGGTTTCAATTTCCTAGTGTCACCAAGGCTAATCCACTGACCAGCAGGACCCGTATTGGTGTATCGAAGAACTTCACGAGGTCCCTTGATTGGAGAAACTATACCTAAAGTGCGACCAGTTTCAACATCCTGATATGCAAGCCACCCTTCTTTCGCAGGTGGGTTGAAGCCTCCACCTACTTCGGTTGGTTCGTAGACAATTTGCTGGCTCCCATGAACAGAATGTATCAAAGACTGCTTTTTCTCTCCGGGCCTAGGTACACCTTGAAGACCAAAGGAGAAGCGATTCCATTGAACAGTCGAGTTATGAGCTTGGATCTCCGCGGATAATAGTGGAGTCCCCTTCAATAGCTTGTACCGAATTGTGATTCCCATTCCCTTGATTCTAGGACAATGTTTGAGTGTTGAAGTCAGTTCATATCCGACCCATTGCTCATCTTCAGAAACTGAAACCGACCAAACTTCTTTTGGAAGTGCAGTTTGCCAATCCCAGACCATTGAACCAATCAACCTAGGAGTGACTCCGCTGAAATGCCGGTCGTCCCATACGAGAGGGTCAGCTCTAGGGAATGTGTCATAGAAGATACTGGATTCATCAACGGGACCAAATCTTACAAGACTTGCACTATAATCAGGTGAAACAGCCATCCTGATTCCTGAAACAACTGTTGAGTGTAAGTCCAAGCTCTCCTTGGTTTCTACTGTCCGGTGCACTTCTGCTTCTGAATCGAATATGATCATGGATAAAGGCAAGCGAACAACTCTGTTCTTGAACTCAAGAAGGATTTCTCCACCTTTTCGAATCCAAGCGGAATCATCACCTACTGAAATAGTGATGGGGTGCTTGAATGGATTATCAAGTGATAAATCCTTGATATCCGCGGATATTTCTTGTATTCCGTTTACAAGAACTCCTTCGGGCATTCGTAAGGTCAGTTTGCCAGAGAACTTCTCCATGATTATGACTTGAATTCGTAATTCCATTGAATTAGATTTTGCACGATCCACTAGAAAAACAGAATCACTCAACCGACCCAGAGATTGAGATTCAGGAACAATTCCAACCTCTAGATCAGAGCGCAGTTCCAATGGTGAAGCAGATTCCAAATCAAGTCCATTCAAACGTGCGTACAATCCACGAACTTGACGCCAATCTCCTTGACCTATAGCCATCTTCAGCACATCCAGTCCGAATTCCCCACCCGATTCGATGTCAGGAATTTTGTATTCTAATCGCGGAAAACTCCATTTTCTTTGTACGCTTACAGTGGAAATATGAGATGCGTCCCAGATGTATCCTAGTAATCCCCGAGTGTCACTTTGGACAGCGCTCCACGATTCGTGATAATCTTCAGGTTTCTTTGATAGAACTCGGCCACCCAGCCATTCTAATGAACTAAGTTCATACAGTGAACCGCGGCAGGGTACCACAAGAACGTCACCAACATTGCTGAACCAACCTCCTAGTTTTACTCCAAGATTCTCAAGCTTTGTATCTCCAGTGTTTTTGAAATCAGTTCGAATATCTAGATACTGTGTGCCAACGTTGATGCGATATATGACCTTCATGACTAATCCGGGTCGTTCGGTTGATTCTCCTGTTAATTTGATTTCAGCGTAATCTGGAGTGTTCTGGAAGTCTACATGAAATTCTTTGCGATCCCATTCGCTCCCACCTGAGGAAAAGGGATAGCCTATGTCGGGAAGTAATCCCCACCCGGATGATTCGATACCTAGAATCTTGTTGTCAATTCGTCTAACGGCCATAGGTGGGTATTCGTTGATCAGGATTCGGAAACTCTCCGATTCAAGAACCAGATAATTATCTAGACTTTTGTAGGCTATTGCACCTTTCACTCCAAGTATTCCAACATCAAGAGTTTTTGTGATTTCGGTAGTAGTACCGTTTTCAGTTAATTTCAATGAAACTGTGATTGGAAGTACGCCATTTGGTTCAGCTGAATCTATTTCAAGTTCAATAGGAAGTTCAATTCCTTCACCAGGGTTAATACTGAAGTTGGTTGATTTAATGCAAATGTCGTATTTCTCGGGAGCCCTTAGATTAACCACTCCGTCAAGAATTCTATCAGTGTTGTTTCGCAACCCAACCCCGATTTCCGTTGATTCACCAGGTGAGATAATTGGAAATTGTGGAGATGATGAAATGCTAATGGGATTTCTTGCGATAAGACCACTGTACAGATTGATTGTTTTTCCAGCTATGATGAGAGTCCACTCTGCTTGAGAAGGAACTTTTTCATCAGGATTGATTTCACGATCAATAGATCTTGAGCCAATTGGTATTGAGTAGGTCCCCCTAATGATAACTTGACCTGCAGCATCGATAATACCGTTAGTTGTACCTTCAATGTTAACCGGGAGGGCTTTCATTGGTTTCACATCAACTGAATAGTTCAAGCTCTCTGCATAATCATTACTAATCTTGAATTCAAATGGAATATCTCCAAACCCAATGTAACCTCTATGCGCTTTGGGTCGAACCTCTGCAGAAATTGATTTGCCATCCATGGTTAGTGAGAACGCACAGATTCCTTTCACTTCACGGTCAATACTAACTTCAAGTGCATCTCCATTATTCCCTTCGAAATTGTATTTGAAAACGCCAATTCCATCCTCAACGATATCATCGACATCTTGCCGAATCTCACGCTTCATGACTTCGTACCAGAAATATCGCTCGAAGAATTCATTGAAGAGAGGTGCGTTTAAAATGCCAGGTACATGTGATTCCATCAACACTCGAGTATCAGGAACCCAGTTGTAGCCAGTACGTTTGTACAAAGGCATAGCTTTTAGATTTCCACCCCAAGTGTGAAGATCGATCCTGCGCTTACCAGCTCGTGCAGCAGTTTCTGCGGCCTCAATCAACATGTCCTTGCCGTACCCTTGTCCCTGAAAAGATGGGTCGACCCCAAGTATGCCAACATATGCAGATTCTTCATCAAGTTCCCCGTCACACACATTACAGTGACCTACAATTTTATCACCTGAGTAGGCTACTAATATTCGAATATCCTGACTCTTCTTCTTATCATCGAATATTCGCTCCGCTGTGAAAGGGTTCCCACCTGTGAAGCCACCGGGCCAACTATCGGAATCATCGAATGTATTGTAACATTCTGCAAGACGGGCTGAATCCTCCATGGTCAGCTCAAAGTCTCGGACTCTATCTTGTGTATGGTATTCTGTCATAATGTAAATCCCCTAAGAAGAAGAGAATAGTCCGTTCCGTAGAGAATTCAAATAAAAGCATTCTTTTCTCCGCCAAAAGTTGCGGAGATTTTTCTACTGTAGCAAATCATTTGAAGTTCATATTTCTCACTTGATTCCAATTCAAAGGAAAATTTGATTAGATACATTGACTTTATGAAGTTGGAGTATTGCGTGTAATGAATTTAGATGTTCGTCAGTATAGGAAAACCGATTATGATGCTTATGCACAAACCTTGTTATTGACGCTTCCATGTGATGATTTAGATGAAGCAAAAGAAAATGTGGATATACTCCTTGTTCGAGCTAGTGAGGATAATGGAGAGCTCTGGGTGGCTGAGTCAGGTAAGAAATCGGTAGGTTTCATGCTGTTAGCGTTTGATGAGAAAGAAGGTTTCGTTGAGATTGATTGGCTCGATGTACATCCACAACACAAGAAACAATCTATTGGAACCCATCTTGTAATCAAAGCTGAAAGTAGAGCAAGAGAGAGAAAATGTCGAACCTTGGGAATCACTACTACTTCTTCGAATGTAGGAATGCAGAATTTTGCAACACAGCGCGGATTTGGAGAATTTGAACGCATCAAGGAATTCTGGGGAGAGGGAACTCATGATGCTGTGATTTACAGACTGAATCTGGGACCGGATTAGCTTACTTAGTAGATTCTACTCTGCCATTTGATATAGAGACTTTCCTACTGCTGTAGTACTGCAAGCAAGCTCCCAGTTCCAACTTGAGCATCGATAATAACTACATCTGATGCAGTTAGGATGTTCGGTGTTTCATAATACGTTTCAGAAACTTCAGTCCACCCAAATGAAATAATATCGATATCACCGGTATCTATTGAACCAGTGAAAGAACCACCAATATCAGAAGAAAGACCTAGGATCACATCAATGCTGCCGACGTCTACTAAAAGGTCAATTGTATTGTTAGTTGCGAAGTAAGCACCGTCACCGAATATGAATTGAATTGAGCCAACCGATACATCTGCTCTAACATTTCCAAGGTTCCCAAATGATTCAGCATTGATTTCAATACTACCAACATCAATGAGAGCGTCGATGTCATAATAGGTTCCACTACCAAGCGTGACATTCACGTTGGCAACAGGATAATTGAATGATATCACATTGGATGTGTATTCCACGGAAGGGGTTCCGTGCCGTGAATATGTTTCGTTTGAAATGATGATATCAAGTCTGTAGATCAGTGTGTAATCATTTTCAAAAAAGACGTTTACTCCACCCACGTCAAGATCAATATCCAAGGTGACAGAGGGGCCGATAAGATTTGACGTTTCATTAAATGTGAATGAATGTTCTGATAACTCTGGATTCACGTTACTGTTATTGTTCCAGTTAAAATCCATCTGACCTAAGAGAAAAATGCCGCCAATTATAACTCCGCAAACTATCACGAACGCGACAATGCATGCCATGATGGAATTGTTCCTTTCACTCATTTTGAATACCACCCGTACAACATTAGAATTATTCTCAAATATACTTTGTATTGTATATAGAATTACTATACGATACACGCAATGGTATCCTGTTTCTAGTTAGAAGAAAAAAAGAGAGAGGAGGGGATACACCCCTCAACTTAAGACTGCGCCAATTACGCCAGTTACTACACTTGTAATGATTGTTAGTGTTTGTGATGCAGTATCATAATCGGATGTTTCATAGTGATCAGTAGATACTTCATCCCATCCAGTTGGAGTTACATCAACACCACCAGTAACCGTAGTACCAGTAAAACTTCCGCCAACACCTGAGGGAAGTGCAACCACGACTTCGATTCCACCAGTTACTGTTCCCAAATCAAAGGTTACGTTACCTGTAAGGGTTACCGTACTAGTCATTGCTAGGGAGATAGCTCCGGTGGTTGTGTCAAGACTTATGTCACCAACATCTGCATTGGCAGTCAATACAACACTTATTGCACCAGTTATTACATCAACGTCCATTACATAGGTCGTCCCGCTGCCAAGAGTTACATTAACTCCTCCAACTTCATAATCAAGTCCAATTGTATCAGCTGCATATGTGACCACAGGATCACCGTGTAGCTCGATAGTTGCATTGGGGACGATTATCTCTATATCATAAACGAGCGTTGCATCATCCGTGAAAACCACACTAACTGCGCCAACATCTAAATCGATGTTCAATGTAACTGTTGAGGGCATGCTAGCGTCAGTCAGGTCAAAAGCGTACGT
>Ga0114923_10002444_pt1 | contig 12586 bp, 12 predicted proteins | sample SumtaG_FD_89578 | JGI IMG/M metagenome (GOLD analysis project Ga0114923, IMG submission 89578) | Deep subsurface microbial communities from Indian Ocean to uncover new lineages of life (NeLLi) - Sumatra_00157 metaG | ecosystem: Environmental > Aquatic > Marine > Oceanic > Sediment | place: near... | reverse complement strand
CCGCGGGCAGGAAGCGCCCGGGCACGCGCGCGTGCAGATGCAGATCCTGCCCGTCCGCCCCATCGACGCTCAAGTGTACCAGAGAGGTGCGGCCCAGGAGGCGCGCCGCCATGACCCGGGCCGTGCCACCGCTCGCATCGCCCGGGCTATCCGAAGAGGCGGGTCGAAGCGTCAAGGCCTCGGGCCTGATCAAGACCTCGACGTCGAGCCCGTCGGCTAAGCCGCCGGCCTCCACTTCGCCTAACAGGGTCGCCACCCGGCCATTCGCTACGCGGGCCTGCAGGCGATTGATGTCACCGAAGAAGCCGGCCACGAAGGCGTCGGTCGGCGCGTAATAGAGGTCGGCCGGCGGGCCCACCTGAAGAATTCTGCCGTCGCGCATGACGGCGATCCGATCGGCCATGAACATAGCCTCCTCCGGATCGTGGGTCACCATCAAGGTCGCCGCGCCGCTGCTCTTCAGGACATGCAGCGCATCGTCGCGGATCTGATTGCGCAGGCGCACGTCCAGGCCGGAGAAGGGTTCGTCGAGCAGCATGATATGCGGTTCCGGCGCCAAGGCCCGGGCCAGAGCGACGCGTTGTTGCTGGCCGCCGGACAAGGTGTGGGGAAAGGCCTTTGCCTGGCCGCCCATGCCGACCTGCGCCAAGGCCTCCGTGGCACGGGCCCGGCGGTTGGCGCTTGTCAGCCGGCGCAATCCGAACTCCACGTTGTCCGCCGCCGAAAGATGCGGGAACAGCGCGTAGTCCTGAAACATGAGGCCCACGTTGCGCGCTTCCGGCGCTTCGTGCCGGCGGCCGTCCGACACCACGCGGCCGTCGATCAGCACCCTGCCCTTCTGCAGCTCCTCCAGGCCGGCGGTCAGGCGCAGCACGGTGGTCTTGCCGCACCCCGACGGGCCGAGCAGGCACACCAGCTCGCCGGGTGCGAGCGTCAGGCTGACATCGCGCACCGCCTCGACCGCGCCGTAGGCGTGGCTCACCTGATCTAGGGTCAAGGCGTCCATTCAGACTCCCGCGCTTCTCTGGGCGCACGGCCAGGGCCGGCCCCTGCCATGCTGTCAGTCAGCAAAGATCGGGTGATTTCGCCACGAATGCAACTTGAGCGGCGGCATGCGGGCCCGACGCCGAACCCCGCGGCCGCTCAAACCCCTCGCGCGGCGTCTTCCGTCGCGGCGGTTTGCGCTTCGTCCTCAGGCACCAACTCCTCGCCGAAATCCGAGGCGAGCGGCACCGCTGTCTCGTCCCCGAGATCGTCCCCAATATCGTCCCCAATATCGTCCGGGGTTTCCGACTCGCTCTCCGCTTCGTCGCTTGGCTCGCCGCCGCCCTCTCCATCGGCTGCAAAATTCGACAAGCGTCCGCTCGCGCTCAAGGCCGCGATGGCCGGACGGGTGTCCAACAGCCCGGCGGCCTTCAGTTCGGCGAGGCCCGGCAGGGCATCCAGGTGCTCGAGGCCGAAATGGTCGAGGAAGGCGTCCGTGGTGCCCCAGGTGACCGGCCGTCCCGGCGTGCGCCGGCGCCCCTTCGGCCCCACCCAGCTCGCCTCGAGCAAGGTGTCCAGGGTGCCCTTCGATAGCGCCACGCCGCGGATTTCCTCGATCTCGCCCCGAGTCACCGGCTGATGATAGGCGATAATCGCCAAGGTCTCGATCGCCGCGCGCGAGAGCTTGCGCAGGCTTTCGGTCTCGATCTTGAGGCGCCCGGCGAGGTCTTCCGCGGTTCGAAAAGCCCAACGCCGGCCGACGTGGACCAGGTTGATGCCCCGCCCCTCATAGTCCGACTGCAGCCGGTCCAGCAGGGTCTCGAGGTCGGCGCCCTCGGGAAGATGGCGCGCCAGCGCATCCGGCGTGACCGGGTCGGCGGAGGCAAACAGCAGCGCCTCGACCAGGCGCAAGGGGTCGGCCAGGGTATCGGCCAGGGATTCGGATGGCTCGGTCATGACGATTCCTTCGCGCTGGCGAGATAGATGGGCCCGAATGCGCCGTCCTGTCGGATCCGCACTTCGCCTTCCCGGCACAGCTCCAGGCTGGCCGCAAAGGTGGCGGCGAGCGCCGATCGCCAAAGCAGGGTGCCCTCCAGCTCCGACGGCAGAAAGCTCGAAAGGACGCGCCAGCTCGGCACATGGCCCAGGAGTGCGCGCAGGCGGTGAATGGCGTCGTCGACGGAATAAAGCTCTGTCGGCGGTATGTGCAGCTCGCTTGCCTCGACCTTCGCCGATTGAAGCGCGTAGGCCCGCAGCAGGTCGTAGAGCGTCGCGTCGTAGGTGGTGTGGGTGACCGTCCTGAGCGGCTCGGGCGCGCCGCGGGCGAAGAACTCCCGGCCCAACTGGGCCCGCGCCATGAGGCGCTGGCCCGCCTCCTGCATGGCCTCCAGCCGCTGCAACTGAAAGCGCAGGGCCGCCGCCATCTCGGCCCCGCTCGGCTCTTCGCCGCCGTCCTCGTCCGGCAGCAGCAAGCGCGACTTGAGGTAAGCCAGCCAGGCCGCCATCACCAGATAGTCGGCCGCCAGCTCCAGGCGCAGGTGTCTGGCGGCGCGCACGAAACTCAGGTACTGCTCCGCCAGCTCGAGGATGGAGAGACGGGTCAGGTCGACCTTCTGCTCGCGGGCGAGCTGCAACAGCACGTCGATCGGGCCTTCATAGCCGTCCAGGTCGAGCCGGAAGTCGTGCCCACCCGGCGCCGCCTCGGGCTGGTCTTCTTCGAAGGGTTGGGGGTCGTTCATGGCCTCATCCTAACTCAAGCCCCGCCATCGCGGCGAAGAAGGGCAGCAACCAGTTTACCGGCACCCCAATCAACCAGTGAAACAGATCGAGGTCCAATCCAATCTGACGCCCGAGCATCGGCAGCAGAAAGAGGCCGCCGATCAGGATCAACAGGCCCCAGCGCTCGAGCCGGGCCAACGGCAAGGCCAGCGCCCTCGGCAGCAGCCCGACTGCCACCCGCCCGCCGTCGAGCGGCGGCAGCGGCAGCATGTTGAGCACCGCCAGCACCAGGTTGATGAGGATCGATTTGCCGAGCGCGTCGGCGAGCCAGGTGCCCAATGTCTCCGAGGCGAAAGGGAGTAAATGAAACCCCAAGGCCGAGACCGCCGCCAGCACCAGGTTCGAGGCCGGCCCGGCCGCGGCCACCAGCACCATGTCCCGCCGCGGCTGGTTGAGCCGGCCGAAGTTCACCGGCACCGGCTTGGCCCAGCCGAACAGGAATCCGCCGGCCATGAACAGCATGGCCGGCAGGACCACCGTCCCGAAGGGGTCCACGTGCTTCAGGGGATTGAAGGTGACGCGGCCCAGCCGGTAGGCGGTGTCGTCCCCCAGGCGCCAGGCGACGTAGCCGTGGGAGGCCTCGTGCAGGGTGATGGCGAACAGCACCGGCAGCACCCAGGTCGAGGCGTCGTAAAGGAGGGCCGTGAAATCGCCGGTCAAATGTTCAGTCCTATGCTGCGGCTGCCTGGCACAGGAGGGCGTCCCGCCGGGCCTGCATGTCCTGCCGTTCGTCCGCGCCGAGGCGCGCCGGAGCGGCCGGCACCTTAGCCGCCGCGCGAGCCAGGCGCTCGGCGCTCATCGCCGATATCTCCCCCACGCCCTCGGCCAGTTCGGTCATCTCCTCCGGCTCCCCGTTGCAATGGAGAACGAGATCGCAGCCCGCGGCCAGCGATGCCTGCGCCCGCTCCGAGGGAGAACCCGAGAGCGCCTCCATCGACAGGTCGTCGCTCACGATAACGCCATCGAACCCGATGAACCCGCGTATCACCTCCTCGATCAGCCGGGGCGAGACCGTGGCCGGCCGCTCGGGATCGACGGCTTCGAAGACGATATGGGCCGTCATCGCCCAGGGCGCATCGGCGAGTGCGCGAAATGGCGCAAAATCGCTCGCTTCGAGCTCCGCCAGGCTGGCGCTCACCCGCGGCAGTTCCAGGTGGCTGTCCACGCTTGCCCGGCCGTGCCCCGGCATATGCTTGATGATGGGCAGCACACCGCTGGCTAGGAGACCATCATGCAAGGCACGCCCGAGCTCGGCGACCAGCGCGGGCTCGGAGCCGAACGCCCGGTCGCCGATGGCCTCGTGAGTCTCGGGGGTGGACAGGTCGAGCACCGGCACACAGTCGGCGGTGATGCCACAGGTTGTCAGTTCGTCGCCCAGCAGCCGGGCATTCAGCGCCACCGCCTCGCGGCCGGCCTCGGCGTCACGGGCCGCCAGCTTGCCGAACCGGCCGGCCGCCGGCATGGCGTGCCAATGGGGCGGCCCCAGGCGCTGGACCCGGCCGCCCTCCTGGTCCACCAGGACAGGCGCGTCGGGCCGGCCCACGCAGTCGAGCAAAGCGCCGGTCAGGGCCGCGACCTGTTCCGAGGTCTCGCAGTTTCGCTTGAACAGTATGAAACCGTGGGGATCGGCCTCGGCGAAGAACCCGCGCTCCCAATCGCTGAGCGTCGGACCACGGCAACCGAGGATGAACGGGCGCTCAGCCAATTCGTCACCGGTTCACCACTAAGCAGTCCTGCTGCTTGGATTTCAGTTGGGAGCAGACCTTCGCCGCCTTGGCCCGGGTGACGAAAGGCCCGGCCCGGAGCCGGTAGACCGTGCCGACACCGGCCACGTCCGCCGATTGCAGCAGCAGCGACTTGTCGCCCAGCAACTGCGGGAAAACACCCTGCAATCGGCGCCACTCGTTCTGAGCCGCGCCCTTGTCCTTCAGGGACACCAGCTGGACCGCAAAGTCTCCGGCGGCCTGGGTCGCCGGTGCGGCAGCAGTCTGGGTTGTCGTGGTTTGCGTCGTCGTGGTTTGCGTAGCCGGGACCTTATTTTCGACGGCCGATGGTTCGGCCGTTTCAGTCTCGGCGGCCTGGGCGCTCGGCGCGGCCGGCAGCTCCGGGGCGGTCTCGACCGCTTGCGCTTGTGCCGCCGTTTGCGCGGGTTCACCGGCGGGTTGCAGCGCCCCGGCTTCGCCTTCGAGCAGCGGCGCGTCCACCGGCTCGTCATAGCTGGGCGCGAGCTCCGCGAACTCCGGCGGAACCAAGGGCGCTTCGGGCGGCGGCAGCAGGCGCTCGACCTTGGGCGCCATGGCCTCCGCCTCGCTCTGGTTCAGCACCAGCTGGTCCTGATAGGGCACTTGAAGGCCGCCCGGATCGGCGGGCTTTTCCTTTTCCGGCCCGGACTCGGCCTGCACCGTGGGCAGCTCCACCGCTTCACCGCCGCCCAGGCCCCATTCGTAGGCATACCATAAGACGCCGGCGAAGCCCGCGAGAGCCAGGATCCCGAAGCCGCCGCGGATCCAACGCCGCAAGCCGCCGGTTGTCTGATACAGCCCTTCGCCCATGCCGGTTAGGTTGCGCGAGGCATCCTCGCGCGCCCAATCGGACGTCGCCGAGCCAAGTGGCTGGCCGCCGCCGAGTTCGTGATCGGGTTCAGGCGTATAGCGTTCGGACTGGTCGCGTTCCGATTGGGGCGCGCGCAAATTAAGGGCCATTATCTCAGCTCCTCGACCGGTTCCACACCGAAGACGATCAGCCCCGAGGCGATGACGAAGGCCAAGCCCTGCACCAGGGCCAAGCGCGCCGCCGTCAGCTCGGGCTGATCGGGCAGTAAAAACCGCAAGCTAGCGTCCTCGTTGCCCCGGTTCCAAAGCCCATGGAATGCCGAGGCCAAGTCATAGAGATAAAAGGCGACGCGATGCGGCTCGTAAGCTTCGGCGGCGCTTTCCACCAAACGCGGCCAACCGGCCAAGGATTTAATCAACCCGAGCTCATCCGAGTCGGTCAACAAGTGCAGTGGGCCGAGGGCCAGCGCCGCGGGATCCTGGGCGATGCCCGGACAGGCCTCCGCGGCGTGGCGCAGCACCGATCGGGCCCGTGCGTGGGCGTAGTGGACATAGAACACCGGGTTGTCGCGGCTCTGCTCCATCACCTTCTCCAGGTCGAAGTCGAGCGGCGCGTCGTTCCTGCGGGTGAGCATGATGAAGCGCACGACATCCTTGCCGACCTCCTCCAGCACCTCGCGCAGGGTCACGAAGGTGCCGGCGCGCTTCGACATGCGCACCGGCTCGCCGCCGCGCGTTAGCGTCACCAATTGGCAAATCAGCACCTCGAGCCGGCTGCGGTCTTCCGTGAGAGCGGACACGGCTGCTTTCATACGTTTTATGTGGCCGCTGTGGTCGGCGCCCCAGACGTCGATCATCACCTCGGCGCCGCGCCGGAACTTGTCCAGGTGGTAGGCCATGTCGCCGGCGAAGTAGGTCCAGGTGCCGTCGGACTTCTTCAGCGGCCGGTCCACGTCATCGCCGAAGGCGGTGGCGCGGAACAGGGTCTGCGGCCGGGGCTCCCAGTCGTCCGGGCGCTTGCCCTTGGGAGGCTCCAGCACGCCGGTATAGATCAGGCCCTGGGCCTCCAGCGTTTCCAGCACCGCCTCGACGCCGCCGGCCTCCACCAGGGCCCGTTCGGAGGAAAAGACCTCCTGCTCGACCCCCAGCGCCGCGAGGTCCCGGCGGATCATGTCCATCATGGCGTCGATCGCGAAGCGGCGAACCTCGGCCAGCCAATCCTCTTCCGGTTGGTCGAGCAGCGCGCGGCCGTGGCGCTCGGCCAAGCCAACGCCGACCTCTTTCAGGTAGTCGCCGGGATAGAGCCCCTCCGGGATTTCGCCGATGTCGCGGCCCAGAGCCTCGCAATAGCGCAGATGGGCCGAGCGCGCGAGGGTATCGACCTGAGCCCCGGCGTCGTTGATGTAGTACTCCCGAGTCACCTCGTAACCCGCTTTGGACAATAGAGAAGACAGGGCGTCGCCGATGACGGCGCCGCGTGCGTGGCCGACCGTGAGCGGCCCGGTGGGGTTGGTCGAGACATACTCGACGTTGACCTTCTGACCCTGGCCGAGCCGGGAGTCGCCATAGGCCGGACCGGCCAGCAGGATCTCCGCCAGGCGCTCCCGCCAGAAGTCCGCGCCGAGTCTCAGATTGATGAAACCCGGCCCCGCCATCTCCACGGACTCGACCGCTTCGGCCGACCGCAGGGCCTCGGCCAGCGGTTCGGCGATCGCCCGCGGCGGCAAGCCGGCCGCCTTGGCCAGCACCATGGCGGCATTGGTCGCAAGGTCGCCGTGGCTCGGATCGCGCGGCGGCTCCACGCTGACGCGCGCGAAATCGAGCCCGGCCGGCAACTGGCCGGCCACAACCAATTCCTCAAGCTTCTTGATAACCATATCTCGGAACGTATTGAAGAAATTCATTTATTGATTCTGTCTCTATATTCTATCTGGTGGGAGCTTCCGGCACTCATCCAAGGCAAAGCGATCGGTCATGCCGGCGATATAGTCGGCCACGAGACGCGCCGTCCGGCGGCCGCCGGCGTCACTGGCCCCGATATGCCAGCCGGCGGGAAGCGCCTCGGGGTTCGCCAGGTAGTGGGCAAAAAGCGTCCGCACCACCTCCTGCACCTGGTCCGTCTTGCGGTTGACCTTGTCGTGGCGATACATGCGCTCGAACAGGAAGTCTTTGAGGGCGCGGCCGTTCTTGCCCATCTCCTCGGAAAAGGCAACCGCGGGAACGCCGAGAGCGCGGATATCTTCAGCCGATTTGGGTCCGGCCTCGGCCAGGCGGCCGCGGGTTTCGGCAAGGAGATCGTTGACCATCCGGTCGATCAAGCGGCGCACCGCCTCTTTGATCAGGCGGGCTTCGTCGATCTCGGGATAGCTGCGGCGGACCTCGGCAAACATGGCGCCGACCAGCGGCACCGCGTCGAGGTCGGCCACCTCGAACAGGCCCGCGCGCAAGCCGTCGTCGATGTCGTGATTGTTGTAGGCGATGTCGTCGGCAAGGGCCGCCACCTGGGCCTCCGGCCCGGCGTAGCTCGAAAGCTCCAGGTCCCATCGCTCGGAGAACGCCGCGACGGATTCGGGAACGTTTGATGCCGCTGCCCCTGCTCCGTCAATCAGCGGACCGTTGTGCTTGACGGTCCCTTCCAGGGTCTCCCAGGTGAGGTTGAGGCCGTCGAAGGCGGCGTAGCGGCGCTCCAGATCGGTCAGGATGCGGAACGTCTGTTCGTTGTGATCGAAGCCGCCGAAAGGCGCCATGGCGGCGTCCAGGGCCGCCTCCCCGCCATGCCCGAAGGGGGTATGGCCGAGGTCGTGGGCCAGCGCGATGGCCTCCGCCAGGTCCTCGTCGAGATCCAGCGCCCGGGCCACCGAGCGGGCGATCTGCGCCACCTCGATGGAATGGGTCAGACGGGTCCGGTAGTGGTCGCCCTCGTGGTAGACGAAGACCTGGGTCTTGTACTGCAGGCGCCGGAAGGCGGTGGAATGGATGACGCGGTCGCGATCGCGCTGAAAGGCGGTGCGGGTCGCGCTCACCTCCTGGGGATAGAGCCGGCCGCGGCTCTCTTCCGGATGGCTGGCATAGGGCGCGAGAACTCGCGGGGCGCTCATGGCGCGACCCTAGGCCGCACCTGCCGCCCGCGCAACTGCGATCGCCGGGGCTTTGAATAGCGCCGGGAAGTCCCTACATAAAAGGAACTTAGCCGTGATATAGTAGGGTCACGAGCAACGGAGGAGAGCGGCCCCATGGGCGCGGACTCAGAAACCCAGAGCGTCAGCATGACCGCCAGCGCGGCCAAGCGCGTCGCCGCCATGATCGCGCAGGACGGCGGCGGCGGGCTCATGCTGCGGGTCTCGGTCTCCGGCGGCGGCTGCTCGGGTTTCCAGTACGGCTTTTCCTTCGACGACGCGGTGAACGCCGACGACCGCACCTTCGAGCGCGACGGCGTCACCCTGGTGGTGGACGAGGTCTCGCTCGACCTCTTGGCCGGCTCCGAGGTCGACTACGTCGAGGAGCTGATCGGCGCCTCGTTCCAGATCAACAACCCCCAGGCCACCTCCTCCTGCGGCTGCGGCTCGTCGTTTGCGATCTGAGGCCGCGCCCTTCGCCTTCCCCTCTCCATGCGCTAAACTAGCGCTCCCATGAAGATCGCCACCTGGAACGTGAACTCGGTGAAGGCGCGGCTGCAGCACCTGCTGGCCTGGCTCAAGTCCGCCCGGCCGGATGTCGCCCTGCTGCAGGAACTGAAATGCATCGCCGACGCCTTCCCGCGCCTCGAGATCGAGGACCTGGGCTACAACTGCGCCGTCATTGGGCAGAAGAGCTACAACGGCGTCGCGATCCTCTCCAAGCGGCCCATGGAGGACCTGCTCGAGGGCCTGCCCGGCGACAAGACGGACACCCAGGCCCGCTACCTGGAAGCCACGGTCGAGGGGGTCCGGGTGGCCTCCCTCTATCTGCCCAATGGCAATCCGGTCGCGAGCGAGAAATACCCCTACAAGCTCGCCTGGATGGCCCGCCTGGAAGCGCATGTCCGCGACCGGCTAGCGCTGGAGGAGCCGCTCATCCTCGGCGGCGACTACAACGTCGCGCCGAGCGACGAGGACGTTTACGACCCGGCGCGCTTCAAGGACGACGCGCTCGCCCGGCCGGAGACCCGCCGGGCCTTCCGCTCATTGCTCAACCTCGGGCTGACCGAAGCCTTCCGGGCACTCCACAGGGAACCCCATCTCTATAGCTATTGGGACTACGGCCGCGCCTTCGACGACGACGAGGGCTTGCGCATCGACCACTTCCTGCTGTCACCCCAGGCCGCCGACCGGCTGGCCTCCTGCGAGATCGACCGGGAGCCGCGCAAGCAGGCGAAGCCCTCGGACCACACGCCCGTCTGCCTCGAGCTGCGGGACTGACGGCGCCCGCGGCCGGGCTCGAAACCATCTGGCGAGGCCATGCCGTTCCTGCCGCTCCACGACGACAACCCCCGCGTCCTGATCCAGCATGCCTGGGTGACCTGGGGCCTGATCGCGGCCTGCAGCGTCATCTTTCTCTATCAAGCCTCGATGACGCCGGACGAGGGCGCGCGGCTGATCTTGGGCCTCGCGCTGATCCCCGCCACCGTGACCGGCGAGGGCCAACTGGAGCCGGAGCTGGTGCTGGTGCCGACGCTGGCGACCCTGGTGACCTCGGCCTTTCTCCACGGCGGATGGATGCACCTGATAGCCAACATGCTCTATCTCTGGGTATTCGGGGACAACGTGGAAGACGCCATGGGCCACTGGCGCTTCCTCGCCTTCTATCTCATCTGCGGCCTGATCGCGGGGCTGGCCCATATCGCCTCGGATCCCGGCTCCACGGTGCCGACGCTCGGCGCCAGCGGCGCCATCTCCGGCATCCTCGGCGCTTACTTGATCCTGCACCCCAAGGCGCGGGTGCTGGTGCCGATCATTATCATCCCGCTCTACCTGCCGGCCTGGATGCTGCTCATCGTCTGGATCGGGTACCAGGTGGCCTCCGCCGCGGTCAGCGGGCCGGTGGGCGGCGGCATCGCCTGGTGGGAACACATCGGCGGCTTCGTGGCCGGGGCGCTCCTCGTCGTCCCGTTCCGGCACAAAACCGTGCCCTTGTTCGAGGGCGGCAAGCTGCCGGGCGGCGTGCGCCTCCGGCCCGGCGGACCGCGCCGGAACGCCAAAAAGGATAGCTCGGAAGACGGGCCCTGGGGTTAGGCCGGCTAAACCGGCTCGGTCAGCGTCTTGAGGCCGCTGTCTTCCAAGGCCTGGCGGGCCGCCCAGCTCAAGGCCTGCTCGAGCGCATGGGACCCGACCTGGCTGGAGACGATATCGGCGAAATCCTTCAGCGCCGCGTCTATGTTGTCGGCGTGTTCGTCCTTGCCGTGGGCCCGCAACAGCTTCGCGAGCGCGGCCCCATGCGCCATCGACAAGGCCACCACACGCGCGTGATGAGTTTGATCCTCCACCGCACGCTCCCCATTTCGACCGGAACGACCGTAGCCGCCCATGGAGCGTCCCGTTCTGCCCTTAATGCCCGGCGCCGCGATGACCTGCCGGCCCCCACCGGTCACGGCACCGAATCGAGTAGCCATTAAACCACAATATCTAGCGCTCAAGAAGAAGAGAGTGTCCACAAGTTGTGGATAACTGGAAGGAACCCTCTCCAGCGCCGTCAGACGCCCGCGCCGCGCCGGACCCCGGGCCGCAGCCGGCGATAGGTGAGATCGCTCAAGTCCGCTGGGTTGGGCCCGGGCGCCGCCACCACCAGTATCTCTGCCGCGATCGGCTCGAAATGCGCGCGAAAGTGCACCGAAGACTTCAGCACGATGATCTTCTCATCGGCCGGCTCGACGCCGAGATGGCGAAACATCTCCTGGTCGGCCGCCTGGTTCTTGCGCGAGGCGACCGCGACCCGGACGCCGCCCACCGCCAGCAGGGCCATGGGCCCGAGGCGCATGTGGGCGCCTTCGTAGAATGGGCCGGTCGCGGTGAAGGCGCCGTCGCCCAGCCGGTCGACGCGGTAGTCGGCCTCGAACGGCGCGTGCCCGGGCAGGCCCGACTTGGCGCCTAGGCCGATGCGAAGCCGGCCGCCCTCACCGGTTTCGTGGGCCGCCGCCGCCACTTCCGGATCGTAGATCAGGCCGACGACGGCGCCCTCCGCGCCCTGGCGGACGAGCTCGGCCAACAGGCCGACCGTATCGCCATTGGCGCCGCCGCCGGGGTTGTCCTGGGTATCGGCCAGGATGACGGGGCCGCTCGCCGCGCGGGCCGTCGCGATGGCGTGGGAGACCGCCTCCGCCGGCCGCCAGAACCTGGCGGCGAAAGCGTTCTCCTGGACTAAGGCTAGATCGTGCAACTCCTGGGCGGCCGCTTCGGTTGCCCCGGCCTCCTCGCCGTAGGCCACCACGGACGGGCCGCAGTCATGGATGTCCGCCGGCCCGAAGCCGCAGGCAAACGACAGCGAGACCAGCGGCGGCCGATCCAGGCTCTCGAGATGGCCGAAGAGGCTCTTGGCCGGCTCCTGGGTGGTGCAGCCGGCGGTGGTCGGGATCAGGAAGGGGAGCTGACGGTAGGCCTTGTGGGGTTTGCGGCCAGAGGTCAGGCAGCGCTCGACCAGCTCCGCCGCCCGCGCCCCGGTCTCCGCCATGTCGATGTGGGGATAGGTGCGGAACACGGCCAAGGCGTCGCTGAGGGCGACCATGGCCGGCGTGACGTTGGCATGGAGATCGAGGCTGGCAACCAGGGGCGGCTCCGGCCCGATCACCCGGCGGATCCGGGCGAGAAGCTCGCCTTCCCCGTCCTCCAGATGCTCGGCCACCATGGCGCCATGCAGGTCGAGGTAGACGGCGTCGAGATGGCGCAGTGCCTTGAGGTCTTCGATGATCTGCCCGGCGATGCGCTCGTAGGCGTCTTCTGTCACCTCGGCCGAGGGGGTCGCCTGGGTCCAGCTCAGCGCCAGCAGCTCGTGGCCGCCATCGCGCGCTCGCGCGATGAACCCGGCGACCGGCAGGTTGACGCCGGCCACCGCCTCGAACAGCGCCGGCCCGCGGGTGAGGCCCGGCCAGGCGCCTCCGCGCTGGAAATCCTCGAAGGTCGCCTTCGACGGCGCGAAGGTGTTGGTCTCGTGCTGAAAGCCGCCGACCGCGATGCGCGCCACGCCGCTTTGCCCCGTCACACCTCAGATGTCGGCGTAGCTGTGGGTCTCGGCCTTGCCGCCGGGGTGGGTCACCGCGGCGGCAAGGCCGAGACCCACAGCTACGCCGACATCTGAGGTGT
>Ga0114923_10002443_pt1 | contig 12587 bp, 12 predicted proteins | sample SumtaG_FD_89578 | JGI IMG/M metagenome (GOLD analysis project Ga0114923, IMG submission 89578) | Deep subsurface microbial communities from Indian Ocean to uncover new lineages of life (NeLLi) - Sumatra_00157 metaG | ecosystem: Environmental > Aquatic > Marine > Oceanic > Sediment | place: near... | reverse complement strand
CTGAATTGCATGTTCAGTGTAGATATCAATAGAACTCGTAGCCTCATCAAGAACCAATATACGTGGATTTGCCAGCAACGCCCTCGCAAAGCTAACCAGCTGACGTTCGCCTTCTGACAATTTGTTTCCACGTTCACCTACTTCAGTGTCAAAACCATTCTCCAGATTTTCAAATAATCGTCTAGCCCCAATCACTTCCGTGGCTTGAAGAATCTCCTCATCAGTGGCTTCGGGTTTACCATATCTGATATTTTCTCTAACAGTTCCCATGAATAAGAAGGGGTCTTGCAATACTAAACCAATTCTGGATCTCAGCGATTCCTGCGTGACGCTTCCAATGTCGATGCCATCAATCGCAATCGAGCCTTCTTGGATATCATAAAATCTATTGAGAAGACTCACAACCGTTGTCTTCCCAGCTCCAGTATCACCAACTAATGCTATTGTTTCGCCTGCTGATATTACCAAGTTGAAATCATCAAGCACAGTCAGACCCTCAATGTATCCGAATTTTACATTCTTAAATTCAATTTTTCCAACGACCTTGGGCATTTCAATTGCATCGGGTGAATCAATTATAGTTGGAACGATATCTATAACCGTGAATACGCGCTCTGCACCTGCAAATGCGCTTTGAACCGATGTATAGAAGTTTGCTATCATTAGGATGGGGCGGAAGAATTGGTCGCTGAACTGGATAAATAATACCACTGTACCTAAAGTGATAGTTCCCTCAATCAATCGTAGACCGCCCACCCATAGAATCAAGAAAACTCCCAATCCCCCGAGAAATCGAATGGTTGGAAAGAATGTTGCCTGTGCTTTTCCTGCATCCAGGTTGGACTGAAAATCAGCTCGATTCAATTCGTCGAAATGATCTATATTGGTGCGCTCACGTGCAAAGCTTTTCGTGACTTTCGCTCCTGAGATACTTTCAGCGAAATTGGCTGTGACACTCGATATAGTTTTTCTTGTGCTTCTGTACGCCACTCTTAACTTCTTACGGAAATAGATAGTGGCCACTAATAGAAATGGTACAACCGCAAGAGTGACAATTGCGAGCTGGAAATCCACAGTGAATATCACTCCACCTATTGCAAAGATGATGAATACCTGTGCGAATGTACTAATCAAACCCCCACTCAGTAACTCGCTCATACGGTCTATATCACTCGTAATTCGACTAATTATACGTCCTGATGAAGAATCATCATAGAAATCCTGTGACATTACTTGAAGATGCTTGTACAAATCCTGCCTGATATCGTAGATTGCCTGCTGTCCCATGATTGTCGAAATGTACTCTGTTCCGTATGTAACAAGCCAATTAACAAATCTTAGGACCACATAGATAATTGCTGTGAATAGCAAAGCTTGAAGGTCACCACTTAGGAAATCAACATCTATAGCTTGTTTCATCACAAATGGAATAGCAACACCAACCGCAACAGATAGAGCTACCAATATAGAGACCGCGATGAATTGCAGTCGATATACCAGAAGATAACGTACCATCCGTCCCATAAGGGCCGAATCTGTGAATTCGTGTGTGCGTGCATCAGGATCGTCCTGCGCATCGATGCCACTTCTACTCAGTATCGCTCCCTCCTTTTTTGAACTCTGCTGCTATTTCCATAGCCTCAAGTGTTTCGTTTATTCCCGAATACAATCCATCTTGTTCGATTAATTCCTTATGTGAGCCTATCTCAACGATTCTGCCACGTTCCATCATCACGATAAGGTCTGCGTTCCTAACTGTACTCAATCTGTGAGTAATTATGAATGTTGTACGCCCTTTCATTAGATTATCAAGAGCTTTCTGAATCATCATCTCTGTCTTAGCGTCAACTGAGCTTGTCGAATCATCAAGTATCAATATTTTTGGATCTGCTAATAGAGCTCGAGCAATAGCAATTCTCTGCTTCTGACCTCCGCTAAGAGTGACACCTCTTTCTCCAATATGAGAATCATATCCCCCATCGAGAGTCATTATAAAATCATGAATCATAGCTGCTTTTGCTGCTTCTTGGACTTGCTCAATAGTTGCTTCAGGTTTTGCAAAAGCGATATTTTCCTGTATAGATGCTGAAAACAGAAATGGATCTTGGTGAACCATTCCAATACTGCTCCTCAAGGCTTCTAACCCGTAGAATCTCACATCAATATCGTCAATGTAGACTCTACCAGGTTTGTTTATTGTATACTCTTCATCATCAATTATGACTTTGTCATCAATTATTTCGTATTCATTATCATTTATCTTGACTATGCCTTTCTCATCTACTCGGTAGGTCTTATTTTGATAGGTTATGTTCCCACTTGTATCTGCATCATAGAATCGTGGCATGAGATTAACTAGACTAGTCTTCCCAGAACCAGTCCCACCTAATAGTGCAACCATTTGTCCCTGCTCAACTGTCATGCTTACTTCTTGGAGAATGTAACTATCTTTTAGATAACTGAAATAGACATTATCGAATGTTACCTTTCCTTTGATTGGGCTATCAACTGGTACTTCTGGGTCGTTTACTTGGTCCTTATGGTCTAGAATGTAAAATGCTCGCTCGGCAGCTGCTGAAGCCCTCTGGTACATCCCCACACCCCAAGATAGGAATCGAGCCGGTAACATCATCATTCCCACTAGACTGATAAATCCTACAAAGGTTCCTAGTGTTAGGTCTCCTAGGATAAATGAATAGCCTCCAATGAAAATCAGGAATCCTGTAACAAGTCCAAACATTGTTGGCAGGAATGGTCTATACAACGCGAATAGTCGAAAAGCCTCCACTCTAAGATCTAGGAATTTCTTATTTTCCTTTTCAACACGTGCGTTCTCTCTATCTGCGGATGCGTAAGATTGGACCACCTTCATACCAACAATATTCTCTGCCAAGACTGAGCTTAGCACACCAAATTGTTTTCGTGATGCATAAAACACTGGTCGAACGCGTTTTGCGAAGACATAGATGAAGATGATAATGACTGGAATGAGGGCAAACATGTAGAGCGTAAGTTCTGGACTCAAAGAATACATCGCGATGTATACACCTATCATCGTTACAAGTCCGACGAATATAACGCGGTATCCCCAATACATGAACTCCCGTACCATTGTAATATCCGTTGTCACACGTGCAAGAATCTGTCCAGTTTCTTCATCATCATAAAATGAAAGATCCTTATCCATTAACGACTCGTATAAGGTTCTTCTCAAATCATATATTACGTTTTGAGATGCAATTGCGGCGCCATAGCGGCTAATCACATCACAGATGGCATACATAACTGCTAATGAAATGTAAAGCATCAGGTTGGGAACCAACAGGTCATATTGACCTCCATAAATCACAGTGTCGATAATTTGGACAAGGACTAATGGTGCTAGTATATTGAATATTGTACCAAGTCCAGCAAACAGAAGAAATGCAAAATAGAGTTTCTTGTGTTTCAACGCGAATCCTGTGAGTCTAGCTATATACCCCATCGTTCTGCCTCTTGATTTATCAATCCATGATAAGAGTTCCTGCGATTTCTACAGATTTCAGCAGGAATTTGCAAGAGATTTTCCAAGTTCTTTGCACTTCTCTAGCATTTCTTCATTTGGATAATCTTTGGCTTTAATAGGTTGATTTTCCAACAATTTTGCACCTAGCTTCTCAAGCTCTGCGGCTATCACATCGGGCGCTTCGCCACTCCATCCAAATGACCCGAATGCAGCAGCAGGCACTCCCTCTAATGATGAGATTTCAGAGAGGACTTGACGTACCTTTGGCAAAGTCCTTTTCATCCTTGTAGAACTTCCAACTGCAATTGCACATATGTCATCAATACTTTGGAAATCCTTTGCATCAACAACCTCGCAGGTTTTCCCGGATGATGTCACACCTTCGCAAATTGCGTCCGCCATTGCTTTTGTGCGCCCTCTAGTGCTTTCAAATATCACTATAACCTTCATAATCAATCACTTATTTGGTTGTACACTATAAATAAAACGTTATGACATAGCTGTTTTCTTCGGTGGTAGAAGCATGACGTCCGATACAGGAATTGTGAAGAAGAAGATGCGAAGAATTTGCAAGTTATTATCGGACAATTACGGTGATAAAATCGCAGAGAGAAAACTTCCACCCGTCGATGAGCTGGTTCTTACAATACTCAGCCAAAATACAAATGACGTCAATATGTATAGAGCTTTTGAGAGTTTAAAGAATACCTACTCCACATGGGAAGAGGTTCGTGATGCTCCATTAGACGAGCTGGGTATAGCTATCAAAACATCTGGTTTCTTTCGAGTGAAAGCAAAACGAATCCAAGCGACTCTGAAAGAGATCCAATCTCGCGTGGGTAAATTGGATTTGAGTCACTTGGATGCAATGTCACTTCCAGAAGCAACTGAGTGGCTGACTTCTTTACACGGAGTTGGCCCAAAGACAGCTGCTATCGTTCTCCTTTTCTGTTTTGGAAAAGCTACCTTACCTGTAGACACCCACGTTTGGAGAATAACGAAACGTCTTGGAATTGTACCAAATGATACTTCTCGTGAGAATACCCAAGTGATATTGGAATCGGTAGTTCCAAAGACCTGTATCTTTTCAATGAACCACAATCTTGTCAGACATGGTCGAGAAATATGCAAAGCTCTGAACCCGAGATGCAATATTTGTTTTCTTAGCAAATCATGTGATTATTTCATGTCAACAGCGACACCTTAAAGAGATGTGATATATCAAATTGTTACCTATACAAATAGAAAACCGGAGCGACTATTCTTATTGCAAGAAGTAATTACTGTAGAATTGTTGGCCATTATTGGCGCTGCAATCGTCCTCGCTTTCATTGGAGCTGCTATTCTTAGAAAGGTTGGAATTCCCCAAACACTTGGATTCATGTTGGCTGGTGTCGCACTTGGTATAATTGGAGTCTTAACTGACGAGGCTGTTCAATCACTTAGTATTTTCGTATCACTTGCTTTGGGTTTAATTGGTTATAACATCGGACACGAATTACAGAGTGATAATCTTGACGGCCGGCTCAGGAAGCTTACATTTATTGTTATCATCGAAGCTTCTGCAGCGTTCCTACTTGTGACTCTTTTAACATATTTACTTACACAGCAGCTCCATGTTGCATTCATCTTTGGTGCCATCGCTAGTGCAACAGCACCAGCAGCTACAGCAGATGTAGTGTGGGAATGTGAAACTCAGGGACCTCTTAGCTCCTCCTTGATGTTTGTTCTCGCAGCTGATGATATTATTGCAGTCATTTTAACAAACTCAGCTTTAGCATACGCGCTCTGGGTATATCTTCCTGAGTCAGCTACTTTGCTTGATGTAGTATTGGTGCCAGTTTTCAATATTGGTGGTTCCGCTATTCTAGGAATTATTTTCGGTGTCTTATTCCTGAAGGCAGTTGATCTTGAACGCGATCGTGGAAGGCTTCTCGAACTTGAATTAGGTATGGTAATACTTCTAATTGGCGTAGTTACAACCCTTGGGATGAGTGATATCTTCGCTGCAATGGTGTTCGGGTTTATTGTTGGCAAATACATTCCCAAAGATACAGAACCCGTTCCACAATTACTACAACGTATCATGGCACCAGTTCTCATGATCTTTTTTGCATTAGTAGGTGCACGAATGTTTCATCTACTGACGATAACAACTGCACTTCAGACTATCATCATTACTGCAATATTGTACTTACTTGGTAGAACAGTGGCGAAATATTTCGGAGCAAGACTTGGGTCAACAATCGTAGGAGAATCTGATAATCTCAAGAAATATCTTGGATCTTGTCTATTTTGTCAAGCAGGTGTAGCCTTGGGTCTCTCTTTCATAATCGAAGAACAATTTGTTGCTCTTGGGGGTGCTGCTGCTGAAATAGGTATCCTAGTTCTTGGAGTTGTCGCCTTGTCGACTATGGTTCTTGAAGCAGTTGGTCCCATAGCCGTCAAGCAGAGTCTGAAGAAAGCTGGTGAATTACCTGAAGATGGTGATATCTTCGATCCTCGTGATGTAGTAAGAGTCGACTTATCCTCTATTGCAGACCAAATGAATAATCATCCTGATGATGAGAGTGATACAGGACAACATTGAAGCGTGAGTTTTAACAGGGATATATGCAATCTAATAATGATTGCAATGTCAGAAAACAACTGTATCCGCGATAAACCATGGCATATTCTCTGTCGAGTTGTGAAACAAGAAGGATCATGTGCTGTAGGACATAAAGTCGGAGATGAAACTCTGTTCACAGGCGATGAAATGAAGGGAAAAATGTGCATTAGTGCAATGTACTCAATGTTACCAAAAGTTTACGCGATGATGTATAACGCGAAATTTCCCTGGCTAAAGGATCAATGTGTGTCAACACATACCTGTCCGGATGGTTTCAATCCTGTAATGTTTGAACTTATTCGCAAAGAACCAGAATGAACAAAGAAAAATCAAGGTTCCATTTCATCTATGACCTCATCTGAGGGCTCTCTTAATGGACCAAATGTATCGTAGAGGTCTTCCAAGACTGCGTTTTTCATTGGTCGATTTGACATTATGGTCAGTGCTCGGCCATACCAGCCGCACTCCAAACAATAGTAGCTCGGCTGACATTGACCGAAGAATAATTCAAATGACGTGACTTGAATTACTCTATAGCTTTTGCAAATCGGGCAAATTGCGATATCTGTATCTTTTCCCCTTCGCTTTAACTCATCAAGAGCCTCTCTTACAAACTTGAGTTTCTTAAATTCCTCAAGTTCAACTTGAGAAAGCTTTCCAGTTGGTTGCGACATATTTCAGCACTGAGGTCAAATTGAATTGTGGTGATATACATCTTTTGTTAGAGTTGTGTATGTACCAGTAGACCAAAAGTAGAAAAGATGTTTTGAATAGAAACAAGAACAGGTTGACATCATCGTAGGTGGAGATAAAAATGGTTGATTCAGAAATGTTCAAAGATTTAGCTAAAGGCACCAGAAATTGGCGAGATCGTATATTGCAGCAAACTTTCGAAGCTGGATGCACTGATTTGAGTTTTCGACCAAGCACTGGAATGGCATCACTTGGTTGGTTAATAGCTCATCAAGCAGTAGTTTTTGATTTCTCACTCAGTGTTCTAATCCAGAATGCAGAACCTAAGAATTCTGACCTGTTCAGGAAATACATACCAGGAACTTCAGGAGATTGGGATGGAGTAACATCATTAGAAACGATGCATGAATATTATGACTCTAGTGAAGAAGCTCTCTTTGAATGGCTTGAGGGTGCTGAATCATCAGACCTGAGTAGAGTTATTGATGGGGATAAAGTTCCCAAATTCTTTGTTGGAATGACAATCCATGAAGCTATTTGCCATTTGTTTGTTCATCTGAACTATCATACTGGACATCTAGAGTCTCTAAGGAGAGATTGGTTGACTCAGAAGAGCACCAAGATTTGAAACGGTCTAGGAGCGGAAGCATCTGACGAGTGTAATCAAACCCCGCGATAATCGAATAGATATCATTTTGGTGGTAATCACCGTCATTACATTATCAGTTGCTATTTGGATTTGGATTGTTGCTATGCCCGTTGCAAGGGAAGTAGTTATCCTTGCTACTACTATTGCATTGGCAATTTCCTTAGTTCTGGTTGTTAACATTGCAATTCTGATGCTGGTCAGACTACAAAGAAGAGTTGATCATCTTGAAGGTGTCCTCTCTACAAACACTGAGCCTCAAATTGAATCACCAAAACCTGATGTGATAGTTGTAACTCTTACCAACACTGAACGACGTATCATTAATCGATTGGAAGATAGTGGTGGGAATATGGCTCAGGATGAGCTTCGCAGGGCCACTGGACTGAGCAAATCCACACTCAGTGTCACACTTGCAGGTCTTGAGAGGAAATCGTTGGTCAGTAGAACTAGCAGTGGACGTACAAAAATTGTTCAACTGGACAAAAAAGTACCTCGTTGAATCGAGTTGGAACGGTCCGGGATGATTACGTATCCCTAAAACCACAAAACGGCTCTATCGTCGCTTCTTTATTCATTGAACTAAACCGTTCACAGATAGTGGTTATATTACTTTGTGAATCTGATTGGAGTGCGAATAAATATCGCGTGAGGTAATAAAACAATGAAGAAAGGACGTCACCACGCACTTATCTTAGCATTTCTTCTAGCAGTAATGGCTTTGGGTATTCAGCCTGTCGCGAGTCAAACAAATTTTATGACTCTTGCACAGATCGCTGAGCCCTTCGAGGAAATGCTCCAAGGAGTGTACGTGGCAACTGAGTGGTGGAATCAATCTAGCGATGACTATGATGACTGGATGACACCGTATGAATCCTATGATGGAGATGACTTGGAATATTACTATGAAGTTGAAGATACTTCTGGAAATACCTACTACATTAGCGACGATAGCGAGTATAACTACACAGATGATTGGATGTTCTCTAATCTTCTAGTAATGGTAGTTCTTGATCCGGATGCATCATTTATGGCTTGGTTATCTACATATGATTGGTCTGAATATTGGTGGACGGACCCTGGATACAATGATACAATCCCAGAACCAGCAGAACCATTCTTACCTGCAGATGAAGATTATGTGCCCACTGTTCAAGACATTTGGTCACTATTCTGGAATCCCCCTGCAGCCGCAATGACCGGAGATGAGGTTTTTGTGTTCTCATCATTCTACTATAATACTTTCAACTATAGCTACTCAATGGCTGCTGATTATACTTGGTATGATGAATCCATGGTGGAAGTAGACGCCAATACCGTAATTCCCAATCTTGCAGAGGAGTACCAGTGGGCGTCTTACATGAATGAGTCATGGGATTATGCTGACGAATACTCTTACACATACTTCGGATATGATGTTCAAGAGATGACACTGAATGGAGATCAAGTTCAGTGGATGGACCATTACTTCTCCGGAATTAGCGCTTTCAATGATACAAATGACAATGGTATAATGGACATGGTTTATGATACTGTGGAAATTGATTTTGATGAAGATGGCGTTATTGATTGGACTTACGAAGTGATGAATCTGGAAGAGTCAGAGCTAGTCTTTGATTTCTATGCTAACGATGCATCAATGGGTGATGTACAACTTCCATACTTGAACGACAATAATCAGATTGAGTGGAGTGCTGAGGTTGTAGACATCACTGGTGAATTCTGGAGCTTTTCTCCAATTGAAGCATGCTACGATGTTGAATACCTGTGTATCGACCATGTGAATGACACCAATACATACCAACCTGTTACGGCAGCTGTTGAAAACCTGGAGATGGTCTATCGATTTGAAGTATCAGATGATGCTGCAATAATTAAGATTGACCAACACGTTGGTGATTTTACTGACCCTATAACAGGTGAAGCAATCCCTGAGATTCAAGGTCTAGGAATGACCATGAACTATTGGAGCTCATTCACGAGTTATGGTTTAACTCTTGAATCACCTACCGGTGTTGTAGATTATGATGCAGTCCCAGGTGCTGCACCTATAGAACAAGGTGAAATTTCACTCAGTCCTGATACGGATGAGTTTGTCACAATCAGTTTTGGTGGTACTTACGTATGGGGTGCTGATGGGGAAACATACGATGTTGGAACTGCAATAATGCCCGGTTATTCTACTATAGCTTTTGCTGCTGAGGACTCTGCAACCTTCAGTAATCAAGGTGATGCTTGGTCGTATAGTACCTATTACTACAGCTCTTGCTACGCTAACTGGGATGGATCCGCTATCACACACGATCCAATCTACGCAGTACATCCTAATATTGCACCAGGAAGCGTTACCAGCATGATAACCGGTGTTGTAGCTGCTGCATTCCTAATCGGGTTTGTTGGACTTGCTGCTATGGCAATGGTATGCCTTCGTATCAACACTGAGCGCAAACTAGAATAAAAGTGAGGCTTCGGCCTCACCCTCTTTTTTTTTCAGATATATTCATCAGTATCATGATTTGCTTTCACAATCTCAATCATTGTTCTGATGTTCATTCTCAGGTTTGAAATTTCTTCAAGAAACTCGGGCTTCAGCAAGTCCTCTTTTCCTTCCAATCGTGCTTTATGTAAAATACCAATCTCCTCATTGTAATGAGTGATGTTACTGTAAATATTCCAAAGCATTCGTCTTTCACGATATGGTAGATATCTAGCCAATCCGGAACGGATACTTAGAACCCAGAATCCCTTCCTTAGTTTTACATCCGTTTCTAGCAAAGATTCATTGACTCTCAGTTCCTCTACTAGGTCTATTAGGAGGTTCTTTCCTTCTCGTTCTCTATTTCGATATTTCAGCAGTTCACCGATAGCAACCCCAGCTAGAATTCCGTGAAAGACTCCAAGAAAGCGATATGCAGTGGATAGAATAAGATCGCTCGATGTGCCAAATGGTATTAGAATAAGTATCAGAATACTACCAGAAGCAGCCACCGATAGTAACACCAAGAGCCACATTTTGGATTCTTTCATGCTAACTTCTTAATCAATCATAGTTATCAATTTGTTCAATTTTGATATTCTACAAGATTTCTTCTTCAATCCGAATATCGAAAAAGTCTTCAAGGAATTGTTATTGTTTTTGTTGTCTTTAGGAGGACAAGAGATGTCACGCGCGCCATTAATCGTACTAACTATTACGTTATGTCTTACTATTCTTACTGTCGCTCCAGTTGTACACACTTCAACTACGCCACAGTTAATGTATTCTCCATCTCAATGGACTGGTGGTTTGATTATAGATCATACCTGCATTGATTTGGATTCCATACCCGCAGAATGGATCGATGCTGCACAATCAGATGTTGTGATTCATTATGCTCATACTAGCCATGGATCCCAGATAATCACCGGTCTGGAACGAATAGAATCTGATGACTCGACATTCAGCTATGCAAGAACTACTAATTCATTGCCAACAGAGGATGGTGCATTGTGCATTTTTGATGGGAATGGCGAAGGTGATTCATATGTCACCCCTGACGAATATTGGGAAACTGCTGCTGGAGTTGCTCGAACACAGGCTGTATTAGATGCGGATCCAACAATCACTGTTTCTCTTTGGTCTTGGTGTACTCAACTAAACGGTTACGATACGATTCAAGTTCAGAACTATCTGGATACAATAACTGCACTTGAAGATAACAACCCAGATGTTACATTCGTTTACATGACCTGTAATGCACAAGCAGGTGATGGCAGTGGTTACAATCGTTGGGTTAACAACGAAATGATACGTGATTATTGCGAATCAAACAACAAGGTCCTTTTTGATTTTGCAGACTTGGATAGTTGGAGTGATGGTGATCACAGTACGTACGAACACACAGAGGATGATACAACATACGATATTCCCATTGAGCATTCTGATTTCGTTGGCGATGAAGCCGGTCATACTACTTACACCAGCTGTGAACAAAAAGGCCGTGCTTTTTGGTGGTTAGCTGCATCGTTAGCAGGATGGAACAGTCCTACCTCTACAACTACAGATACTAGTACCAGCACACCAACAACCCCAACTGGTGGTGAAACTCCTTTAGCTGATATGAATGTAATATACATTGGAGTCGGAGGAATTATTGTACTAGTTATTGTATCTGTAGTATACTCTCGACGCACAGCGATTCCTTAAGCAAAATGAAATAAGTCTACACGCTAACTAGAAAATAATCGGGGAATAAAAATGCCAAAACGCGAAAAGATCGATGAAGATGATGATGACCCGATAGGCCTTCTCATCCCTATAGCAATCCTGCTGGTTATTCTGGTTTTTCTACAAAACCTATGGTTGTTAATACCTATTTTCGTACTTCTAGTGATTTTCATATCAGGTGTACTTGAAGGACGTAAAATTAAGGAACGCGTCTATTGGGTCGACACACCTGGTAGCAAAACGGTTGCTACTACACTACCAGTCGATTCGCCCTCGGTGTATGATAAGAAGAAGAAGAAAGATGAAGGTATTACCTGTGGAACATTCATCCCCATTCTCATTATTGGATGGTTGTTTTTTGAGAGTCGCTCTTGGATTTTCTTGATTCCATTATTCTTCTTGTTTGTATCCCTTATCCAACGTATCATTTCGAATTTGCAGGGTCGTTCCAAGGTGCGACAAGGAATCTCACACGATCGACATATGACCATTCATGAAATTTCAGATGAGCTTGATATGCCTGAAGAACGTGTTCGACGTCATATTGTGCATGAAAAAAGAAGCGGGACCTCAGATATCTGGTTTGATCCCAATACTGGACAAACTTCATCAGAACCTGCAATCAAGGTTGACTCTTCTGCATCATCGAAAATTGGGTGTGTATATTGTGGATTCGCCCTACGTGGTGAGGATCGATTTTGCCCATATTGCGGGGCACCAATTAGGGCAGCTGCATAAACCCTCCACAAACCTAGACACTTCTCAAATAGGTATTAGAATAAATTTGTAGGTCCTTAGATATTTGGAAATTGAATCGGAATGTGTGGGACAGATCCATGACAAGAACCAAGTCCAAGGATCATCCAACCGTCACCGTCAGTTGGCCGGGGACGTTAACTGCTCGTAGAGGGGTCGTAAGACGTCT
>Ga0114923_10002441_pt1 | contig 12597 bp, 10 predicted proteins | sample SumtaG_FD_89578 | JGI IMG/M metagenome (GOLD analysis project Ga0114923, IMG submission 89578) | Deep subsurface microbial communities from Indian Ocean to uncover new lineages of life (NeLLi) - Sumatra_00157 metaG | ecosystem: Environmental > Aquatic > Marine > Oceanic > Sediment | place: near... | reverse complement strand
CGTTGTTCCGCCCACATGCGCCCACCAATACCAGCGGCCAAGATCAGCATGGAATATAGCCACGCCTGCCACCAGCCGAGGTCCCCACCGCATATAAATAAAATCAGCGGGATTAGGAGATACGCCACAATTAATCTGATCCACTGGCGAGGGGTTACTGTTTGAGCTACCTCTTCATTAACCGTCTTTGCTGACATGTCATTCCCCAAAATAAAATGGACTTGAATGTGTGCCTAACGCCAAGAGTCACTGGTGGGCAGGGGTTAATTGCTGGATGAAAGCGGAACGGATGCTGTCACCAACGTCAACCACGTGCAAAAAGCACCACGCCCCTAACCATCCACGTGCACTCTGTTGTTAGCTCTCTTTTAGGTTGTTCAATCATGCATGTGTACTAGTTTACTTTGTCTTATTGATAAATGGTGTCCACCATGCCTCACTGCCCCCTACCTGCCCAGGATTCACGACTTCTCCAATTTTAGGTGTAAGATAATCGATACCAGCTTGATTAGCTGCAATCAAAAACCGCTCGATCGGTTCGTGCCAAGGAAACAGTCCTAGATCAAAGGTTCCCCAGCCGCTAGGTACCATCAGTTTCCCTCTTACAGCCTGATGTGCTTTGACTGCCTGTTCGGGGGTGTAATGGACTTCCATCTGGCCTTTCAAATTACTGTAGGCCCCAATCTCAAAGAAGGTCACATCGAAAGGTCCTAGTCGTTCACCTATCTTGTAAAGACCCTTAAACCAACCAGAGTCACCGCTAAGGTATAGGTTCTGTTTCTTCCCTTGAATACCATAGGAGGCCCAAAGCGTCAGGTTTTTATCAAAGATACCCCGCTCGGAAGTATGCTTGGCCGGTGCTGCAGTAATCGTTAAGTCATCAATGGATTTTGTCTGCCACCAGTCAAGTTCGATGGTCTTTTTGTGAGGTACACCCCACTCTTCCAATAATTTCCCCACGGCCAGAGGTACGATGAAGTGCCTAGTCTTGGAAATAAGTGCCTTAATTGAATCCTCGTCCAGATGGTCGGGATGATTATGAGTAATCAATACCACATCGACCTCTGGCAAGATGTCTATTGAAGGAAGCGTTTTAGAATATCGCACAGGACTCAACCATCCAAAGGAGCCTGCTCGTTGTGAGAACATAGGATCGGATAGGATCACTTGGTCATCTATCTTAATAAGGAAAGTTGTGTGCCCCAGCCAGGCGAATTGCAAGTCTCGCTGTCCATTCCACTGGGAAATATCAAATGGCTCCGCCGGCAGTGGGGAACCAGGTATAAACCCTTCCGGTTTATTAATAAAGTAATTCCAGAACATCTTTAGACTTGCCCCCAATTCAACATCCGGAACCCGTTCCGGATTTTGGAATTTTTCCCCATTCCATTGTGGGCTTTCTGCAATGCTTTGCTGTCGAATCAAATCAGATGCATTTGTAGCGGTACAACCAAACATGGAAAACTGTATAACAAGAAATCCAATAAGGAAGATGTAATTCATTACTAGGCTTTTTCCTGATTGCACTTTTTCTCTCGGTATACAGAGCTAACGGCTCAAAATAACCGGCCGGCGAGCTTTTTCGCCGGTCGGGTTGATTTTGTTGTTAGCGCTTTTTTTTATTATTTTCATATTGATTAAGCCAAGCGTGTACAGTTTGCCAAGGATCACCTTTACAACGAAATGTAAGAAAATACGGCCTGAATCTTGTTAACCAGCAGTAAAACAAAAATTTCGCCTCATTTCTGTTTTTGTTTTCTTCCCAAAGTTCCCATGCTCGGTGGATTTCAGATTTTGCTTTTTTGACTGTTATTCGTTTTTTAATTTTCTTTACATAACAATCTTCCCAAGCTGTCAAAGGGTCTTCCTCTAAACTCTCGTACATTCTTCCTGGGCTGGGGAGAGCGACTCCCTTTGCTCCACTACTTGTTTGCAAAATATTTGCACAGGATGCACACCATAAAACTCCATGATCCTCAACGGTTTCAGCACTATTCGGACCTTTTTGATTGGATCTACGACAAGATGCACAATAGAGGATATTTTTCATATCTATTTCTCAAATTAATAAAATACGTGAGACGTATTATATTTTGCGCTAACGAATTGTATTAAGCAGAAAAAAATCTGTATATTAATGCTATATATTTTCTTTATAATATGATATTGCTGCGTCTAATACAGCTTTGAAAGGAATATATTTTGGCATATAAGAGAGAACATGTAAAGGCAAGATTTCGTCCAAAACCAGGTAAGCTTTTAGATCAAGTGCGGGAGGTAATGCGTTATCATCATTACGCAATCCGGACAGAACAAACGTATGTAAAATGGATATTGGATTATATCCGCTTTAATGGGACCCGGCACCCTCGGGAAATGGGTAAACCGGAGATCGAACGGTTTTTAAGTCATCTAGCGGTTAACAGGAATGTGGCGACTTCAACGCAGAATCAGGCGCTTAACGCGATCCTTTTTCTTTACAAACATGTTTTAGACATGCCGCTTAACGATTACATCGACGCAGCCCGCTCGAAAAAGCAGAAAAGATTGCCGACAGTGTTGAATCAGTCAGAGATCAGTCGATTTTTTCAACACATAAGCGGGACAAATGAGCTAATGGCAAAGCTCTTGTACGGCGCAGGCTTGCGTTTGATGGAATGTATCCGGCTTCGAGTAAAGGATGTAGATTTTGAAAATCATCAAATTATTGTGCGGGACGGAAAGGGTGGAAAAGACCGGGCAACGGTTTTGCCAAAGACCATACAGGAAGATTTGCGGTTTCATCTAAAGGGGGTTCGAAAGCTTTTTGAGCAGGAGTTGGCTGAGGGGCGTGCGGATGTATATATGCCGCATGCATTGGCGAAGAAATATCCCGGGGCTGGAAAGTCGTGGATATGGCAATGGGTTTTCCCTGCGAAGAATTGTTCAAGAGATCCAAGGACCGGAAAAGTGCGACGGCACCACACCCATGAGACGGGTTTACAGAAAGCGGTGGCGAATGCCGCGAAAAAGGCGGGCATTAATAAGCGGGTGAGCCCGCATACACTCCGTCATTCGTTTGCAACACATATGCTGGAAGCAGGCAAGGATATTCGGCGTGTGCAAGAACTGTTAGGACATGCGGATGTGCGGACAACCATGATTTATACGCATGTGATGAGTACAAATTTTGAAACACTGGGAAGTCCTCTGGATAATCTGGATAGCCCCTGAGCCTGGGGTTTTCAATTCAAAGAAATTTCTATTTGGGCGGTCGCTCATAGGGGACATCTCTATAGCGGTCCCCTTTCCCTTTACTGAAGGAATTGAATACTTCTTTAAGGTTTGAGCAATGGCATGAGAGATGAGGCGGTTGTATGTCTCAACAAACGTATCCCACGCCTCTTTGTCCTGTGCCAGGCATCCTTGCAGAAGCTTTCTTTCATCAGGAGATTCCAATCTCATCCGGTTCTTATCCAAAGCCTCTTGATTCTCCTTGTACCGTCAAAAAGCCATCAGCTTTTTTAGGTTAGTTTACCCAAGGGTTGGACTTGAAAACTATCAGTGCCAAATCTCAAAGGGAGACTACAAAAAACGCAGATTTTTGTCAAGGATTCTGAAGGGTAACATGCTGTTGAAGTCAGAATGAAGGAGCAGTCCTCTCACACCTGAGTGTGGCGATGAGCTTGTCGTGTTCCAGGAGGATCTCAAAGGCATGTTTGTCCGGCCCTAGGCACCTGATGGTGATTCTTTACGGGCTGTTGCCAAAACAGCCTCTTTATGATTGACCTCTTTGTGTCATTTTCATATGCTGACAATAAGTAGACTGCCCACTTCTTTAATGGCACAGCTATCACCCGAAAGTTGTTCGGAGCGAGCCAAAAGGGTCGTGGGAAAAGAATAATCCGAAAAGTCAAGGAAAGCAGGTCCATGCCCATGACCAAGATTGTCTGTACGATCGGTCCGGCCAGCCAATCGCCGGAAATCATAAGTGCGTTGATCCAAAACGGGATGAACGTGGCCAGGCTGAACTTTTCCCACGGAAATCGTAGTGAGCATGAGGGAAAAATCCGCGTCATTCGAAAGGTCTCCGATGAACTGGATCAGCCTGTCGCCATCCTACAAGACCTGGCTGGGCCAAAAATCCGGGTTGGATTGGTGCCAGACCAAGGGGTAAGGCTGGAAGCGGGGCGGTCTTTTGTTTTGACTAATCAGCCTGTTGAAGGCACCAGTGAAAAGGTCTCGGTATCTTACCCGAACCTGCCCGGAGTGGTGAAGGAAGGCGACCCGATCCTGCTATCCGATGGCTTCATAGAGCTGGTTGTCAAGAGAGTAAATCGGTCTGAGATTTACTGCGAGGTCGTGACCGGTGGCCTGCTGACCTCACACAAAGGACTGAACTTACCCACCCGAACCATACAAACCCCCTCCTTGACAGATAAGGACCGGGAAGACCTGCTTTTCGGCCTGGAAAACGACGTGGATTATGTGGCCCTGTCTTTTGTCAGGACGGCAGAAGAGATAGTGAAAGTCAAAGAGATTATCCAGGGAAGGAAAAAAGATACTCCGGTCATAGCAAAGATTGAGAAACATGAGGCCGTCGAGCACATAGACGAGATTATGGAAGCAGCCGACGGTATCATGGTGGCCCGTGGTGACCTGGGCGTAGAAATTCCGCTGGAAGAGGTACCTGTTGTTCAGAAGATGCTTATTCGCCGTGCCAATGCCTTAGGGAAGCCGGTCATAACAGCCACACAGATGCTCCGCTCCATGGTCGAGTCCCCCCGCCCCACAAGGGCCGAGGCCACGGACGTGGCCAACGCGGTCCTGGACGGCACTGATGCGGTGATGCTCTCGGAGGAAACGGCCATCGGGGGCTACCCGGTCAAAGCAGTTCAGTTCATGGCCCGCATTGTCGAAAGTGCCGAAAGGCACTTCCCCCATGAGAGGTACCTGCAACTTACCTCCAAAAAGGACGTTTCAGAGTCCGTCGCCTATGCGGCCTGCATCCTGGCTAATCAACTTGACGCCCGTGCTATCATTGCGCCGACCAAGTCGGGTCAGACGGCCAGGCATATCTCCAGTTTCAGGCCCATCCAGCCCATCATCGCGCTGTCGCCAAGACAGGACACCGTCCGAAGACTAACCCTTTTTTGGGGCTGCCTGCCGCGTCTTGTGGCTGATCCCAAAGATACGGACGACATGATCGAGAGATCTGCACAATCAGCGTTGAAAACCGGATATGTATCAAGAGGGGATTTAGTGGTGATCACGGCGGGCCATCCTGTAGGGGTTGCAGGAAGCACAAACATGGTTCGGGTGAAGAAGCTGTAGTTGTTTCATAAGGCGAAAACTTAACATAAGTAACTTCTTTTTGGTTTATTACTTAAAGTCCATATTAAACCTTACGCCACCCATAATCCAGCAGCCCGGCATAGGCGCAAAACCGGATTCCACATATTCTTCATTAAACAGGTTGGTTACCTCAAGGAAGATCTCGTAGTCCGTCCATTTGTAGGCAAGGCGCGTATCAACAACAACGTTCGAATCCCCTACCATTCGCTTCTCATGCCGAACTTTGATATTATGCGTCAAATCGTCAAACCAGTCTAAGAGGATAGAGCCATGGAGCTGGTGGCGCAGGTGATCTAAAACATATTTCGATTCGAGCCCTCCTGTATCCCAGTGTGAATCCAGATAAGTATAAGCAATATTTACAGCCGAAACGAATCTTTTGCCAAAAAAAGCTTCTGGATAAAAATCCAGTCCTACTTCAAACCCCTGAGTCCTGCATTCAGCGATGTTTCGCGCTTTCCATGGCTCCTTGTCGGATACACGTGACCAATCAATGACATCTTTTGCATCGCGCAAAAACAGACTAAGATTAGCGCCAAGGCCGGTTTCAAGCCAGCGAATACCGGTCTCGTGAGTCCAGGCCCGTTCGGGCTTAAGGTCGGAATTGCCTTGGTTTGCCGGCGTATAATAATAAAGCTCGGTATATGTGGGAATACGAAAAGATTTTCCCGAAGAAGCAAACCAATTGAATCCATCCGTTAATTCAACATTTAGTTCTGCGCCCGGCCAGTATTCCCAGCCCCAATCGCTATATTTTATTGCCGAAGCACCAATACCAAGGATCACCCGCTCAACGGGATAAAACTTGTGTTCAAGAGATACGCTGGTGCGCTCACGGTCGTGATCACCCAAGTTGGTGCTTTGCAAGACTTCAAATGCGATTTCACCTCCGAAAGCCGTTGTTCCCAATTCAGATTCAAACCGGGAATTTACTTGCATCCCATAAGAATCGGTTCGGTGCTCGTTTCGGTACCAATTGCCCCCGATCTCTATCTTGAAATCATCATTATGGCGCCGCCAGAATACTCTGGGCATTACTTCAAAATCCGACATCTTTAAATGGGCGCCGCTGTGAGCTAACAGGGTATCTGTCCGCTCTCGTTGATTCGGATACGTATCACTATAGAAGCGATAGGCCCCAAAACCCTTGTCCGTATATCCCAGTCCCAGTTGAAATTTATGGCTTCCCCTGTTTATCGCACCTTTATAAGTCCATGTCTTGATATCAAAATCAGTCTCTTCTTGTTCTATATGTCCTGTGGAATAACGTCGAGATACAGAGACTCGGCTTGACATGTCACCGGTTTTCAAGGCCCCGTGAGCACCGAGATCATAATAATCGTAGTCACCGTATGTCACATACCCGCCGACGGTACTGTGTTCAACATCGCGTGTGATAATGTTGATAACACCGGCCATGGCATTGTGACCGTAAATTCTCGCCCCTGGTCCTTTCAAAATCTCAATGCGCTCGATATCCTCCAGGGTGACAGGCAAATCCAGATTGTGATGACCGGTTTGGGGATCACTTACATTAATGCCGTCGACCAAAATCAAGGTTTGTTCAAACGAACCGCCCCGGATTGCCACATCGGCCTGAACTCCGTGTACGCCGCGCTGACGTACGTCCACACCGCTGACGTATTCCAAAAGATCTGCAATGTTGTCTGCGGGCGCGGCCTCGATTTCTTCTCGACCAATGATTGAAACGGATCGGCCGATTCTTGAAAGGTGCTGCGGGATACGGCTCCCCGTGACCACAACCGGATCTAATGTGTAATAGGGATCAACTTCTTGTGCCGTTGCAGGACCATTGTAAGCAAAAAGCAGACATAAAAAAACTGCAAGGCTCAAACGCATTGAGCACATAGATAATCCTCCCTCCATGATAAGTTCGAAGTGGTTTATGCCGAATGGCGGGCGAATGTCAACCAAAAAATGTTCTTTGGTTAACAATAGCAGGGCAGGGATTCTCTTTTACCAGCAAATCTTGCACCAAAGAAATTTAAGTGGAAAAAACATCCTGTTTACGTTAACTTAAATCTTATGCGGAGAGAAATCCTCAAACGCTTGAGAAAGGGTATCTACACTTCCGGGGAGAATATAGCTAAGGACCTTGGCATCACCAGGACAGCGGTTTGGAAGTATATCCGGAATCTTCGCAAAGAGGGGTATCAAATCAGCTCCTCCCCCAGATTGGGGTACCGCCTTGAACAGGCCCCGGATCTTCTGAATCCTGAGGAGATCCAAACAGGTCTTACCACTCATGTTTTCGGCCGATCCATACAATATCATGCTGAAGTGGCTTCTACGCAATATGAAGCCAAGCGGCTTGCAGAAAGCAATGCAGAAGAAGGCACCCTGGTTGTGGCCGAAGCACAGTCAGAAGGCAGGGGGCGAAGGGATCGGTACTGGGTCTCCCCTCCAAGGATGGGGATTTATCTATCCCTCATCCTCCGACCAGACCTTGAACCGCTCAATATTGCTCAGATACCCATTGTGATGGGAATCGGCATTTGTGAGAGTATTTCTCAGGTCACCGGCCTTCAACCTCGGATAAAATGGCCGAACGATGTGCTTCTTGAAGGAAAGAAGGTGGCCGGCATTCTGGTAGAGATGAGCGCGGAACCAGAGAGGGTCCATTACATCATCTTGGGAATTGGCATTAACGTCAATACACCCGTATCCATGTTTCCAGATAATCTTCGATCTACTGCCACATCCCTTGCCGAGGTGGCCGGCCATCCCGTGTGCCGGCGGACGCTGGTTCAGAGGCTCTTGCCAAATCAGGAGAGCATCTATAACGAATTCAAGCGAGTCGGCTTTGAGGATCTCATGGAACGCTGGCGGCTATGGGATCAAACCATCCATTCTTGGGTGGAGATATCAGATGCGAGCGGTTCTTTTGTAGGATATGCATTGGACATAGACAAAGACGGAGCCCTTATCGTTAAGGACCAGAAGGATAAGATTCGGCGGGTATTGTCAGGAGACGTAACTTTAACGTCAGAACTTACTCGCTAAACACTATATGAAACGGTGCAATGGGAGTAGAATACGGTACACATTACAGGATATACAAAGCCTAAAAAGTCATAAAAAAGAGCGGATCAGCTATCTGCTAGCCCGCTCAATTTTCAAATTTTTCTGGTCGGGGCGAGAGGACTTGAACCTCCGACCCCCTGAACCCCATTCAGGTGCGCTACCAGACTGCGCCACGCCCCGCCATATGTAAAGAGAGCTTTGAAAAAATCTTGTAAATTTCACTAACACTTTGTACCTGCCCTGTCAACACACCTCTTGGTTTTTCAATTACAAACCTTTACAATCCAACGGGTTCCATGCTATTTTTGATTTATGGAACAATCTCTCATCAAACCTCAGGCCATCTGCCCCGGCGACACCATCGGTATTGCAGCGCCAGCCTCCCCGTTTGATCGGGAGGCCTTTGAGCGCGGGGTTGGAGTACTCGAATCCGCGGGCTACCTTGTAAAGATCCCCGACAATCTCTTCAGCCGTAAGGGATATCTTGCCGGTTCCGACATGGAGCGCGCCTCACAGTTGATTAAGCTGTTTGAAGATGAATCAATAAAGGCCATACTCTGCGCCCGTGGGGGATTCGGCTCCATGAAAGTCCTCCCCTCGCTTGACTTTGAATCCATCCGTGCCAACCCGAAAATCCTGGTGGGGTTCAGCGACATAACCGCCCTGCTGGTGACTATTTATGCCAGATGTCAACTTGTAACGTTTCACGGTCCACTCGTAACCAGCCTGAAAAGCGACTCTGAAAAGACCTGCACGGCATTGATTGACGTCATAGGCTCAACCCTGCCCCTGGAATTCAAGCCGTCCAAGCCTGTGGTCCTAAATCCCGGGCGCGCCTCAGGCCATGTGGTGGGAGGAAACCTGACCAGCATCTGCCACCTCATAGGGACACCTTATGAGCCACGCTTTGATGGGCATCTCCTTTTTTTTGAAGATCGCGGGGAAGCCCCCTACCGTATTGACAGAATGCTTTCTCAACTCTATCTCGGGGGACACCTGGATGGGATTACCGGGGTTATTTTAGGGTCATTTCAGGAATGCGGCCCCCTTGAGGATGTGTATGCGATTGTCAAGGAGGCATTTCGCTACATGGACATCCCCATTCTCGCGGGATTCGACATTGGCCACGGAACCGAAAACCTAACCGTACCGATCGGACTCGAAGCACATCTGGATACTGAAGACGGTAGCCTTCGATTTCAGGAACCAGCCACCTACAAGGACACATCATGAAGTCCGTACGGGATTTGATGAAAAGCGGCGTTACAGACGGTGTCTTTCCGGGCGGCGTGCTCCTTGTGGCAAAGGAAGGTCGCGTGGTATTCCTTGATGCATTCGGCCTTGCGAGGCTCGCGCCTGAGCGGCCCATGACAACCGGAACAGTCTTTGACCTGGCATCATTGACCAAGCCCCTGGCCACCACTGTTGCTGTCATGCTCTTGGCACAGGACGGAAAGCTTGATACGGATCAGACGTTGGGCAGCGTCATCCAGGACTGTTCAAATACGGACAAAGCAGAAATTACCATCCGCCGGCTTCTTTCACACACATCCGGTCTTCCGGACTACCGGCCCTATTACAAGAAGCTCATGGAGATCCCGCTATCTGAACGAAAAGCCTCACTCAAAAAATTGCTTCTTGCCGAAGAACTTATCCATGAACCAGGAAAGGTTTGCCTGTACAGCGATGTCGGTTTCATGATCCTGGAATGGCTGGTTGAAATCACCGCACAAGAGTCCCTTGACCGGTTTGTGGGAGATTCCGTGTATGGGCCGCTCGGACTCAAGCATCTTTTTTTCATCCCCTTGAGTGCTGAGCTGTCACAAGTACGAAACGATCAGTCATATGCGGCAACCGAGGACTGTCCTTGGCGCGGGAAGATCTTGGATGGCGAGGTACATGACGACAACGCCTATGTGTTGGGAGGGGTGGCAGGACATGCAGGGCTGTTTGGTACGGCCCAAGATGTGTATGGTCTCCTCAAAGAACTCCTAAATATCCACGAGGGGAAACCGAACAGCGGCCTCTTTCATCAGGATGTTGTGCAAACATTTTTCCGGCAGCAGCCCGGTCCGGGTAGCTGGGCGCTCGGGTTTGACACCCCTTCAAAACCTGATTCGAGCAGCGGACGGCATTTTTCAGATCAAAGTGTGGGCCACCTCGGTTTTACAGGGACCTCCTTCTGGATGGACCTCTCAAAAAACCTGATCGTGATTCTCCTGGCCAACCGTATCCATCCCGGCCGGGATAATGAACGAATCAAGACCTTCCGGCCACTTCTTCATGATACGATAATGGAGTCAATTTCCAGGAAAGAGTGAAGGCGCACCATCCACCGGAGGAAGAGATTGGGTCGCTTTTCCAAAGATATCATCCATTCCGGAGTCTGCGCAGATTATCCCTGGCAAACTCTATGCTGGGATCGAGCTCCAGGGCAACCTCATAATAACGAATAGCCTCTTCTTTTTTGCCCATGTCCCGATAATTCGAAGCGATATTTGCATAGTCGATGGCGGAAGTGGGATCCAGGTGTAGCACTTTCCGGAAGCATTCGATGGCCTTTTCATGCTCTTTTAACTTGAACCAACAGAATCCCATCAGGTTGTAGATGTCGGTCCTCTCATTATCATAGCACTCTGCCTTCTCAAGGGCCGCAATGGCCTGTCGGTATTGACCCAGATCTTTCAAACAGACCCCCATATAGGAGTAACTACTGGCAATGTCTTCCTCCTTCGGATCGAGTGCCAGGGCCTCCTCAAAATACCTTAAGGCCTCAGAGGTGTCATTCACGGAAAGATGGCATGACCCCAGGAAAAACTTGACGTAGTACTTTCCGGGCATCAGGTTGTCCACCTTTTGTAGTTCGGCTATTGCCCATTCAGGGTGATCACTCTCTGCTATCAACTTGGCCGAGAACATACCTACGCTGGTTCCTGCGGCCCGTTCCCGAAAATGGGCACCAGGTATGATGGTATAAAAGGCCGGTATTGCCAGCTTCGTATGCGTCACATCGACGACAATGACCTCCATGCCAATTCGAGACAAGGCGGAAATACAGTTTTCCACCTCGACCCTTATGTTGTCATGGGAAAGGTCCGGTAGTTTTGTAATATCTACCTCTTTACTGTCGGCATGGATGACGAAATCGGCCTCCTCAAGCGTCCTGAACTTGGGGAGACCGCTCGCTACGTAGTTAGAGGATGTATTAAAGTCACCGGCAAGCTGGGCCACTTCCGTCAGGGAACGGCTTAAGGACTTCTGGGGGTTGGGCGTTGTGCCGGCGGTCCAGACGATCTCGCTTGTTTTTGGAAAGGTGGCAGGGTCGTAGGCGAGCACCCCCACACTGGGGATGCCGGTATCCAGCGAAAAATCAGAGATGAACAACTTGACACCCACTTTTTGGTACTTGCCGATCATATCAAGAACCAGTCGATCCGTTACTGAGTCTATGTTGGCTGCCGGGACCTTAAGCTTATTGCGGCTAATGATTGATGAGACATGTCTTTCTACAACCTCACATATTCCCTGGCTCAATGCCTCTTCCGTACAGTTGCCGGCCGAGGGGCCGTTGTATTCATTAATGGCAAAAAACCAGTTAAAAGGGACAACGACCTCTTCGTCTCTGGTCAGATTGTAAGCCCGGGTCCATTTCAAAGGGAGCCTTGAGAAAACATCCCGGGCCTTGTCCAGGTCATCGGAGTCGTCATGCACGGATGCGGCAATTGCTTTAAAGGGGAGGACATGATCCTTCAGGTTTCGGTATTCCTCAACAAAAAAGTTTTTAGGATTTTTGTAAAAACTAAAGAAGCTGAACCTTTCAGCCAACTCCATAACCGCACTCGCCTCTGACTGTTGCGGGGTGCCGCCTTTTCCCATCTGTTTTTTTGTGCCGATAGTCTCGCGGGCATCCCGTCCGCATATACTGAAATACACGGGAATATCCAACCTCCCGTTATCGATTCTCATCGCCCTTTCCAAAAGATCGAGATTCACCTCTTTTAGTCTTTCCTTAAACCTTTGTACTGTCTCTTCAGGTGATAGGACCTTGTCCTGGTCCAAGGTGAAACGCTTGAAGGCGTCTTTCAAGATTACCTTACCCGTCATCTATATTCTCCCGGTTTGTCGCTTCGCTCCGCATGGTGCATTGAGCATAGGGCTTGGTGAAAAACTCTATGCGCTTTGTGCTTTGCTCTATGCGCTTTCAACTTCCAAAGTCCG
>Ga0114923_10002440_pt1 | contig 12600 bp, 21 predicted proteins | sample SumtaG_FD_89578 | JGI IMG/M metagenome (GOLD analysis project Ga0114923, IMG submission 89578) | Deep subsurface microbial communities from Indian Ocean to uncover new lineages of life (NeLLi) - Sumatra_00157 metaG | ecosystem: Environmental > Aquatic > Marine > Oceanic > Sediment | place: near... | reverse complement strand
TCATCCATAGAACATAATAATCCTTGTTCAATTAATGGATAAACAAAGTTTTTATATAATGAAGTTTTTGTAGCATTTTTTTTCTGAAATAATTTAATTAATTCTGCACATCCATCAGATTTTCTAAGTTTACTAATAATATTTTCCCATAAGGTTTCATCTGTAGAAGAAATATTCCCAAGAACACATTTTATTTCTCTAACACTAATTAATTTTATTGGAACTCTAAAAACATGAGAGAAAACATATCCTTTAAGTTTTGGAAGTTTTTTTGGAAGATTTTTAAATAGTGGATATAAAAGATTAACTCTGTATTGTTTTGGAATATCTTTATCAAGTCTTAAACTTTTTTTCCAGAAATTCCAATATTCTATAAATTGAGAAGGAATTACCCAATAAAGATTCTCTCCTTGATTTCTTTCTCCTCCCCACATATCAAATATTTTAAGTTTTCTATAATCATGGTATCTTTGAGCAATTGTCACCATAGCTAATGTTTTTCCTGATCCAATTTTTCCAAAAATAAATATACTTCCTTTTGGGATAGGTGGGCAATAAGAAATTATACTTTTTACTTTATCTTTTTTAAATGCTTTTTTTGTTTCCATTATGTTAATTTCTTCCCTGCTCTTAAAACTATAACTGCACTATCAAAAGTAGCAACATTTTTACTTATTTCTTTTCCATTATTAAACCTCATTCTCTTTGGCAAAAATCTAATTTCAACACCTTCATACTTAAATATATAATTCTGCCATCTTCTCGAGGCAGTTCTAACAGGAATTAATAAAACAACAGTTTTTCCTTTCTTCCATTCTTCAAATGCTTTTTTAACAAATCCATCTTGAATTTTTGTTTTATATGGGGGATTAACAAAACTACTTTTTCCCCATTCAACTTTTAATCCATCAAACTTAGGATTATTTGGGCATGGGTCAAAATCAAAATTAAATTCTTTGTTAAGATTCTCATAAATATCTTTAGGAGTTCTCCAATCTTGATTTAAACTTGTAAGCATTGCTTTATGTCTTTTTGTTGTTTCCATTATCTTAACCTCTGCATTTCCTCTTCATCTTCATCATCAATAATTTCTTCAATTCCATGCCAGGAATAAACAGGGGTAGATGAAGTCAAATAAGGATAAGGATATTTAGTTTTTTTAGTAGTTTGAATATCTTTTAATTCTTCTTGCTTATCTTCTAAATCATAACTAAGTTCTTCTTTCTTATCAAAAGGAGCATTACTAATTTTACTTTTCAAAACATTAATATCATGTTTCAATTGAACTTTCTTTTTTTCTTCATGCCGTTTGATTGATTTTAATCTTCTAAATCTATTTCCTTGAATTTCAACATATAAAAAATCTCTAAAACCTTTTTGTCCTTTTTTATAAACTCTAAAATAATAAATTCCTTCTCCAAACTTATTCAAAATATAATTAACAAATTGGGATTCTGTTTCAATTTCTCCTTCACCAATATTTTTAAATAATTTTTTAGATTCTTCATAACTAATTCTATAAATAGGTTTCCAATCAGAACGAAATTGATTAACTAATTGTTCTTTTGTTGGAACTTTTGTTTTTCTAACAACATCAAGCATTATTTTTCTAGGCATTTTCATCACTTTTTTGTTTAATATAATTTTTCATAAGAATTTTGATTACAGCAGAGAATTTATTTAACCCTTTTCCAACATCTTTTAATTGTTTATCTTTAAAAATAGCTTTTTCAAAGGTTTTTAGCATTTCTAATTCTTCTTCAGAGAAATATATATTTTTTCTATAACTTGGCTTCAAATCCTTTTTTTCTTCGTCCATACGAATTTATATAATTATAATAGTATTTAAACTTTTTGTTTCTCCACACCACACAATAATATAATACACACCACACAATAAACCACTCTCTCAAGCATTCAAACTTTCCCATATATAAATTGAGGGTGATTTTCAGGCATAATGCTATATAATATAGGGATTATTTATTATAGGGCTTCTATTGAAGAAATAAGACATATAATAATTATATCTTTATACATAAAGATACATTTATAAACTATCTTGCCCTCAATTTGATATGAAAGTGAATCTTATAGAAATAAATCACTCTATAAAAAGTGTATCTTTAATAAAATGAGGGATAAATATCATATAAAAACAGATAAGAAAGTATTTTTATATCCAATACAATGGAAACAATTCTATGAATTACTAACTGATAAACAGAGACCTTATTTTAAATTTGTAATTAATACTGGGGGGAGAATCAATGAAATATTAAATGTAACTCCTAATGATGTCGCTGAAATAGAAGGTATGAGGGCATTAACATTTAGGATAACAAAAGTAAAAGCAAAAAAGAAACAAACAAGACCAGAACCAAGAACAATACAAATAAGTTCAGAATTCTTTTCCTGGACACAGAGATATATTAAAAGAGAAAGAATAAAAACAAATGAATCAATAGTAAAAATTTCTAAATCAGCAGTTCATAAGATCATAAAAGAAAAATTAAATAATATAAGAAAAGACTCTAATGATTTTAGTTCTCATAATTTAAGAAAAACACATGGTAATTGGTTACTTGCTTTAGGGGTTGAAGGATTAGAAATAGCAAATAGATTAGGGCATGATATGAACACACTCTTGTATCATTATGCTTCTCCAACACTTTTCACATCTGAACATAGAATAAGAATTATTGATGAGCTTGGAGATTTGTATAAAGACTTGAGGAGAATATAATGACTAGATGTATAATTTGTGGATGGGGTTTAAGATGCCATAGACATCATATTATTCCTTTATCAGGATTAGGGTTAGATTGTGAAGAAAATAAAGTTTTTCTTTGTCCAAATCATCATGTAGAAGCACACTTAGATATAGAAGAATTTAACAAAAAATATAATCTAATTGGAAAGAAAAATAGTAAAGAAAGAATTGATGCTTTAGGAAAAGTAGGAATACTTATAGCAAATGATGTTTTATCTAAGGAAGAAAAAGATGATTGTCTTTATTTAATGATAAAATATTCTATAATGAATGAAGAAGCTATAGCATATATTATTGGGTTGAGTGTCAATTATTATATGAGGAAATATTTAGGAATGAGTGATGATTTAATAAGGAAAAAAAGGGATGAATTCAATAAACTATGTATTTTAAAAAGGAAAGAACTAAAAATAAAATAATAGAGATTTGTAACTATTTGTAGCCACTTGTAAGTATTCATAAACATTTAAATACCCTTTTTTCCTAAATATTCTATGACACAATTTGATTTAGGATATTTATTAGGAAGTTTAGTTACTGGAATCTTAATATTAAGTGCTTGGATAATTGAAACATTAGATGAAACCAAATGAAAACAAAAATAATAATTGAACTAGAAAGAGACGACCAAACACCAGATGAACATATAATACATGAATTAAAGAAATTTTTAAATATGAATTTTTGGAAAGGAAGAGAAGCAGATATAAAAATAGAAAATGAATAAAAAAAATAAAAAAAAATTAGAAAACTTTAAAATAATAATGTATTTAATACTTCTGCCTTCAATAACTGGAGCTTTAATGGTCCTTTTTTCACTATTTTCTGGTTTAACAGATAAATTTCAATTATTGTCAAATTTCATATTTTCATTTGTTAGTGTTTACATTGGATTATTTATTATAACTTTTTTTGAGGAGTCTTTTAAAGATTGTTTAGAAAAGAAGGAGAAAAAATGAGTGAAACTTATTTTGAAAAAAGGAAATGTGAAAATTGTGGAAAAGAGAATACTCTAAACATTCCTAAAGGAACTACAATTAAGGATTTTCTAAAGAATGTAAAATGTTTTAATTGTGGATGTGAACTAAAAAATGACAAATAAATCAAAGAAAAAATATCAGCATGGATTCAGAATAAGATTTGATGGAAATCATAAAAGAGTTATGGAAGTATTCAAGTTGTTAAAAATATTCTGTAAAGAAAATAAATTAAATTTAGGATTTTATAGTCAAACTGGACAAATAGTTAAGAAAAAAGTAGATAGGGCTAAAAAAAAGAAAAAAGGATGGTTAAGTAAAAAATGAATAAACCATTATTAAAAATGCAAGTAGATTATTTAATAGAATTAGTCCAGGAAGACATTCAGCAATCAAATGAAGAATTTAAAAAAGATACTATTAAGAGGTTAGAAAAATTAAGATGAAACCAACAGAATTTTATTTAACAAAGAAAGGATTAAATTTTAAAGAAGGTCCAAAATACTTGAAAGAAGAAAAACTAATAATTAAATTCCTAAAAGATGGAAGAAAAAATATATCTCAAATACTTGGTTTATTAAATAAGAAATTAAAAGAAAAAACTCACTGGTATGCTATTAAAAATCATTTAGATAACCTCTTAAAAGAAGGTTTTGTGGAGAAAATAAAATGAAAGAAATGACTAAACAAAAAGATATTAAATACAAAACATTTTTAGAAGACATAGTAAAACTTCATAAGGAATTTGAAGAAGATAATAAAGAAGTTTATGAAACAGAAAATTACAAAATAGCCAAAGGAAAATATATGCTTGAAGAATTAAGGAGGAAATATTTGAGATGAAAGTTGAAGAAATTGAAATTAAAAAAATTACTGGGAATCCATATCAAACCAGAATTTATATTGAAAAAGAGCCTCTTAAAATTCTTGCCAAATCAATAAGAGAAAGAGGTTTGTTTAATCCAATAACTGTTTTAGAGAAAAATAAAAAAGAGTATATAGTAATCCATGGACATAGGAGATTAGAAGCATATAAAAAATTAAGGAGAAAAACTATTCCTTCTTTTGTCAAACCAAGAAGCGAAGAAAATTCTTTGATAACAGATTTAATTCATGAAAATCTAGTGAGGGAAGATTTAAGTGTTCAGGAAAAAGCATTGTCTATAAGATTATTATTTTCTCAAATAAAAAATATAAAAGATGATTTAGATCAAATAATGTCTTGTATTAGTGGGGTAAAATTATATAATCAAAGAGGAAGCAGGAATGAAAAGTGTGTAAGAAAAACAACAAAATGGAATGATAATGATATGTTTATGGCTATGAAATTATTGAAAACTATTGGAATGTCTGAAAATAATGCGATTAGTTATTTAACAATTCTTAAACTTCCAACAAAGATTCAAAAAATAGTTAGATTTAATGTACATAATGATCAGGGTGAAAGAAGTTCAAATAGAATCTCAATAAGAATGGCTTACAGTCTAGCAAGAGTTGATGATGAAAAATATAGAGATTATCTTCTTGACAGGGCTTTAAATAGAGTTAGTGCAAGACATATTGATGCTCTTGTAAATAATTATAAGTTAAAAGTATTAAAAGGAGAATGGAGTGGATTTGTTAAAAGATTTAATAATGTTAAAATAATTAAGGATCTTGATGAAAGTCTTTTTCTTAAAGTAAGTGATGAATGCAATTCATTATCTAGAAGAATAAACTCATTTAAATTAACAAAACTTTCAGCACTTAGTGAATTAATGGAGAAAGAAGTATTTTTTGCATCTGCAGAAGGATTAAGAAAAGAAATGAGAAATCTTGAAAATCAATTAAGAGAAATTCTTAGAGATAAGGGATATAGAAATATAGAAAAAATAAAATTTAATGAAATATTTGAAATGAGAATTAAAGAATCAGATGGGAAAAAGAATGTTAGAGGAACAATCCCTCGTAAGATGTTAAGAAGAATTGGATTGGAAGAGGAAAAACTAAAAGTAGGAGAATTTGTCCAAATGAAGATTGTGGGACTAAAACACAGTCCGAAAAGTTAAATGAATCCGAAATCTGTCCGAATAGTTATTGTTAAAAAATATTTTTTATTTATATCTACTTAACCATCTTAAAATATTTTAACATTCTAATAGTTTGTAGGATTGGAGAATCGTATCTTCCAATAGTTTCTATCTTATCAACAAGTTCGGGGATTATATCTTCAAAATACTTGATTTTTATTTTATTTTTATTAAACTCTCCCTCAATTTTTTTTCTTTTTTCTTCACTTCTTCCAAAAAGACTATATGTGGTAATAAACACTTTTTGATAAGATTTATTTCCAATAATCTTCTTTATAGTTTCTACTCTTTCCTTCCTTAACATTTGATTAATAAATGCAGAAACAGTTTCTTTGTTTGTTGCACCAAGACTAAATTTTGAACGCCATTTGACTTCATAATCATAATACTTACCATCCTTATCTACTGTCAAAATATCAACATCACTATAATTACTTCCACCTTTTGGTCCATATACTTTGAATTTTATATTGTCTATTGTAAATTGTCTCTTACAAAGATGTAGCCATTCAGTTATTATTTCTTCATTTACGTCAGTCATTTTTTATTATTCATATCCATACAAACCTATTATAAAAAAATTCTTCTATCCATTTAGATAATTTTTTATATAATTCTAAGTGTTTTTTAGATAAGTCCTCCCAATTAAGATTCTCTATTTGTTTATTTGTTCTCTTTGAAAATTGTTTGGGGAAAAGACTATGTGCAAAAATATTTCTTATATTATATAAATCAATAAAAGCCCCCTCAAAATCTGTTGGAAAATCTTTCTTTGAGAACCCTTCTTTTTGAAAGATAATTTCTCTTAAGAAATCTAATTTAGTTTTTGCACCCATTTGTTCAAACATATAACTATCGAACCATTTCCTTTCTTGTTCAATATCCTCTTGGTCTTCATCTAAATTCATCGAAGTTTTAAATATATAATTTAGAAGATTATCAAATTTAATTGTATTAATAAGTACCTTTGCTACCTTTTCTTCATAAATATTTGGTTTTTCCTTTTTTGGCATATTATTTTATTCTTTCTTGCATTTAACTATACTTCCCAATAACCGTAAGATTATAAACAAATGCTTTTAACAAAACTTCAACATCCATTGCAGTTTCTTTTTTTGAACGCAGATAATTTAGGTTCTTTTTCTTCATAGCAGAAAATACTCCTTCAACTAAAACTCTGAATCTATAACTTTGATTCCAAATTTCTTTTTGTTCTTTGTATAATCTTAATTTTTCTCTCCATAAATCACTCTTTGCTCTTCTCAAGACAGCATTACTCTTAAAATCAATGAAAGCATTATTAATTCCAAATTCTCTACAAAGAGAATAATTTTTCTTAGAACAATATCCAGCATCAGCGAGAAGTGTTTTAATCTGAAAACCATTTTTTAAAACTCCCCTAACCATCTCTTCAAACATTGGGCTATCATGCTTTGTTCCTTTGGTAGCTTTTGCATAAGCAATTACTTTACTATTTTTTAAACAAACAGCGTGTAACTTTCTAACTTTTTGAAGAGAGGTATTTTTCTTATCATAAACTTTACTGTAACCTCCAGAATACATTCTTTGACCAAACCAAGTTGAATCTAAAATAATTGTATTTTCATTATCAGTAAAGAATAAAGCTGAAAACTGAATTAATTTTTCAATTAAAGATTTAGTATTGTCATTATTAGCATAATCATTTAATGTGCTTCTTGGAGGAATTGATTGAATTAAACCTTCTTCATACATTTTTTTAAAATCAGATTGAGTTCTTCTAAAACTCATTCCATTATAAGACATCACACAAAGAGCTTTGATTATATCTTTAAAATTAGCTTTAGGTCTACCCATTATCTGCATCTGTTCAAAATTAAGAGGTTCTATAAAGTTACAAAGGTTCTTGATAAATTTCTCTTTCTCTTGTTCTAAAGAGAGTTTGTTTTTTTGCAGAGCTACAACTGGCTTGAAATTGCTTCTTACATCGTGGAATAGTTTTTCTTGTTGTTCCATATAATTGTTGGTACCAACAGGTATTTAAACTTATTGGTACCAAAAGAGATATATTGGAGTTGGTACCACAATCTTTATATAATCTTGGTACCAATTATATTTTATGAAGCTTCAAAAACATAAGGTTAGAAAAACAGGTGATAAAGAATACTTCAAATGGGTTCTTCTTGTTCCTCCAAATAGAATAAAACAACTTGGATGGAAAGAAGGAATGGAATTAAAAGAAGATGTAAAGGGAAATTTTCTTCGTATATCTCCTTCTTCTAAAGATTCTTCTAAAAATAATAAAAGCGAAATGCTTTACGATGAATTTAAGACATCTATACAAAATATTCTTGAAAGACATCCCTCTGGACTTACTTGGACACAGATAAGAGATAAGTTAAACCTCCCACAAAAATATCCTAATAACCAATGGGTGAGAAGATTAAAAGAAGATATTGGACTAATAAAAATAAAGATAGGAAAAGATGCTTATTGGAATTTTGAACATGATACAATCTATACAATTGGTTATGAAGGATATACTATTGAAAAATTTATAAAAAAGTTGAAAGATAGTAATATTCAACAATTGATTGATGTTAGAGCAATTGCGTTAAGTAGAAAAAATGGATTCTCTAAAACAATCTTAAAATTTGAATTAAATAAAGTTGGAATAAAATATGAACATCTTAAGGATTTAGGTTCACCAAAAGATGTTAGATATAACCTCTATAAAGATTTAGATTATGAGAAATTTTTTAAAGAATATAAAAAACACATCCATGATGAAGATGTCATGCAAGATATTTCTAAGATTGAAGGTCTTGCAAAGAGAAAAAAATCAGTTATAATGTGTTTTGAAAAAGATTATAAAACTTGTCATAGAAGAATAATAGCTGAAGAATTAAAGAGAAAAGGATGGAAGATAAATCATTTATAAAATGAGAGAAAAAATATTAATTGTAGCAAAAACATATCCTAATCTAAGTAAAAAATATGTAGAGACTGTTTGTGTAGCAGGGATTACAGATAATAATGGGTGGGTGCGATTATTCCCAGTTAAATTTAGAGACCTTCCAAATTCTAAAAAATTTAAAAAATTTGACATAATTGAGGCAGATATCTCTAAGACTAATGATAAATATTTAAGAAGAGAAAGCCGTAAGATAAATGAAAATTCTATTAGCATTACTGGTTCTCTTCCAGTTTCAAAAGTCTCAAAAAAAATAGCAAAGAAAAATTGGGAAATAAGAAAAAAGTTCTTACTTTCTCGTTTAGATAAATCTATTGAAGAGCTTGAATCCAAAAAAAAGGCTATGAACAAAAGTATTGGAATAATAAAACCAAAAAAAATAGTTAGTTTTTTCAAGAAAAATATTTCTGAATGTAGAGATTGGGAAAGAGACTTAATAGAAGGAACACAAAAAACATTATTGGGAAATTATGAAAGTCCATTAGATAAAATTCCTTATTGGATGGGATACAAATTTTATTGTAATAATAAAAGTTGTAAAGGACATAACATGATGTGTGAAGATTGGGAGATGCTTCAACTTTTTAGAACTATGAAGAAAAAATATGGAACTGATGAAAAAGCCTTTGAAAAGGTAAAAGAAAAATATTTTGATTGGATGCAAAAAAGAGATTTGTATTTTATCGTTGGGACAGAAATTCGATTTAATAAATTTTTGATAATTGCTACATTTTATCCTCCAAAATGACAACCTACTCACACTCACGAATAAGCACTTTTGAAAACTGTCCTTATAAATATAAACTAAAATATATTGATGGAGTTAAAGTTGATGTTCCAGAGACTATTGAAACATTCATGGGAAATTTAGTCCATGAAACCTTAGAAAAATTATACAAAGATAAGAAATTTAAAAAGAGGGTTGCAAAGGATGTTCTCCTTAAATTTTATAGGACACTATGGGAAAAGAGATACTCAAAAGATATTTTAGTTGTTAAAGAAAATCAAGGTTTCACAGCAGAGAATTATCGAAGAATGGGATTGAAATATATTTCTGATTATTATGATAAATTCAAGCCTTTCGACCAAATGACAATTTTAGGTTTGGAAACTAAAGATAGAATGACTCTTCCAGATGGGAACCAATGGCATGTTCGGATTGATAAATTAGGTTGTGATGATGAAGGAAATTATTTTGTTTGTGATTATAAAACAAATGCAAGGATGAAAGACCAAGAAGAAGCAGATGCAGATAGACAACTAGCTCTTTATTCTATTTGGGTTAAAGACAAATTCAAAGATGCTAAGTCAGTAAAATTAATTTGGCACATGTTAGCTTTTAACAAAGATGCAATTTCAGAAAGAACAGATGAACAACTTAAAAAATTACAACAAGATGTTATTGATAAAATTAAAGAAATTGAATCTGCAACAGAGTTCCCAAGAAAGCAAACAGCACTATGTAATTATTGTGGTTTTAAATCAGAGTGTCCAAGTTTCAAACACGAAGCTGAATTAGAGAAGATTGAAGACATTAAGAAATTCAAAGAAGATGAGGGAGTTAAACTTGTTGATGAATTTTCAGAAGTTAAGACTAGACTTTCTGAATTAAAAAAAGCAGAGGAAGAGTTTAGAGAAAAATTAATTAGTTATGCTAAGCAGTTTGGTATTGATATTATTTATGGTTCAAACAAAAAATGTTCTGTTAAGGAATTTGATAAGATAGTAATGCCAGAAGATAGAGAAAAGTTTATTAGGATGTTGAAGGATAAAGGTTTGTGGGATGAGTTAAGTATGATTTGTTATCCTAAGTTAAATAGCAAAATAATCAAAGATGAAATTGAAAAGGAGATTAAGAGTGTTGTTGAGATTGTTCAGGATTTTAGATTATCATTAAGTAAACGGAAGGATGTTGAGGAATAGGAAGGGTTAAAAATTAAGAAATCTAATTAAAATTATGGAAAATAAAACTTTATTCTTTGGAGATAATCTTGATATTTTAAGAGATAAATTTCAAGATAATTCTGTAGATTTAATTTATTTAGACCCACCTTTCAATTCAAAGAGAGGATATAATATATTGTTTAAAGAAGGATTAGTTGAAAGTCAGGCACAAGTAAGGGCTTTTGAAGATAGTTGGAGTTGGACACGAGAAACAGAGAAAATTTTTGAAGAATTAGTAACAGGAAAATCAAAAACCCAGATAACAGCAGAAATATCAAACTTAATCAAAGGATTTAAGAGTATAATCGGACAAAATGATGTAATGGCTTATTTAGTTATGATGACACTTAGATTAATAGAATTACACAAAGTTCTCAAACCAACAGGAAGTTTATATCTTCATTGCGACCCAACAGCAAGTCATTATCTTAAAATCATTTTAGATGTGATATTTGGAAAGAAAAATTTTAGAAATGAAATAATATGGAAAAGGACTAATAGCCCAAAATCTCAAACAGAAGCGTTTGGAAACCAGCACGATGTTTTATTATTTTATACCAAAAGCGATAAATTTACTTTTCATAATCAATTTAGAGAGCTTGACGAAGCATCATTAAAACCATATCGTTATCAAGACGAAAAAGGAAAATTTCAAACAGTGGCTATTATTGCTGGAGGGATACAAAAATATGCTGGAAGAAAAAAATTTGAATTTAGAGGGGTTACTGCTCAATGGCTTTATACAAAAGATAATTTAGAGAAGTTTTGGAAACAAGGATTAATACATAAAACAAAAAGTGGATATAGATTAAAAAAATATCTAAAAGATGTAAAAGGATTACCTATTTCTGATTTATGGGTTGATAAAGGAGTTTCTCCATTACAAAGTGCAGAATGGTTAGGATTTCAAACACAGAAACCAGAAGCACTTTTAGAGAGGATTATTTTAACTTCTTCTAATAAGGGAGATTTAATTTTAGACGCTTTTTGTGGTTGTGGAACAACTATATCCGTCGCTGAAAAATTAGAAAGAAAATGGGTTGGTATTGATATAACTAATTTAGCAATAAACATTATGAAACACAGATTACAAAAACAATTCAATTTTACACAAAGAAGAATTAAGGTGGATATAGAGGGCATCCCTAAGGATTTAGCAGGAGCAAAAGAATTAGCGACTAAAGATAGAAAAGGTAGATTTGAATTTGAATATTGGGCTTTAGGATTAGTTAATGCCTTACCGAAAAGAAGCAAAGAAAAAATGTATGGGGCAGATGAAGGAATTGACGGAATTTTGGTTATAAAAACTTCTGAAAAAGAATTACAAAGTCTAATCGTTCAAGTAAAAAGTGGAAAAGTTAAAAGAGATTATATTGCTACATTAAAAGGAGATGTGCAGAGAGAAGGAGCAATAGGTGGAGTTTTGATAACTTTACAAGAACCAACTAAATCAATGATAGAAGAATCAAACAAGGCAGGATTTTTTGAAAGTTTATTGACAAAAGAGAAATATCCAAAAATCCAAATAATCACAATTAAGGAATTATTTGATGGAAAAAGATTAAACCTTCCAAATAATTATAGCATTTACAAAGACGCAAAAGAAGTTAAATTAAAATCTTCTGGAAGACAAAAAAAATTAACCTTCTAATCTTTTCGGACACTATTCAGACAGAAAGAAAACTACTCGGACGTATTGAAAGTTGTCGGACTATGTTTGGGACTAAGAAAGGTTTAAAATGATAATAAAAGAATATCAATGATGGGGGTGTGAAATAATGGAAAATAAAAAAATATTTAAGAGACGAATGAATATGATGATACAAGAATCAGTGAAGGATGTCAATTTTATGATAAATAGTTTGGATGGTAAATTAGAATCAC
>Ga0114923_10002439_pt1 | contig 12607 bp, 13 predicted proteins | sample SumtaG_FD_89578 | JGI IMG/M metagenome (GOLD analysis project Ga0114923, IMG submission 89578) | Deep subsurface microbial communities from Indian Ocean to uncover new lineages of life (NeLLi) - Sumatra_00157 metaG | ecosystem: Environmental > Aquatic > Marine > Oceanic > Sediment | place: near... | reverse complement strand
TTGGCCACCGGCATCGCAATTGGATCATAAGCTTTAACCTTTGCACCACGCTCAATCACTTCGTGTAAAAAATCAATCGCGGACGCTTCGCGCAAATCATCGGTTTCTGGTTTAAATGACAATCCCCAAACACCAATTGTAAGATTCGATAAATCTTCGCCGAATTTAGTAACCAATTTTTTTGCCATTACTTGTTTTTGGTGTTGGTTCAACTCATCTACTGCACGCAGGACTTTGGATGGAAAGCCGCAAACTTGTGCTGTATGAATCAAAGCGCGTACATCTTTTGGAAAACATGAACCGCCATAACCGCATCCCGGATAAATAAACGAAAAACCAATGCGTGAGTCCGAACCAATTCCTTGCCGAATATTTTCGATATCCACATCTAAACATTCACAAATATTCGCCATTTCATTCATAAAAGAAATTTTGGTGGCAAGCATCGCATTCGCCGCGTACTTAGTCATCTCTGCGTCGCGCACACCCATAAAAATAATTCGTTCGTGATTACGCGTAAATGGCGCATAAAGTTTTTTCATGATGTCACGCGCACGCGCACTTTTTGTGCCAACAATAATTCGATCCGGACGCATTGCATCATTCACCGCGCCCCCTTCTTTTAAAAATTCCGGATTACTTACCACATCAAACTCTATATTAAGTTTGCGTTGTTTAAGTTCTTGTGCAATTACTTCTCGTACTTTTTCTGCAGTAGTTACTGGTACGGTAGATTTATTTACAATAATTGCATAATCATCAATGTATTGCCCAATATCTTTGGATGCCTGCAAAACATATTGCAAATCGGCCGAACCATCACCATTACTTGGTGTGCCTACGGCAATAAAATATATTTGTGGTTTAGATTTAAGTTCTTGCAATGATGTAACGAAGCTTAAACGTTTTGCTTGATAATTTTTCTTAACTAATTCTTCAAGACCAGACTCATAAATTGGCATGATGCCTTGCTTTAAATTATCAACTTTGTTTTTATCAATATCAACACAAATAACCTGATTACCCATCTCAGCAAAACAAGTTCCGCTTACCAAACCAACATATCCGGTACCAATTACTACGATGTTCAAGGTGTTTCTCCTGTTTCGCGCAACAATTTTCTAAATTCATCTGCTAGGCCTTGATGCCTTAATGCATATTCCACGGTGGCACGTAAAAAACCCACTTTTGTGCCGCAATCATAACGTATTCCCGCAAATTTGCACGCATAAACATCTTCGGCTAACATTAATGCCGCAATTCCATCGGTTAATTGAATTTCCCCGCCACTTCCCGGAGCGACTTTTTCCAGCAAATTAAAAATTTCAGGCTTAAACAAATAACGCCCCACCACCCCAAAATTTGAAGGTGCGTCATGTGGCTCTGGTTTTTCGACGATGCCATAAATTTTTGCCGCAGGATTAAGTTCATCATGCACATCCACCACGCCATATTTTTTACAATCTTCTGGTTTAATTTGTTGCACCGCAATTACACTCGAATTATTTTGTTGAAACACATCAAGCATTTGTTGCAAACAACCACGCGCTTCATGATAAATTAAATCATCTGGCAACAAAACTGCAAAAGGCTCATCACCTACAACATCTTTTGCACATAAAACCGCATGCCCCAAGCCTAAAGGCTCTTGTTGTTGCACATAAACGCATGAAATATTTTTTGGTAAAATATTTTTGACCGAATCCAAAGCTTCTGGTTTATTTTGCAACCTTTGTTCAAGCTCTGGCATTGGTGTAAAATAATTTTCGATCGCGGTTTTAGAATCAGAAGTCACAAAAATCAGTTCACGAATTCCTGCAGCAATCGCCTCATCCACCACGTATTGAATTGACGGTTTATCAATAATCGGTAACATTTCTTTAGGAATAGATTTAGTTACCGGCAAAAATCTAGTCCCCATTCCCGCAACTGGGAAAACTGCTTTAGTAATTTTATTCATGTTTCACACCTTTTTGTGCCATAACACACTCCCCTTGCCAAGCGTGCTTAATGATCGTTGCAAGATCTACGTACTTTGGCTGCCAATTAAGTTCTTGTTTTGCAAGTGTTGCATCAGCAACTAAAATCGCTGGATCACCGGCTCGTCTTGGAACATTAATAACCTTAATCGATTTACCAGTAATTTTTTGTGCGGTATCAACAACTTCTTGTACCGAAAAACCATTACCATTACCTAAATTATAAGCTTTGCTTGCCGCATTTTTTAATAAATTTTCTAGCGCCAATAAATGCGCATTACAAAGATCCACCACATGAATATAATCACGAATACAAGTTCCATCTTTGGTATCATAATCATTACCAAAAAGTTTTATCTCATTTTTTCTACCGCTGGCAGCTTGCAAAACCAACGGAATTAAATGCGTTTCCGGATTATGATATTCGCCAATTCTACATTCCGGATCAACTCCCGCCGCATTAAAATAACGTAAACATATTGATTTCAAGCCATACGCATGATCATAGTCTCTCAAAATTTGTTCCACCATCCATTTAGTTTTGCCGTATGGATTAATTGGATTTTTTGGATGCTCAATATCAATCGGAGAATATTCTGGGTTACCATAAATTGCAGCACTCGATGAGAAAATAAAATTTTTAACGTTCGCTCTCAACATTTCATCCAACAAATTAAGCGTATTACAAACATTATTGTGATAATATTTTGCAGGATGCTGTACCGATTCGCCCACTTGAGTAAATGCCGCAAAATGCATCACCGCGGTAAACTTATGTTGCTTAAATAATTTTTTAAGCAAATCCCGATCCGCCAAATCCCCTTCCACAAATTCAGCACTTAACACCGCCTTGCGATAACCGGTAGACAAATCATCTAACACCACTACAGCATAACCCTGACGATGCAAAAAATCAGCCATATGCGACCCGATATATCCAGCACCGCCAACTACTAAGATTTCATTTTTCTCATGCATAAAGATTATTCCAAGTTATTGTCAATTTCAGCCGAATATTGTAATAGATTTTACCGCTTTATGAAAGAAAACGTAACTTCGGCCGATATATGTTTGTAGGGGCACAGCGTGCTGTACCCAAATATTGTCGGGCACAGCACGCTGTGCCCCTACAAAACCAAAAATCATTAAACCTACTTATTTTCAATTTTCTCTAACAGAGACTTGACCTTCTGCGTCTGATCCTTATGTACTACCAACACAGCATCTTTGGTTTCGACAATTATCAAATCGCGAACTCCAATCGCCGCCAAAGTACGACCTTCTGAACGTAAATAAGAATTTTTTACCTCATCAGTAATAACTTTACCAATTTCGACATTACCACAATCATTTTTTGCACCAAGCTCAAACAATGCCATCCAAGATCCCACATCTGACCAACCAACGTCCATTGGTACTACCACCGCGTCATCCGTTTTCTCCATCACCGCATAATCAATCGAGTCGCTTCGACATCCAGCAAAAGTCCCCTCATCTAAACGAATAAAATCAGGCGTGGTAACACGCATCTTAAATGTTTTACGGCAAACTTCCAAAATATCCGGTGCGTGTTTATCCATTTCTTGCAAAAACTTTGACGCACGAAACATAAAAATTCCACCATTCCAATAATAATTTCCCGCTTTTAAATATTTTTTTGCTTTTTCTAAATCTGGTTTTTCCACAAAATTATCGACTTCTTGCACACTCTCTTCTAATTGCTTGCCTGCCTGAATATAACCATATCCAATTTCCGGACTATGTGGAACGATCCCAAAAGTAATTAGTTTCCCAGCCTCGGCATATTTGGTTGCTTTTTTTACCGCCGTAAGAAACGCAGATTTATCTATAATCAAATGATCGGAAGGCAATACCAACAAAATTGGATCTTCCCCATTTGCCATAGCTTGTAACGAAGCAATTGTAATCGCCGGCGCAGTATTTTTACCAACTGGTTCTAAAATAATTGCGGAGCTTACAACATCCATTTCTTGTAGTTGTTTAGCAATTAAAAAACGATGATCTTCATTACAAATAAGCAAAGGCGATAAAAAATCAGGGATTTTTGTAATACGTGCAACCGTATCTTGAAACAAACTATGTTTACCTAACAAACGCAAAAATTGTTTCGGCCGATCTTTGTGCGACAACGGCCACAACCGTGTTCCAAAACCACCAGATAGAATTACCGGTAAAATCATTTATGTGTACCTTTAAAAATTATTTTACTTTGATTTGCGTTTCCTTGATTTATGATCACCTTTATCAGCTAAATGCCACAAAATAATCATAGTAATAATAACTATCGCCAAACCAATATAAGGAGCCAATATATTAATCATGCCTTTCCTCCATCACGCAAACCAAAATACCACGCAACACAACCCGTAAAAGCTAAAGCAGCAAATGATATCCATCTTATACCGGGATGCAAATACAAACCAGTTAACCCACCTATAACAAAAGCCACACCAACTTTACGAAAATCCTCGCGCAAATTTTTAAAATTCACTTTTTTGAATATTTTACCCTCTGTTGCTCTGAAAGTATATCTTTAATTACAACTTACCCCCGTAAAAATACGGGGGTAAATTCACCATATATCACACCGTAAGATTTGGTTTTATCTTCGTTAAACGTTTTTCGCCAATGCCTTTAACTTTGATTAAATCATTAAGCGATTTAAAATTCCCATGATCTTTACGATATGCAATTATCGCATCAGCTTTTTTCGGCCCAAGACCTTTAACTTTGGCAAGCTCTTTCGCTCCTGTCTGGTTAAGGTTAACTTTAGCATTTATAGTTTGGGTTGCCGCAACCGCTTTGCCACCATGTCGATGCATTTTGCCAAACATGGCTGCATTTGCAGAAACTGCAAAACCCAACGCTAACAAAAAAAATAACGTTTTCTTGAACATAACAATTCTCCTCTTTAATTAATTAAAAAATTATATATAACTGAAACTTTTTTAGGAAAATAGAAATGAAAAGATATTAATGTTTTGGAAAAATTACGAATGTAATGTTTACAGATTATAACAAACAAAATGCAAATGTCTAGAAAAATTTAATTATGCGCTTTAGCCAACAACATATGAACAATCAAAATAACCACACCAATACAAATCGCGCTATCAGCCAAATTGAAAGTAGCATAATGCCAATTTTTTACATACACATCGATAAAATCAATTACGTAGCCAAAACGCAGCCGATCAATCAAATTCCCCAAAGCTCCGCCAAAAATTAACGCCAAAGATGCCGCCAACCAATGCGCTTGCCGCGGGATTCTACTCATCCAAATTAAAATCGACGAACATACGATCACCGCCAACCCGACAAACAACCAAATCTGCCAACCAGAAGCAAAACTTAAAAAACTAAACGCGGTACCGGTATTAAAAGTTAGGGTAAAATTTAAAAAAGGCATCACCGCATAATATTTATGCAATGATAAATGTTTAATGATTAAAAGCTTGGTCCATTGGTCTAACATAACGATAATAAAGCTTAACCATAGCCAACGTAGATTCCCTTTGTGTTTCATGTAATTGCTCCAAATTATCAAGATATGGGCACAGCACACTGCCTAGCCACGGCGAAGTATTACGAAGCCGGGTGCCCCTACGATATTTACGCAAACCGTCTGATTTCTCCATCCCCCGCAACATTTTCTGCACAACGTGTACAAATTTGCGGATGTTTTTTATCATTGCCGACATCTTCACGGCGATGCCAACAACGAATACATTTTGGATGTTTTGATGCTAAGATTTTTAATTTCAAACCTTTTAACTCTGTTTCTACCACATCTTTAGGCGCACTTTTAAAAACTTCTAAACGCGCGCTCGAAGTAATTAACACAAACCGTAATTCATCTTCTAATAAATTTAAAGTTTTATGCAATTCATCATCAACATATAAAACAACTTCGGCCTCCAACGCCGAACCTAAAACATTATCATTACGCAAACGTTCAATTTCTTTATTTACTGCATCACGCACTTGTATCATACTCTGCCAAAAAATTCGATTCATTTTTTCTTTATCTGATAATGCCGCTAAATCTTTATACCAAGTGGCAAAAAACACTGATTTTTCGCGCGCGCCTGGAATAAATTGCCAAATTTCATCCGCAGTAAAACTTAAAATCGGCGCGATCCAACGCGATAACGCTTCTACGATATGATACATCGCAGTTTGTGCAGATCTGCGCGCAATACTATTTTGTTTAGTTGTATATTGCCGATCTTTAATGATATCTAAATAAAAACTTCCCATCTCAATCGAACAAAAATGATGAATCTTTTGGTAAATCGCTTTGAATTGATAATTATTATAACAATCGATGATTTCTTGTTGCACTAAATGCGCCTGATCAACCGCCCAACGATCTAACGCCAACATTTTTTCGGCGTCCAATAAATCTTTAGCCAAATCAAAATCATTTATGTTTGATAACAAAAATTTAGCAGTATTTCGAATTCGCCGATACACATCAGATGTACGTTTAAAAATTTCATCCGAAATCGGAACTTCTCCCGCATAATCAATTGACGACGCCCATAATCTTAAAATATCGGCACCGGAGGTCTTCATTACTTTGTTCGGATCAACCACATTGCCTAATGATTTCGACATTTTATGTCCGTGTTCATCAACCGTCATCCCATGACGTAACACGGTTTTATACGGCGCACCCTTCCCCATTGCGCATGCAGTTAAAAGTGACGATTGGAACCAACCGCGATATTGATCCGCACCCTCTAAATAAAGATCAGACGGATAACGCAATGCAGGATTTTTAGAAACTACACATTCATGACTAACACCCGCATCAAACCAAACATCCAACACATCGGTTACTTTTTTATATTGCGAAGCTTCGTCGCCTAATAATTCTGCCTCGTCCAATTCATCCCAAATTTCAATACCATGTTGCGCAACTTTTTGCGCTACTTTTTCCATCAAATTAAGATTATCCGGATGCAAAGCACCTGTTTCTTTATGAATAAACATCGCGATCGGCACGCCCCAAACACGCTGCCTTGATATACACCAATCCGGACGATTGGTTATCATATCCGTTATACTTTCGCGCCCCCACGCCGGCAACCATTTGACTTTTTCAATTTCATCGATTGCCACATCGCGCAAATTATTTTGCGTCATGCTGATAAACCATTGCGGCGTCGCACGAAAAATTAACGGCGTTCTATGCCGCCAACAATGCGGATAACTATGCATAATTAATTCTTCATGCAGAAGCATCCCATTTGCTTTTAAAACATCGATGATTTTGGCATTCGCCGTATAAACATATTCGCCTGCGAATAAAGGGGTTTTCGGCAAAAAACAACCATTATCACCAACTGGATTATCAATTGGTAAATTATATTTTTTTCCCACCACATAATCATCTTGTCCATGTCCGGGTGCGGTATGCACCGCTCCGGTTCCAGCGTCAGTGGTAACATATTCAGCTAAAATAATCGGCACCTCACGATCATAAAACGGATGATGTAATTTCAAACCTTCTAATTCATCACCTTTACAATAACCAACCACACGATAATCTTTAATTTTATAACGTACCAAAACATCGGTTAATAAAGGTTCGGCAATTAATAAACGCTCAGTCCCATGTTCTGTTTTTGCTTGAACCAAAGCATATTCCAATTCAGGATGTACTGCCACCGCTTGGTTTGCCGGCAACGTCCAAGGCGTGGTTGTCCAAATTGGCACACTAATCGATCCTTCACCCTCGCCTTCATGACTATGATAACAACGTGCAATAAAAGCTGCTTCATCTAATACTGGAAAACGCACATCAATTGCGGGAGATTTTTTATCTTTGTATTCGACTTCCGCTTCCGCCAAAGCCGAACCACAATCAACACACCAATGCACCGGTTTAAAGCCACGTTGCAAATGACCATTGGCAACGATCTTAGCAAAACTGCGAATAATATCCGCCTCATATTGATAATCCATAGTTAAATACGGATTATCCCAATCGGCCAATACGCCCAATCTTTTAAAACTTTCGCGTTGCTTGTCAATTTGTGTTTGCGCGTATTTGCGACAAGCGGTACGAAATTCAGCAACCGATAATTTCCCTCCAGCCTTACCAAATTTCTTTTCGACATTTAATTCGATCGGTAGACCATGACAATCCCACCCCGGAATAAAAGGCGCATCACAACCATTTATACTTTGCGCTTTAACTACGATATCGCGTAACACTTTGCCGTAGGCGTGGCCAATATGAATATCCCCATTGGCGTACGGCGGCCCATCATGAAAAATAAATTTTTCTTTGCCCTGCCGTTTGGTACGCAACGTGCCGTATAAATCCATTTCCTGCCAACGCTTTAACATTTGCGGCTCACGCTGCGCCAAATTGGCCTTCATCGGAAAACTAGTTTTTGGCAAATTCAAGGTATCTTTGTAGTCGGTCATGGGCACTTTCTCGTAATGTATATCGATCGGTAATTATAAAGGATTTTTTACAAAAAATCTTTTGGTATTTGCAATATCCTGCTCAATTTGCGCTTTTAATTTCTCAAATGACGGAAAAAATTTCTCATCACGCAATTTAGCTAAAAATTTCACCTGCACGTAATGACCATAAATATCCTGATCAAAATCAAATAAATGTACTTCTAAAATAGGGCTGGAACCATTCACCGTAGGTCGTGAACCAATGTTCGCTACACCAATATGGGTGTCAAGTCTAGACTTGAGACTTGAGCTCGCATCAAGTCTCAAGTCTAGACTTGACACCTTTACCACATAAACTCCGGATATTGGCGTTTTCTGTCGGTGTAAAAATATATTTGCTGTAGGAAAATCAAGCTTTCTACCGCGTTTATCGCCATGCACCACCCTACCGCACATACTATAACTACGACCTAACAGTTTCGCAGCTAATTGTAAATCACCAAGATGTAGAGCTTCACGAATTCGAGTACTGCTGACCCGAAATTTTTGTGTATCCTCAACTAAAGTAATGGCCTTTGAAGCTTCAACAGTAAAATCATATTGTTCGCTGATTTTTTTTAAATAAGCAAAATTACCTGAACGACCATGTCCAAAACAAAAATCATCGCCGATTACTAAATGTTTAACACTCAAACACTCAACTAAAAAATCTTTAACGAAATCTTCTGCCGATAAATCTGCAATGATTTTAGCAAATGGCATTACATAAATATAATCAATTTCAAAATCGCGCAAAAATTCTAGTTTTTCCCGCAAGCGCGTTAATCTCGCCGGACAATTTATACCTTTAAAATATTCTTCCGGCTGTGGCTCAAAAATTACAACTAAAGAAGGCAAATTCAATTTATGCGCAATATTTTTTACCCGCTGCAAAATTGCTTTATGACCTAAATGCACACCATCAAAATTGCCTACCGTTACCACATAATTTTTTTCAGGCAATAACATTGAAGGTCTACACAAATGTTGTCTTGAGCCACGAATTATTTTCATTTGCAACCGTGTTTGTTGGGCACGGCACGCCGTGCCCCTACAGTATTAACTATGTTCTCGTAAGTGATGCAATCGCAAACCACTTAATAATAAAACACCAAAATAAACTATTCCTCCAACCACCAATAAAAACGCCAAATGATATATTTTCCACCACAAATGTTGCGACAACCATACATTAATATTTCCTGAAATAAAAAATAAACACATTGCCATCGCAAGATTGGCAATAAATAAACGCGTAAAGTAAATCATCCATCCAGGTTGCGGCAGATAAATTTTGCGCCGCAACAAAATTCCTAACAACAAACCCGCATTAAGAAAACCAGTAATCGAAGTTGCCAAAGCAAGGCCGGCGTGCTTCAAAGGGAAAATCAAAATAAAATTTAAAATCATATTGATGATCATCGCAACCACCGCAACTTTAACTGGAGTTTTAATATCTTGCCGCGCATAAAATCCTGAAGCTAAAACTTTGATTAACATAAATGCCTGAATTCCTAAGGCAAACGCCATTAAACTTCTACGTGACATAATTACCGAAAACGCACTAAACGCATGCCCTTGAAATAAAGTACTTAACAACGGTCCTGCCAAAATCAAAATCCCCACCGCCGCAGGCAAACCAACCAATAATAATAAACGCAACCCCCAATCTAGAGTTTTTGAATAATCAGCGTGATTATTGCTAACATGTTGGCGCGATAATTTTGGCAAAATCACCGTTGCGATTGCTACGCCAAAAACTCCTAATGGAAAATTCATTAACCGGTCAGAATAATAAAGCCATGAAATGCTTCCGGTACGTAAAAATGAGGCGAAAATCGTATCTAATAACAAACTGATTTGCGCAACTGACACACCAAAAATTGCCGGCGCCATTAATTTAAGTACTTTTCTAACTCCTGGATCGCTAAATTTAATTTTTGGTCTGGGTAATAAATGCTTGTGCTGTAAAAAAGGTAATTGAAATAATAATTGTACGATACCTGCGATAAACACACCCCAAGCAAGCGCGTATACTGGCGTAGTAAAATGTCCGGATACAAACACCGCCATTAAAATTAATACGATATTTAACAAAACTGGAGTAAACGCCGGCACACCAAAACTATCATAACTATTAAGTACCGCGCCGCACAATGCGGTTAAAGAAATTAACATCAAATAAGAGAAAGTTATCCTAAGCATTCCGGTCGCTAAAGAAAAACGCACTGCATCATGTAAAAATCCAGGCGCAAATACACTGATAATTAAAGGAGTGAGCAACACCGCCACCACGGTAACCAGCAATAACACCGCACCTAAAGATCCAGCCATATTGCCAATAAAATCACGCACATCTTGACGTGTTCGTGTTTGACGATATTCAGACAAAACCGGCACAAATGCTTGCGAAAAAGCTCCTTCAGCAAATAAGCGCCGCATAAAATTAGGAATTTTAAACGCCACCAAAAATGCATCAAATGCCGCCGCATCCCCAAAAAAATGCGCAAACACCACATCGCGCACAAAACCCAAAATACGTGATAAAAAGGTATTACTGGAAAATAATGTGGTCGAACGAATTAAGCTTTTTGCCATTCCATCATTATAGATGGGCTATCTTTGAAGAACAACTCTTTTAATTAATGCATGTAGGAAAAACAAATGCTATTACTTAAACGTGATTTGTCATATTTAATTGAGTATTGTCTGGCGTTTCCGTTTCCTTATTCGCATCCTTTTGCTCTTGTGGTTTATAATTGACCACTTCTATTCCTTTAGCTTTAAATGCTTTACGAGCATGATCCAACAAACTGCTTTGCTTAAACGATTCGACATTAAGAAAAACTTTCGTAAAACCCCGCCCTGCTAAAATTTCAGCAGCACATATATTGGTTTCTTTGGTTACTTGTTCGACAGAAATACCATGCGGATTTACCATGAGCGTTGCTTTAGGAGTACCATCATCTTTTAGGAAAGTGACTTTTACAGCATCAGGTAATTTGGCAACTTGCGCATCTTGATTATTTTTATATGCCATATTCCCTTGTTGATCATTATTAAAAAATGGATCTATTTGCACATTAGAAATTTTTTCATAAAGCTTTTTGATTTGTTTTAACAGTTTATCAATTGCAACTTCAGATGAAGATATAGAACGAGAAGAATTGTTGTTCGTAAATTTAGCGTTTCCACGTTGCTCACTCGCTTTTAGCGCTGCCTCTTTCTCTTCTCTTTCATATTATTCACTCAAATTTAGCTTTAATCTCAGGTTATATTCTTTCATCTCCATCTTCGTTCCCTCTCTTATCTTATTTAGTGTCTGTTGTACGCGTGAGATACCTAGACCCTTCTTGTGATACCTTGTACGATTTTGCTTCTTTCGCCTCTTTTGTACTTCCGGCGCCTTAGAATCAACAACGTTATCCATTTCCAACCCCCTAAAATCAATAAAATAACTGGCTACAAAAAGTATAGTATACGCCCAATAGATCGCCACCAAAAACACCAATAATTCACCAAATTAGGCGTAATACGTCATATTTCTGCAATAGACACATACCTTCTAACGGGTTATAATTATTAATATTGACCTCAAGGAGAGAACCAATGAAACGGATAATTCTAAGCCTACTGATCACGCTAATTTGCCTCACCCAAATCTCTTTCGCCGCACCACGTAAACAAAGCTGGCGCAGCTGGATTCAAGATGTAAAACGCGAGGCTGCCTCCCAAGGAATCGACAATCAACTTCTCGACCGTGTCTTCGATAAGATGACCCCAAGCGCCGAACATCTTCGCTTAGACAAAAGCCAACCGGAAAAAAGGCTCACCTACCTCAAATACCGCAACACTCGCGGTGACGCCTATCGCATCAAATTAGGTCGAAATGAATATCGCAAACATAAAAAACTGCTTGATGCGATTGGACGCAGCTTTGGTGTCAGCCCATGTTTTATCGTTGCAATTTGGGGCTTAGAAAGCAGCTACGGCCGTTTTCGTGGCCATTATCCGGTAATGCGATCGTTGGCAACTTTAGCCTATGACACACGCCGCTCAGCTTTTTTTCGCAAAGAATTATTCTTAGCGCTGCATATTTTAAACGAAGGACATATCGAGCTTTCTCGCTTCAAATGCGAATGGGC
>Ga0114923_10002437_pt1 | contig 12614 bp, 23 predicted proteins | sample SumtaG_FD_89578 | JGI IMG/M metagenome (GOLD analysis project Ga0114923, IMG submission 89578) | Deep subsurface microbial communities from Indian Ocean to uncover new lineages of life (NeLLi) - Sumatra_00157 metaG | ecosystem: Environmental > Aquatic > Marine > Oceanic > Sediment | place: near... | reverse complement strand
TTCCTTGTCGACGAGGTTTTCGACCTCCTTCACGGTTTTGCTCCAGGCCTTGCCGTCCTTCTGAACGCGCGCTTCGGCCAGATAGTCGCCGACTTCGAGCGCATCGTCAGGCCCAACCTCCCGTTCTACGCCAGCCTACTCGACGAAGACGCCGACGCGGCCGCCGCTGCGGGCTACGACGCTAAGATCAACATCGAAGACTCGGACGAGCTGTACGACTTCATCCAGAGTCTCGTCGAGCAGTGGGGAGATGGCGATGAAGCCGCGGGGTCACTTGCCTCCGGCATCATGGAGGTCTCCGGTTTCGAGTGGGTGTGATGACCTACGTTCTTTCCAAAGAGCAGCGCAAAGCGCTCGTCGATTTCACGCCGGAGCAAATCCGGGAAATCCCAGTAGATCAGCGGCTAGAGCTGACCTACCGGCAATCTGAAGCGTTTTGGCGTGCTGTCGAAGGATTTGCAATAATAGCCATCCCCGCTTTGACCTTCTTAGGTGTGACCAAGGTTCTAAAATGACCGGAAGTAGCTACTATTACAACGCCCCCCAACTCTACAAAATGCCCAAGCGCTTCTCCCAAGGGAAAACGGTGCTAGGGGGTTGCTCGTGTGCTGTGGGCGATGACCAACCGCCGATTAAAAAATATTCTCCGTACATCGCAACCGCTATTGCTGCGGTTGTAGTTTGGAATATCATAAATGGCTAATATATTTCTAAACATTCCGGTCCTTGGGGTCGATGGGCCGGGGCCATCGGTGGCGGTAAACACTGCGGGTAAAGAAAAGACTTTCGCAGTCCAGGGGCCTTATAGCGGAACGATAACCCTAGAAATTTCAAATGACGGGGTTAATTTTGTTCCTCTAACCACCTTTTCGGGAGGGGCCGACCAAAAAAGGAGTGTCCCTTTTGCTGCCGCCGAGATCCGGGCTTTTCGTGAGGGGGTTCTAGCGGTCAACCCCGGGACCCCGGTTATTGACTTAGGGGCGAACGACAACGGAACACAGTTTGTGGGCCTTCCAACCACCCCCGGTAACGGCACGGGCCCAGGAATTGACGTTTCCGCCTTAGGGACATTTAACACGGTTGCGGTAGGTGGATCATTTAGCGGGGTTGTCAATATAGAGATATCTGATGACGGGGTTAATTGGGTACCGGCGCTCCCTACATTTTTATCCCCTTCTATTTATAGCCGCTCTTTCATCGCTCAGTTTATGCGCGCTGTGCGGAGTGGAGTTCAACCGGCGGCTCCCGGGGCGCCTTTTGTTTCCGTCGCCGCGACAAATGACCCCGCCTCGGGTGGCGGAAGCGCTACAGATGAGCTTGTAAAAATAACCGCACTTGATACCACTGCATCTTTTTTACAGTCTAAGCTAGCTGGCGGCGCGGGCATCGCTACCCGAGTGCTTAACTCAGGGGGTGATGAAGATCTAGAGGTGTCAAACACTCTGACCGCTCAAAACGCGTCGGGAGGAGGGGTTTTCTCGGCTGCCATTGGCGATCTGTGGCTAGTAGATCCAACTGCCGGAGCTACGACCATTGAACTCCCCGCGCCTTCCGCGGATTTTGCGGGGCAACAGATCGTAATAAAAAACATTACAGCCTTAGGAACACCAATAACAATAGACGCGGCAGCAAACGGGGGAACTCTGGATTCGTCCCCGACTTTTGTTATATCAAGCGGGTTTGTGTCCATCACGGTCGTAGGGACTGGGATCCCCGGGACCGATTGGAGCATAATCTAGGTGAGCTATTTTCCGCAGTTGCCCTCTCCCGGGCCCTGTATTCTTCAATACGGGAATAACAGCGTTGCCAGCGCTGCGGATACTCGTTACCTAAGTTTCGGTTTCACTAACCAAGTTGCTCAAACCTCGCCAAACGCCAGTTTTATCGCGCCCCGTGATGGTTCTTTAAAGAATTTCACCGCACGCCATAACAACGCGGTGGGCAACGGTAACCCCGTTGAGTATGACGTAGAAATAAACGGAGTTCCTCAGGGTATTTCTTTGTCTGTAGTAACAGGAGCAATTTCCGATGGCTCTGATTTGGTGAGCATCGTCAATGTGTCGGCGGGAGACGTGATCAATTTGATCGCAGTAAAACCTGCGGCGATTGGGTCGGGAGCGGTTAACGCCGCTGTTGTGGTGGAGTTTGACTAATGGCCATAGTAACGCGCAGATATGCTAAAGAAGCGCCGTCAATAAGCGGCACAAGGCTAGAGGGGGGAGTGTCCCCAACGGCTTCCATTTCAGGCATATCAGCCACGACTATTGACATCGACATTGACGACACAACACCGGGGTACGATTCGAATCTCGACGAATTTATGTCGAATTTCGGATACCAGTTTTCTCCGGCTAGCGAACCCATAAGCATTGTTCCATTTGGTCAAGATGCACAAACCGCAGAAAACTTAGGTGTTTTTACGACTACATCTGGGGTTTATGTTGGGGTCCCGGGGGCGCTTACAACCCCCGCCTTGACGGGAACCTATATAGTCGTATGGCAAGCCATATGCAGTAACTTCGGCGCCCCGGGGTACTTCCGTTTGAGGAATGTCACTGATGGCGTGGTGTTGAGCGGAACGGCATCTGTTCTTGGCACCCCGGCTTTTGAAACCGTTCCTCTGTGCACCGGGTTTGCGGTTGTTAATTTCACTGGTGCCCCCAAAACATTCGAAGTTCAGGCCCGTGCACGAGTGGCGGGGGGATTACAGGTTGTGTTTAATACCCGTCTAGCGGTCTGGAGGCTTAGCTAATGCCCTTTCCAAATTTTTCTATTTCTGCGGACACTTTGAACGGGAGCGTAGATGGGGAAGTTCTTCACGAGGAGATCGTCGCTGCTGGGCCCTATGGCGGAACCTTTGAGGGGGTTTCCTACATCGGAGATGATCTGACAATCAATTTTGACTCCCCCACCCCCGCGGATGGGGCGACGGTAACTGGTGTGGTCTCAGCCCACGCTGGGGTGGATGCTCTTGCTGCCGCTAAAGAAGCTAAATTTGATGAAATCGACCGCCGTACCGATGAGTTGATCAATCTTGGGTTTACGTTCGGAGGAGATACATTCTCCCTAAAGCAAGACACTCTCCCCACTTTGAATGGGTTGTGGAATGCCCGAGCGGCCATTACTTACCCGGTAAAATACAATACCTCGGACAATTCAAGTTTTGTCCTTCTAAATAATAGCACTGACGTTGAGTCTTTTTATTTCAGCGCCGTGGGAACGTTTAGAAGCCGCGAGGATTCTGGAACTATTCTGAAAGACGCGGTCCGCGCTGCGACCACAGTCGCTCAAGTGGATGCAATTGTGGACCCCCGTTAATGTCCTACGCTCCGTTCGGTTATGAGTATTTTTCGGTCACTGAAAGCGTTCCTCTCGTAACTACTTCGGCCGCTTTCATAAGCTATAAAACACTTTCCCCGACTGTTAGCGGAGGGGATTACAAGTTTTCCTGGCACTATGTATGGAGCCATAACGCGGCTAACAACGATTTTGTCGGGCAAATAATTTTAGACGGGGGGTCGGACGTCATGAACATTTCTAATGACGGAGATGGGCATCGGCAAGAACCAAAAGACGCCGGGGGCGGTGGTACGGGAGGAACAAACCAGCGATACCACTGCTCCGGAATAACGTTCTTAACTTTGCCCCCCGGGGTGCGTACGTTTGACCTTCAGTTTAGGTCTGACCCCGCTGGGGTTAACTCAACCATCTATGCCGCTGAAATGGATCTAGTGAGGGTATCCGCATGATCATCGAACATGGCCCCCCCGGCGCGCGGGGAGTAACGCAACTTGCCTACATGGGCGATGACTATAGTAACTCCACCATCGCAGGGGGTGTGCAGAGACTATCTAGGCCCATTGCGGCAGTTTCGACCGGTATATGGGGTTATGCTCTGGTCTGTGGTGACCGGAAGCTACGGAGAAAGGCGGGGGCCGTTGCTGTAGGCGCTTTTTTAGTAAGTTTTGTTTTGAGGTGATTGGGATGGCGGGTAGGAGAGTGGTCGTAAACGGAAAAGACGTGGGATTCATTGTCCCATACAACGGACGTTGGATCGGTTTCAAAAAGCTGAATCGCCCCGGCAATTTTGCTGACCGGGAATTTGAGACAGAAGCGGAAGCCGAGGAATACGTAAAAGGTAACTTAAATGGCTAACCAGTTTTTGACTCTGAGCGCTCCCCCGGCAAACGGGCCGGGCCCGACTGTTGCCACCGACGGACTAGCAGCGTTTAAAACGTTTATTGCGGAGATGGATTTTGACGCAACGCTCATCGTTGAAGCGTCTGGGGACGGTGTCACGTTTTCTGAGGTATGCCGATTCTCTTTCCCGGGTGGTCAAAATGTCCCCGTGGCCGCGCCGTTCATGCGGCTTAATGTCGCTGATTATGTGTCAGGGTTGCCTAATGTCGACATCGGAGCGGCCGAAGGGTCAATCGATTCCGCGCTTCTCCCGGCTCCGGCCGGTGACGGAACCGGGGCAAGTGTAAACATCGCCTCTTTTTTAGGCACGTTTAACACCGTGTATGTAACAGATCCGTTTTCCGGAGTTCTTGTTGTACAGGTATCAGCCGACGGGGTGGACTGGGCCGATGAGTTTACCTTTTCGTCTCCTGGTATCCAATCCCGGGATGTGGTTGCTCAGTTTGTTCGAGTGGTGCGCAAGGCGACCGGGGGAGGATTGGCCCCTACGGTATACCTAGCAAACACCACGAGCGGTGCGGGCGGCGGCTCGTCCTCGGTTTCGTCAAACGTTCTTGTGCCCCAGGGGACGGGCCTTGTTACGAGAATCTATGTACGGCCCGGGGGGGATGACCTAGCCGGTGATGGGTCGCTCGGGGCACCCTATGAGACACTAGCTAGAGGGCTCGAAGATGTCCCCGCGTATGTCCCGGGGGGCGTGAATTACGACTCTATCATTCTCGACATCACGGGGATTGACGAGGACGTTTCCGTTTCCTCTACAGGTAACGGTCTTCCTATCCCTACGGTAGACGGAGCAAAAGCAGACATTTTCCCGGCTCCCGTCTCCCCCGTGGATGCGGGTTTCAGTCGCTCACTGCTAAACATTCAAGCGCAGATGGTAGACGTATTGACGTCTCTTCCTGTAGCCAGTGTATCTGTAGATCCCCTTACGTCTTTAGATACGATCACATTGACGGGAACCCCTCTCACCCCGGGGGCTCATGTGGGGCAGTTCGTAAGGGCCGACAGTGGGAAGTGTTACCCCATTGATCGGAACACTGCATCCGAGATATTTGTTACGAGTATTTTTGAAACATATACGTCCGTTGATATCGTAGACACCGGGGCAACGCTTCGTAATTCTACATCTTCGACATTTGCAACCCTTCAACGCACGGGGGGGAATGCCCATCTAAACATCAGCGGTGTTGAGATTCTTGCGCCTAGCGGCACTGCGGCTACGGGATTTAGACAGCAAGAGGGGGGCGCGGGGAGCGTGCTCTTTGAATCGTCTAGGGTTGAGGGTTCTATCCTTACCACCCGGGAGTCAGGGTTTTTCAGTTCCGTGCTAACTTCAGTACATAACCTGAACGAGGCTAGAGCTTTTATTTCCCAGAGTTTTCTTTGGAACGGGCAAGCACGGCTGGGGTCTGTGTACGGCGGTCAATTTAACTTTCTCTACATCAGAAACTTTGAGGTTTTTGTAGGAGAGCAAGCAACTGACGGCAACGAGGTTGGTTCCATCATGTCGGGAGTCTTCCAAAACTTCGAAAGCAACGACTCCCCGGGGGACGGTTTTAAAGTTTACAACTCGGCCCCTGTCATAAAACTGTGCCGGATTTCTACAGCCGCCGGGAGCGGAATTGACGTTGAAGGCCCGATGCTCTCTGAGATCCGAGATGTTCAAGGAGTAGGCAATGGGATTGTGGGTGTGCGTCTGAACAACGGAGCACAGGTTAGACAGTCTGGGGTTCTGCCCACGATCACCGGAGCCAGCGGCGACTTGATCATCGGCGCCTTGCTTCCCACGACGTGGGCAGCTTTTTCAGGGGCCCCAACCGGCCTAAACGACATTGGTGCGGGTAATTTGTCCCAGCTATGTAGGATGTTCTAGGTCCATTTGTCGCTTAGATAAGTCAATACAGAGTCCCTGTCTGCAGTCGAAAGGGTGGGGCTGTACACAACAAACTCACCCATCTGCCCATCAAAGACTCGTCTGATTCCCCCCACAAGAGAAAATCCAAGGAACCAAGGTTCTGTGGGGCCTGATCTCCAGTTAAGGGCCGTGTTAGTGGTTGAGGTAAATTGGTTTACCCCGTTGATCCTGAACTGGTTTAACCCGAGTTCTCCAATCGCGTGATAGATGTGCTATGTTCTAACGACGCCGGCAGGGTTTTGAGAGAAAGACCGACGGGCATCACCAGCGAAAAAATCATATATTAGGTCATCGGAGAAAGTGTATAGGCTTTTCGTTACCGCAGCGACACCGCAGAATTGGTAAGCGGAGTTGATTGCAGCGGGAACACTATTTGATCGCCACGCGAAAAACGCTTCCCCCGGGTCCCCGTCTTGCACATCTGTTTGTTCGAGGCGAAGTCCCTCGGACGTAGCAAAAGACACCGTCACATGGCCGTTTTGTGTGGGTGCAAGCTGGGGGAAGAATTCCCCGGGGTCTCTAAAGAAGTCATTAGCTCCAGACGAATCCCTCCACCCCGACACCTCTGTTTTGTCTGCGGCTCTAGGAACAATGCCTCTATTTGACCAATGCCCGACTACCCCAGAAGTAACAGGAAGGCGCGGGAAAGCTGCGGGAGCGGCGGGGAGCATTAGACTAGCCCCTCAGTGAGTACGGCGGTGATCTCCGTGGCAACCCCTCCCGGGGTTACTTCCGTTATTAGGCCCGACAGTAGAACTTGTTCTGACGCACCTACGGGGATTGTTTTGTAATCCCCCGAAAATTTGTACTCAGACGAGAATGTGAGAGTGTTCCCCCCCGCCGCGTCTTGGGAGATTACGATGTTGATCGGATTCCCTTGCACGCAATTTTCGGGGGGAGCAAGAATCCCGTTTTCCCCAATAAGTTCCAGCGAAAAGCTAGCGCTCTGCGAGCGGTCCGGGGTAACGACCGGGGCGTCCAACAACACCGCGATACTGTCGGGAACTTGTACGAGCGGAATGTAAGACATGCCCCATCTTAACCCATCACAAACCCGAGGCATTCAAAACATATTCTTAATGAAGAACGGACCGGGATCTCTAGATAGTGCTCCATAACTTCCTCACACTCGTCATCGTCGCAATCTATTGAAACTGTGACTTTGTCTTCACCTTCTAGGGCAATCCGAACCAAGGGACCTACTTTTGAACAACTATCACAGCAACCATCTCCGCGCTGGAGAGACCATTCGTGCAAGGAGTCTTCAAGGTCAGGGGAAACAGGTTTTTTTAAATAGATTTCTTTAAGCACCGGCGATTCCTTACTCATTTGCTTTACTTTGTTTCTCCGCAATTAGCCTCTCTGCATTGCGTTTGCATCGTTCAACCCCCGCAGCGTGGTGCTTCTTGTCCATCTCCCACCCCATGAAAACGCGCCCCGTGTTCTGACAGGCAACCCCCGTGGTGGCGACTCCAGCAAACGGATCGACGACCAAATCACCGGGATCCGAGAAGAGGGTAACGAGTTCAGTCACTAGACTGACCGGCTTCTGTGCCGTGTGGATCCGCGGCTCGTTCTTGCTGTTTTTGCGAACGACCGGGTGTGTAAATACGTTGTTTCGGCCTCGACCATTCCAACGCTTTCTCATTGGCCGCCCGTTTGGCTTCTTCCGATGGGCACACACAATGGCTTCCACGTGGCTGCCTGGTCTGTCCCCCGTGAACTGGGGTGCTGCGCCTGACTTGCTCCAAAAACATGCGCGCACGTACTCAAGGCCCGCAGTCTCTAGCGCCGTTTTCCAAGCGTGTATACTTTCAATGTCACAGAAGGCAAGCACCCATCGGCGACAGATTCGCGATACCTGATCGGCTGCGGCGATGAGTAATTCATTTGAGAGATGCTCGAACCCAAGCACCCGATTCTTTGGTCCGTCACGATGGCCGCGCTTTCCGTTTGAGTGCGTGTGAGAGGAATAGGGAGGATCCATGAGGATCAGGTCCACACTCTCGTCCTTCAGCTTGGCCATCCCCTCCACGCAATCTCCTGCAAGATGGTGCGTTTCCGGTGCTGGTTTCTGTTTTGTGATCTGGTGAGGAATTGTTGAAGTCATAGGCCCTCTTCATCGTCGTAGAGGTAGAAGTCGGAAAAATCTAATTCCCCACACTTCCCGGCTATTTCTCGCAACATCCTCGCGCCTTTTATGGCCGCCTTTTTAACCTTCCCGGCTATTTCGCGCAGCATCCTCGCGCCTTTTATGCCAACCTCCCCGGCTATTTCGCGCAGTATTCCCTCTGCGGAGGGTGCCCCTTCTAGGGTGGCACGGGGGGTGCTCCGACTACGGCTCTTTACGCACTCACTACACGTGGATTCCAAAGCCGCCCAATCGGAGCGCATGTGTAGGGGGTATCCAGGCATTGCTTTCCCGCATGAGTTGCAAAACTTTTTCTTTTCAACACACTCGGGGCACGTATCTGTCCAATCCCAAGTTGACACATTGGTGTGCCACCCTTTCGAGTTATCAATCCGCGGTTTGCCGCACCCCTGGCAACGAGGAGCATTTTTCTCTCTGCGAATGCGTTCCTTTTCTTTCTTGGCCTCAATAGCCCGGAGACGGTTCTTTTCAACACACTCGGGGCACGTGTATTTCAAAGTTGTCCAGTCGATATGCCACCCTAGACAATCTTCGGGCATTACTTTGTCGCACTCGTGGCAACGCCGTTTTTCGGCTGTATCCGGGGTATGCATGCGTTTTCCTTTCTTTTTGCATGGCGCGCGAAAATCGCGAACAATTGAATAGTGTCTAAGTAGTTGAAATCATTGGGATTTTACCCTAGTGTGTCCGGAAACATCTATTTCCGGCGATACCTCTATCCCTCTTTTTCCTCTTCAAAGGTTTCAATTGCTTCATCAATTAACGCCTGTACGGTCTTCGTAGCGCTTAGACCGCGCCACCAATACTTTCCCATCTCTTGGACTTTTTTGTATCTAGCCACCGGAAGTTCGATCAGTAATTTCTTTGTTTTCATATCCCGTTTTCCTTTAGTTCAAAGCTAGCCAGCAAATGCCCGCTAGCACGTACACAAAACCCAGGCTTACTTTCCACAGGGTGTCGTCTCGGCGCTTAATGGCACGCCTTCGGATTCTTTCGATCTCTTCAAGAGTGAATGGGTACTTACCCGGAGTTATAGTTTCTTTTTTAAGCATCCTCTTTAGTCAATCCCTAGTGCTCGTTTGATCTGGGTCCACCCGCATTTACAGTGCCAAGGGGTTATTTGAAAACAATCTTTCTTGTGGCTCCCAAACTCCTCAAGCAAGCTCTGGTAATCAATCTCTATGTAATCGCACTCGGTGCAACCTTCAGGGGTTTTGGTGTTCCCGCATGTGGGGCACTCCTTATCTCCCATTTCCAACCCACCGGGCCACAGTTCCCACTATCCCGGATAGCTTGTTCTTTTTGGGGATAGATCCGCTTTTAGGGATAGAGCCTTTGGGCCTGTCTTCTACCGGTTGCTGTGGGATTACATCCCGCACCCCCGTTTTAGCTTCTGCGACGTAACAGTGCCAAGATTGACTCATCCTATATAGGATAGGAAGGCACCCCGCGCAGACACTCCCGGTAAAATGAAGGAGAGAAATGTTACCGCGCTCTAATGTAGCCCTAAACTGCTCTAAATGAGGGCTGTCTTTCCGGTGGCACAACGTGCACTCAGATGCATTACTCATTTTTATCGCCCCGCTCCTTGGTGAATTCCGCGATTGCGTCATCTATGAGCGCCATAACTGTTTTGGGAGCGCTGAGCCCCCTCCACCACTGATCTCCGAGTTCTCTTAGCTTTTCGTACTTTTCCCGGCTCATGGGAACCACCACTCTTTTTTCGTCCTTTTTCAAAACCCATTCCTCCTATTCCATTTGAATGCAGAACCTCTTTCGGTGTCTGTGTGAGATGTCCTCGGGTTTACAGCGCAACGAGGGTGGGCGCACTCCACGTACCAGCCCTCTTCCTCTTGTCGTTTAGTTGCTTCGCCTCCGCAAAAGGGGCAACTCAATAGTTTCGGATCAATAGGCATTTCCCCCCCCTTATTGCCCCCGCCACTTCTCAACAACTTTAAACCTTTGGTGCTTTATTTCTGCGCGCAGAACCTGATCTATCTGCGCTTGAACGGCTTTTGCGCACTCCGGGCAAGTAACCGCGCTCATGTAAGGGGTTATTTCCCCCTTGCTCTCACCGCAAGGAACCCCCGTCATATTTATCCAATGGACAATGTCTTTTTTTGGCATAAGGCGCGGAAACTACCACGCCTTATGTGCTTAGCGGATTGGATTGGGAAAGTTAACCTCTACAAAGTCTCCGCCTTCTAAAAAAACGATTTCCGTATCCGATCCCCCCTGCCACTCGTTATTCGGGTTTGTCACGTCCACGTATAGACTGTAGTAGCCTCCCTCGTGGTCTAAGAACCCCTCCCCGCTTTCACAAGGGAAACTGGCCATCTGAGGGGACCGGCTTTCCTCTGTAGATGTGCCCCCCTCCGGGGTAACCACCGGGTTTAGGAATACATGGGCTTGGTACCCCTGCCCGCAATCACTGGAATCCCAATAGACATAAACTCCGTTTTCTTTATCGTCGGAGGGGCCGTCTACACACGCGGAAGATAGAACGACCAAGATTGTGGAAATCAGTTTTTTCATTGCTTAACCACAATACACAAATAAACTTAGTTTTACAACAAATAAATATAAAACCCCCTGGCCTATTCGGCGAGGGGGTTTGGTCGGGGTTATCTTGCGGATCGCGGGGGGCGCGGGGGTCTACTCGACAAGGAGATATAAGTTACTGTCGACTTACCAATAACAAAAAACTCTCTAGCGCAGTAATCACATATAAAACTGTCTCCCTCGCCGACCTCGCTGCTTTGAAGATCTGAAAAATCGTTCTGAGATCCGCAATGAGGGCACTTCCCCCGGGCTAACCTCCTACCCATTAAATATTTTCCCGGGGCCCTCTGGGCTGAACGAAGACCCTAGCAACTGCCGAGGGATCGCAAAGCTAACAACCTCATCAACATCAAAGAAAACGCTATAGACCGCGCTCCCCTCATTACTGGATTGAACCATTTCCATCTCAAGCACCCGGGGGGATGACGGTGTCCTATCTTTATGAATAACCCCCTGATATATCGCCACTCCCAAGCAAACTTGGGCGGCTAGTACACCCTCATCAGATTCTTTTAGTTTTTCTAGTAGTGCTTCTCCGACTTCACTCATTGCATTTCCTTTCTATACCATTCATAAGAACGGGGGAACTTAGATCCCCCGCTGAAATCCACACGTTCTCGACACCTTCGGTGTAATACCTTTCCGCGGTGTCTTTATCTCCGACCACCACATTTATAAAGGGGTGAGACATGGGCTCGGTAAGTGCGCTCCCTTCGGTCCAACGCCCCCCTGGAAGTTTCTTCCCCGATATCGCAAAACTGGGCATCGTAAAGGGAACTGTACTAATCACCCGTACCTTTACCCCCGCGTCACTGAGCTTTTTGTAAGCTAACCACCCCAAGTCTCCATCATCGTTGGCCCCATGCTCAGTTACCGGGCAATACAGACGGATCATCACTCCTGAGCCTCAGCGATCAAAGAGTCAATATCTTCATCTGAATAATCCCCCAGGGATTCGTCCGGAAGAAGGTCAATCGCCTCCAGCCCTTCTTTGTCTAAAAGCTCATCAAATTGTGCATCTGACAATGCGGGGCGTGGTGCGCTTGTGGGGGGAAGAGCAGCCGGGGCAGAATTTCCCGAAGGCAAATACTCGGAAACTTTTGGGTCGCTCACGAGGATAGCCAGTGCCGGTAGATAACTTTGAACAATAGACTGGGCAAACGCAATCCCAGATCCCATCGTCATCGAATCAGCGTAAGGGGCTGTTTTCTCATTCCAGTTCGCCCCGTAATACGTGGCCAGCGCAGCCACGCCGGACCCCAAACACACAGCATGGGGGGCAAGTTTAGGGTTTGACTTCACCGCGTATTTGAAAGCCAGCCTACCTACAAACCGACCTATAGCATACCCGGCGAACCCCGCCGCACCTTGGGCTAGCATATCTTTTGCCGCTTCGGGGTTTGATCTCTTTTTCTTAAATTTGGAGCGCTTACTAGCCATGATTATCTATCCTAACCCCCACCTTGTGTTTATTACAATCCCTTAACCCTTAGCAATTCCGGCGTTTTAACTTCGTGCAACGCGGTTATGTGGTCTTCTAACTGAACCACGTGGTGCTCGGCATATTCCACAGTGGCGTTTAGTTTATCTATCAAAGATCTGCACGAATCCAAATATCTAACGATCTTTCCGACGGCAGAGTCTAGATCCGTGTCCCTTTTTATGGCCTCCAGAGCTTGAAACTCTTTTTCACTCAGATCTAGACAAAAACTGTTTTTTTCGGCGTTCAGGTAGTCTCTAAGTCTCTGCTCTCCGACAAACGCTCTAACCATCCCCATTTTT
>Ga0114923_10002436_pt1 | contig 12616 bp, 12 predicted proteins | sample SumtaG_FD_89578 | JGI IMG/M metagenome (GOLD analysis project Ga0114923, IMG submission 89578) | Deep subsurface microbial communities from Indian Ocean to uncover new lineages of life (NeLLi) - Sumatra_00157 metaG | ecosystem: Environmental > Aquatic > Marine > Oceanic > Sediment | place: near... | reverse complement strand
GAGCCAGCGCCCCTGCCTTCAGAGGAGCTAAGGTCAGTCTTATAGAAGAAAGCGTAACAGTTGACAATAACGATACAGTAGATCTTTCTTGGGCGGTGGCCGACGACCAGCTCGACTATGATACAGATGGATTCTTAGCTGCCAGCGGTGTTACCGTCTTCACGGTTCCCCAGGACGTAACTAGAGTTAGAGTTACGGGTGAGATTCTCTGGGAGAACAATGATACCGGGTCACGCGCAGCTTTCATTCGATCAGGAGACCCAGCAAATAACTTCTCGGGGGCAGCCTTCGCCAATCAAGCCGCTCTTAAAAACACAACCTTCAACCTAGCCTGCCCAATAGTTACAGTGACTGGAGGTCAGCAATTTAGGATGGCAGGTATGAACCACGATGGTGCCGGCACCGGCGGCTCAGGAGATACTCAAACCGTACTTCATAATGGACAAACATGGTTCGCAATCGAAGTAATAGAATAGGAGATTAGAATGACAAGTGTAACAAGAGAGTTTCTATCAGAAGGAGCTAACGGGAGCTACATCAACATCACCGCTAGTGGTTCCCCTGGAGACCTCATCCATACAGCTACCAACACCGGTAACGAGAAGGATGAGGTGTGGCTGTGGGGAAGCAACAACACAGCCGATACAGCTTCAGTAGTTGTTGAATGGGCCGGAACCAATGATGTTACGGACATCACCCAAGTAGGTATACCAGCGGCGCAAGGACGTCAACTTCTCGTAGCTGGAGAATCTCTTGCGGGAGGTTTGGCTGTTAGGGCCTACTCCACCTTCGCCTCTGCTTCGGTAAGCGGCGTGAATATTGGTGGACATGTGAATAGGTTTGATCCCGATGCCTAATGCCGTAAGAGCGCGAGCAGCCACGGGGGATAGGTCCCCAGGCATTATCGATTCCAACGCTGTCAAGGCTAGTGGTTTCAGTTTTGAAAATCTACTTTCTCTCCGTTTTGATTCTAACTCTTCTGAACATGTTGAGGGCCCTGCTATGCAGGATGTGGGAACTTTCACTAACCAGCTCACTGTGGCTTGTTGGCATAAGTGGTCTGTTGCAGATGGAGGTCCTACCATATTTGATACTATCGCAGGGGCTTCCACCGCTTGGACAAATGACGGCAATGGATGGGTAATGATTTGGGGAGGTGCTACCAGTTATAGATTTTGTATCAACAGCTCTTCCGTTTGTGGTATAGCTTCAGGAGTTACCGCCACCGATTGGAATTTCTTTGTGGGAGTTTATGATGGCACTTTGGGCTCTGAGAACATCAAGCTGTATGCCAATGGCGTTGTAGGAGCAACTACTGCCAATGTAACTGCTGACATTACCCAACAAACTAATCTGGTTAACGTTGGTAAGGCTTGGAACACTATGGATAGTGGAGGTGCGGATGATTTTACTGTGGGACACACTGATGAATTTGCCATGTGGGATACCCCTCTTTCTTCCGATGAGATCACACGCCTCTACAAGGCAGGCGTAGCAGGCTTTGAATATGATACCAACTCTGGAGACTACGTTTCTGCTGACAATCTGAGGCTATGGTGGAGGCTTGGCTCTGGTGGAGATACCGATGGGTCAGATGGGATTACAGACCAGTCTGGTAATGGAAATCATGGCACCCTGACTGACATCACAAGTGCCAACTTCGACGCTGAAGTAGCGGGAGGAGGAGTGTAATGCCGGGACGCCTGAAGATCTATGATGGAAACAATTTCGTTGAGATAGGTACCCTTTCCGAGAAGGGCACTAAAAGTTTCACTTCTACATCTGTAGCAAAAGAAGGCGGAGCAATTCAAACCAGTGAGTCTTTCAACAACCGTTCCTGGGTTAGAAAGCTAAAGGTTACCCCCACGGACGGGTCAGTGAACAGCTTTGTTATCGAGTTCTTTAGCGACAGTTCTTTTGGTAGTGATAAATTGGAGTACCAGGCAACTGCCAGCGGTACCTTTGTTGATAACGCTGGTTGGTTTCATGAAGACGAAGACAACAGTGAGGAACTCCACCTCAAACTTACCAATAACTCTTTGGTGAGCAGCACGTTTACCCTAGAACTTACAGCGGAGGTATTTGCCTAATGTCTTTCAATTATCAAAACTTTACCATCTCTGGGAGCCGTCCTGAAGTAGAAGGCACCTCTGAATTTGTAACTAAGGCTAAGGAATTTTTGGAAGGAGTGGGTTGGATTACTGAGGATGATAGAAGAACCCAACCCGGAAGTGCTGTGGACGCCGACACCCATAAGATAGTAATGAAATCTGATGGGGAGGATAACACTCTTCCCAATTTCTACATGACTATAGCTTCTGGTACCACATCAACCTCCGCCAGTAACACACTTTCTTTTATGATGAGTACCGGGTATGATGTTGGCACTCATGATGTGCTTCCTTCAGATGCCAAGATTAATGACAATCTTGGTGCTGCTGGAAGTGTCCTTAATGCCCCCAGTCTCGTAGACTATGAAGTGTGGATGTCTGGGGATTCAGAAGGCGTTGTTTTCATAACTCGTAACGCTAGCACCTACGGCTCTTGTTACATAGGGCGTTGTAAGCAATTTACTAATGAAGACATAGACCCCTACCCGCTGTATATGATCGCGAACGGTTCAGCTCTCGCTGCTGCCACTTCCACTGCTAGGGTAATAACAGGAAATCCCCCCTCAGCGGCCCAGGCAGCGAGCGAGGCGGAGTCCCTTGGAATACAGTTTGCAACTGCTAACCAACCATACACAGGCGATCATACGTCCGTAGATTCTATTTATCTAGCCATGCCTCTGATTATAACTATGGATGACGGGACCCCTCTAAGAAAAGGTGTTGTAGGAACAGCCCAAAATGTTTGGCAGGGGGCAGGTACTAGCGCAGGCATGCTTCAAGAAGGAACACTCACAGCGTCAGGTAGCTTTGGGGTGCAAGTTTATCGAGCTTTTACAGTATCAACTGTACGGAGTCTAATCATAAGGCAATCTTAGGAGGATAATCGACATGTCATTTTCATTTAGAGAGGTAGTAGTTTCAGGAACGAAAGATGGGACCGAAGGCACTTCCAAATGCCTGAACGAAATCGTTGACGTTATGGTCAACGGGATGGGCTGGGTTATGGAAGAGGATCGACGTCTCGAATCCGGCAGTACTAACGTAACTTTGACCCATAAGGTGGTGTTTAACTCCAATGGGGGAGAGTCTCTTGATCAGTCGAACTGGTTTTTCACTATCACCTCCGGAACAGTTGCGGCACCAGGGTCAGATTTGTTAGGGCTGCAGATTGCCACAGCCTATGATACCGGAACCCATGATACCGCAGCATCAGGCGTCGAGACCCCTCTTGGTCATACCACCCTGACGGTGCCTGTCGACTCTAATGGTAATTTTGTACTATGGGTTTCGGGGGATAAAGACGGTGTGGTATTCGTAACACACGTAAGGGGTGTATATGGTTACGCCATTATAGGAAGAGGTCAACATTTTGTGGACAATAGTATTGAGCCCTTTGGTCTTTACATTAACTCAAATGCCTCGTCAACAACCGTCACCTCAACAACGTGTAGATCTATTGCAGGCCAGCCCCCTCAGGCTTTCCAGAATGCGTCTGAAGGAGAGATTTTGGGTTATTCGCTCGGCGCAATCAACGAGCCCCGGGTTGGTTTAGGTTCTGGAGAGACCTTCTTTACGGCTGTCCCGCTGGTACACACGGTGGATGATGGTACCCCACTACGTAAGGGAGCGGTCGGCTTGGTTAGTAACGCCTGGTCCTGCGCACCTGCTACAGCAGGCTGGGTAAGAGAAACAGTAATTACTGTTTCGGGAAGCCCGAATCGACAATACATTGCTTTCCCAGACGTCAGTACTAATGGAATAGTAATAAGGAAGAACTAGGATGTCTTTGCCGCAATCTCCTCCGACTACTAGCGGCATAGTTGTTCTCTCGGGGTCTGATTCTTTTGATCCCCAGGCTAGTGATTTTCCTGTAATTTGGGGTACTATAGAGGAACCTGATAAGTCCGAGTCACTGGTAGTTAAGGGCGGGGGAGGACTAGATACTACTAATCTCTTTCTTTCCACCTCCGGAGTGGGGGGTTTTGCGGGCACCATACAGGAGCCTTCTAAGGAAGCGCTCGCGGTTAGAGGTTGTGTTGTAGTACCAGGCTCAGGCGTGTTTACCATGGCTCCTATAGCCGGCACCATAGAGGAGCCAGATAAGCAAACCCTAGCCGTACTCGGGCATGTTCTTCATTCCGTAGATGACGTTGGTATTACCTCAACTGCGGTGACCACCAGTGGTATTGTGGTTGTGGACATATTCCCCGGAGCAGGCACCCCTGCGGCCCCGTTTGTTCCCCCGGTAGTTATCAATGAAAGGTTCTTCCCTAACTTCCAAGGGACCTTCCCAGAACATGATAGGAGGATATTCCCTGTGCTGCCACAGTTCGCTACATTGACACCAGGAGACTAATCACCCATGGTATATAACCGGTTCCATTACAATACCGCTTTATGGAATGCGGGCCGGGAAGAAGAACTCGGCATAGCTAAATCTATCATTCAAGCCCACACGGGTCCGCACGTTCAAGCTGTTATTGGTGCCGCCGGTGGTACCACTCTTATCTCAGACTTCATTATCACTGAGGGTACGGTAAAGAAACCACCCACTCAGTACAAGTTCCCAGACATGACCGCGTTCATTCGCGCGTATCAAATAAGGCCCAGTAATGAAGGAACTGCTGCGGGCTTCGCCAAGAATGATCTTGCTTCTTTCATTAGAGCACAGCTGTTTAGGGACATGCCTGCGTGTGTGTTCATAGTAAACCACAGCCCAGACCTTCCTGCTAAGATCTTTGGTCTCTTTGAGGCCAACCTTCTTGCCTTCATTCTTGGTAAGTTGGGAGAGCACGATCTACCAGCTGTCATCCAGGCAACGGTTGCAAACCTGGCCGCTATCATGCTGGGTATTCCTGCCCCGAACTTGCCCGGTACCATCTTTGCCCAGCCTACTGGGAACCTAGGTGCCCGCATCCACGCCCCCGCAGACTTGGGAGCAGTCTTTTTCCCAGTGCAGTTAGCCGATTTGATCGGGGCCATCCGGGGATTCCAGTTCAAGGATTTGCCTGGTTTTATGTTGGGTATCCCTGCTCCTCAAATCCTGGCATTTATTCGGGGAGTCGCTGGAGACATCAAGAACCTTCCTGCCCGGACCCTCCCACTGACATTTATTCCGGGAATGCCTGCCGAGATCACCCCTGTGTTTACAGGAGAGACAGGTTTTGCTGTAGGACTGTTGACTCAAATAACTAGCCACCAGGGGGGCTTTGATGAAATCATCGCCCTCATCCGAGCTGTGGGGGAGAGTACCGGGGATCTAGGAGCACTGATCAAGACTGGTGGGGAGCTAGACCTTCCTGCTGTCATTCAACTTCTTGGTGGTGCTAGCATTCCTGCCTCTATTGGCACTATCCCTCTAGGTGAGAAGGATAGGTTCCTAAACGCATTTGCTCAGGCACTACATCCTGCGGATCTTGGTGCCATCATGACTCTTAGTGAGAACGTGGCTTTCTTGGGAGCCAGCATTCTGTCTCTGAGTGATACAGATGACCTCGGAGCCCGGATTAAGGTAGCAGAAACCTTTATTACCGCGTTACTAACAGTGAGTACCCTCACCAGTAGAGATCTCAGGGCCACCATTGGTAAGCCGGGGTGTGCCGGAGGCTCTGCTACCAGTGTTTTGTCTGCCTTCGCTGATGTTCAGCACGCTAAGAATTTGACTGCGTTTCTACAGTCCTTCTTGGAGAAAAATCTCGGCGCATCCATCAATTCAGAGGACATCTTCTTTGCCTTCGACACTATCGACGTCAAGTTCACTCCCTTCAAACTCCCTGGAGATCCGAGATTCAACGCTACTGACACCATTCCTGTGCTGTTCTCTCCTTTCCGGGGTAAGAACTTAAGCGCTATCATCAACACTGTTCAGAACAATGTGTTCCTGACCGCCAGTATCACACCTGTCTTCCCACTGCCTCGCGTAGTTCCTGCTGTCAACCGCTTAACTGCTGCGGATTTGAGGATAAATGAGCCCCAGAACATTCAGGAGATTCGTCTCCAGCTTGAGGGTGCCCTACTAGAATACATCTACGTCAATGGCACAGAGACCTCCTTCATTAAGGACCCAAATGAGGATTGGAAGATCAACATCCGTTCTTTCAAGCCTATCGCAGAGGGTTTGTTTGGAGATCACGCGGCTGCTAAGGTCTGTAGACTAGGAGCTTTGACCAGCTTCCGCACAATGGATCAGGCCGTTAGGTTCTGCATCCAGGCTGTGCTGGGGTTTGAGTCCCAAGAGGACATGTCAGCGCGGATCACTGCTAAGGGAGGTATCAACAACCTAACGGGTTTCTTGACTGCCCAAAATACCTTTGGAGACCTGCTTGGCATTGCGAATCGAGTCTTCCCCGTAGATCTAGGTGCCCAGTTGTCACCCACTGGAGATTACAATTCTTTGAGGGCTTTGATTCAATCAACAGCCCCTGGGGCACCTTTTAACCTGGGAGCAGTTATTGCCCCGAACAATATTCTCGTTTTGAGCGGAACAATCAGCGGATCTGGGGGTCCTCCTTTTGAGTCTGGGACTCTCAATGCTTTCTTGCTGAACAGTAGGATTGGTATCACTGAGATCAAATCTCTAGCTGCCACCATTGACCTTGAGAAGAATGAGCAGACGCTTTACTTCAGTGGAGGCGGTAATCCTGAGCGCGTAGAGATAGATACCCTAGATAATCTAGGCTTTGGTCTAGGACGACAGTTCTCTGTGGCTTTTTGGATTAGATGGGATTCGACCAGCGCCGATGGCCTGCCCACAGACGGCACCGGTGTTCCGATTGTCTTCGATTCCATTATAGGAGCATCCTCTAGTGCCCCAGCCCAGAAAGTGGTGGGAGGAGGCCCGCCGGGATGGGAAGATGGTTTTGGCTTTTACTGGTCAGAAGATGGGGTTGGTATCAACTTCTTCGTCAACGACTTTAACACCAACGTTGCCTCTGTCCAAATTGATGCGAGAGAGGAATTGACTCAGTGGATTCATGTCGTAGGCACCTATGATGCTGACGCAGCTTCCGGTAACATGAGGATGTATCTCAATGGGAACTCAGCCGGATCTACCAATCTGTTCTCTGACTTGATACCCGTCTCTTCTGGTACTAAGTTGGAAATTGGCAGGATTGGGGCTGACCAAGTGTCAGCTGCCTTCCCGAACCAGTGGATGGATGAGATTGGTATCTGGCCTAATGTGGCGCTCTCAGGCACCGAGGTAGCGGCGATCTTTGATCCAGGGTTCCAGCACCACAACCTGAAGGTAAACAAGGGCGCATACGTCCATGCTGAGGATCTGGCGGTGTATTATCAGTTCGAAGACACTGCGTTTACTTTCCCCACAGTCGTCAATGCGGTCAGCAGTGGTACTTTTGATGGTACTATGGTCAACATGGATGTAAGTACCAATCTTTCAGATCGGACCTTACTAACTGATAGCAACGTTCTGCAATTCGATCAGACAGTGTACTACTTCAACGACACCCAGAACGACCTGCCTTTGGCTGAGAACGGACAAGGCAGTTTCACTACTGTTATGTGGATCAGGCCCTCAAGCCTTGGCAACAATGATCGTAGGATCATGGGTTTGTGGCATTCTGGGGATCAGGTCGGAGAATCTCCCACTTTGGGCCTCTACCATGATAATGATCAGGGCGGCAATCAGAGGTTCCGTGTTCGAATGAACACTCAGGCCAACAGCGAGATCAGTATCTATGCCCAATTCGACATAGACATTACCTTTCCCCATACGTGGTACCACCTTGCAATCACCTATGATTTTACCACCCGTGTTTGCAACTTCTATGTGAACAATGTTTTTCGAGCCACCGGTACCCTGAATGCTGCCCGGAAGAGAACCGGAGAATTCACCCTGGGTACCGCACGCAGAACCAATAACGTAGGTGCCAATTTCGACGGCGAGTGGGAAATGAATGCGTGGTGGGATAGGGCTCTGACTACGGATGAGCTTACAGAGATTTGGAATGGAGGTGCCTCCGGAGGGGAGGTAGACCTCAAGGCCTTAGACTCTTCAGACGACCTCACTGCCTGGTATAGGCTGGGTGAGGTACCAGACCAACTGCTGTTCTTACGCAGTCGCCATGGATCTTTGACAGAATTCACCTCAGGAAATCTGGATAACCAAGGTTCCGGAGGAGCGAGCCATCAGATTATTAGTGATACGCCATTCAACCCAGATCCCTAAATTACCACTTGACATTACTGGATAGATCCCTTATAGTTCTCTTGTACATAGGACAGGACTGCCCTGTCTTTAGAATGGAGAGGTACAGATGAAATTTACTATACTTGCCAAAGATTTTAAGCGAGCGTTGGGGACGTGTAACGAAATTGCGCCCGCCAGTTCGTCAATAGCAGAGGAGAAGACCGGCGTTCTCATCCGTGCCGCGGGTGATAGCGTAGTCTTAATGTCCTCTGATGAAACATCTTATGTTACAGTAGAAGTGCCTGCTCAAGTAAAGGAAGAAGGCGAAGCATTGGTTCGGTGCGGACCTGTTACCAGTTCCGTTTCCGCCACATTCGGGATCGATGAGAACCCGATCGTGGTAGAGACAACTGCGAAGTCCACCCTGAAGGTTTCAGGGACTAGCACCGTCAAGCATAATCGCAACTTCCCGCTACTTAACGCAGGCTTTTTTGTTGAAACACCTGAGTTCACCGAGCCCAAGGCCACTGAGATTAAGGCCCTGGATTTCCAAGACGGTGTTCAGGCAGTGGTTCACGCCGCTTCCAAGGACACCTCGAAGTTGCATTTCAATTGCATTTCCATCACATTTACCGATAACGAACTAGTCTTTGCCGCTACTGACGGCATCCAGATCGCTGAATTCCGCAAAGCCGCGCAAATACCCGCCAAGGGTCTGCGCGGCTCTTTTATTTTGGGCCTAAAGTTTGCGAACGTAGTGGCCAAGCATGTTGCGGACATCCTGCGTGAGGGTGAGGGTGTTGATGTGGTGAACACCTACGTTGAAGGAGATAACTTCTTCCTCCGTAGTGGAGAAACTACCCTGGTTGGTACCCTTTTGAACACAGACTTCCCTGACTACGTCCCCTTCCTGGAGACAACAGAGAAGCTTTTGGCTGTGTTCCCCACGGAAGCCTTCCTGTCGGTACTTTCTGGTATGCAGCCCACCGTGGATGCAAAGAGCCACCGCATGGTGGTTGATGCCAGTAAGAGAGGCGAGGCGGTGCTGTCTACTTCTAGCATTAGTGGTGAAGCAGAGAGTTCTGAGTTGGCCGTAACAACCCCGGAGGATTTCAGCCTCCACTTTGATGCGATACTGCTTCAGAATTCAATCCGTCAGCTGAAGGGGGAGAGTTTTGAGTTTTACTTTACCTCTGGGGCATCACAAATCGTACTGAAGTCACCCAAGAATGAAGACTTTAAGGCACTGGTGTGTACTCTTAAGCCGGTGAACTAATGTCTCTATACTTTGATGAAGAGGAGGCTGCGGAGAACCTCCGCGAGCGGGGCTACCGAGTAGTCAAAGTGGAATTTCCAGCCGCAGCCTCCACCATCAAGGATTTGATTGAGTATTTCTACGCCCGAAGGTTGTTTTACAACCCGGATAGGTCTTTTCCTCCCAGCCGCAATCTTGTTGAAGACCGCAAGTCCCTCTCTGTTTTTGTCAAGAAGAGGGAGGACTTAGGGCTGTGTAGGAAGGACGCTATTAGGGAAGCCGCGATGCTAATCGAGGTCCTATTTAGGTTCGAGGAGCATCTCAAGTTAAGAACCCCGGTGATGAGTCCCAAGGCCCTGTCAGTCGGCTTTATCATAGAGCGCGTGTGCGCCATCGCAAACGATGAGATAGACGAAGCCAGTGAAGCAGAGACTGAAAGATACATTGCCGAGATCAACGAGATCTACAACAAGAAATTCGCTGAGCGCGACAAAGAATTAGCCGCAGACAGCAGAAAACGTATACTGGAGAGATTAGATGGCCAAAGAAACAGGAACACTGAAGGTCGTACAGAACGCGATTGAGAAAGAGTACGGCCCGCTGATTAAATGGTTGGGAGAAGCCGCCGACGAGACGCCGGAGGTCCTTTCCACAGGATGTATTGGTCTAGATCAGGCCCTTGGGAGGGGTGGTCTGGAACGAGGATTGATCGCTGAGTTTTTCGGCCCGGAAGCAAGCGGTAAAAGCTTCTTGGCTTATTCTGTTATCAAAGAAGCTTGTTTGATAGGGCATAAGTGCGCCATTATTGACGCAGAGCACACTATTGACCCCCGCCTACTGGCTGCTATTGGCCTCCCCCGAGACATGGTTATGGTAGTAGACGGGGCGGCGACAGGAGAGCAGAACCTCTCCATCGCTCAGAAGCTGATGGAGACAGGTGAGTTCGCTGTCGTGCTAATCGACAGTGTAGCAGCCCTTCTCCCTGACGCCCGAGCAGACGCTGACTTCGACCAGCAGTTCATGGGACTACACGCCCGACTGATGAGCGCGGGTCTTCAGAAGCTGGCCCCGGTAGTCAAGAAGACCAACACCTTATTGATCTTCGTCAACCAAATTCGCTTCAAGATTGGCTCTTATGGTAATCCTGAGACCACCACGGGTGGTAATGCCCTGCTGTTCTATGCTGGGTATCGGGTCCATGTGGCTGGTGGTAAGTCCAAGTCCAGCCGACTGGTAGACAAGGGTACTGGCGAGGTTTATGGCCACAGAACCCAGTTCAGAGTGGAAAAGAACAAGCGATCGGCACCTTTTAGGGAGGCCGAGGTTGACTTAATCTACGGTATGGGTTATGATACTATAGGGGAAGTAATCGACATCGGTGTAGATGTCGGTCTGATTGAACAAGCGGGTGCCTGGTTTGCCTATAATGACCACAAGTGGCAGGGCAAAGAGAAGGCCAAGCTGGCCCTCCAGGGAGATGAGAAGCTCAAGAACGAATTGGAAAGGCAGGTCCGCGCTATTATATCAGGAGAGATTTTTCACGACCCGGAGCCGGTGAAGAAGGCCCAAGAACTTTCCGAAGCCGTAGTAGAGGCTGCTGAAGCAGTCGAGAAAGCAGTGAAGAAGGTAGCCAATGACAAGCCTGCTCGCAAAAAGCGTGCTGCAAACGCTTAAAGAAGCGTTTCCGAACACACGTATCAACTCTGAATACTATGTGAACTACAATGGGCAGAAACTCTTCTTTGATTTTCATTTGCCAAATCTAAGCATAGTAGTAGAGGTCCAGGGTGTTCAGCACACTGAGTTCAATCCGCATTTTCACGGCACAGCGGAGAAGTTTAAGGCTCAGAGGAAGCGAGACAGGACTAAGGTAGAGTGGTGCGACCTAGAGGACATGTCCCTAGTGTGTGTCCATCACAACGAAATACCGATAGAAGTACCGGATCTTCTCAAGAAGATAGAGGAGGCACAAAGTGGACCCCAGAATTAAGAACAGGCTAATGGAGACCTCCGAATCCCTGTCCCTGTACTCTGCCCAGCCTCCGTCCGAGATTGAAGAGGTTTTCAACTTCAATGTGAGGGCCATGGAGACGGTAGATTCCGCCACTTTGTCCAAATACACGGTGATGTTGGGCCAGTATCTCATTACTCTTCAGGTCAGGTTCAACACAGCGCGTGTTATTGCCGGTCAGAAGAAGAAGGTCCTGGAAAGAAAAGTTCAGGTGCTCATTCAAGCAGGAGCAATCGAAGGTAAGACCTTAAAAGAGAGAGAGGCAAACGCTGTTGCCATGGAACCTGAACTACAAGCATTAGAGTTGGATTATGATGAGGCTTCCGCAGAGAGAGACCTTCTCGATGGAATTGACAAGCCCATCATTGAGCTTATGAACGCACTGAAGTCTGAGCTACGGAGACGTGCGGAAGAGAAGCACTACACTACCAGGGAAAGAGCCAGTTAATGGATCAAGTTAAGGCCCAATTTGCGCATCCGGGGAACGAAGCAGCTGTCTTAGCGTGTGTGCTACAGTCCCCCGGAAACTTCTTTGAGGTGGAAGCTCAGTTATCTGAGCAGGATTTCCTTACTCCCCACCACAAAGCAATTTGGGTGGTCATTAAGTCCCTTTCGCAGCAGGGAGTCACTAATCCTGACATTTCTACGGTTCTCACCCGCGCAGGGGATTTGGAACTAGAGAAAGAGATCAGTGGCCCCAACGTTAAGGCGTACGACTACATCAATGCCCTGTTTGACAAGTCAATTGACACCAATAACATCGGGTTTTACCTCAACAGGATGCTCGATGCCAGTATCAAACTGAAGGTCCTCAAGGCATCGGCAGAGATCACCGAGTTGACAGAGCAGAACAGGACTCTGACCGGGGAAACTCTGACCGCGGAGACCATTGTAGAGCACGCACAGGACAAATTCCTCCAGCTGGCAGTAGATACCATGCGCGAGACGGACGCTGTGCCCCTGTCAGAGGGCCTCGATGAGCTTCTGGAGGAGATTGAGAACACCCCCGCTGGATTGATGGGACTATCCACCGGATTTCCGCTGTTAGACTCAGCAATTGGGGGTTTAGCCCCCGGAACGCTGACCGTTGT
>Ga0114923_10002435_pt1 | contig 12622 bp, 8 predicted proteins | sample SumtaG_FD_89578 | JGI IMG/M metagenome (GOLD analysis project Ga0114923, IMG submission 89578) | Deep subsurface microbial communities from Indian Ocean to uncover new lineages of life (NeLLi) - Sumatra_00157 metaG | ecosystem: Environmental > Aquatic > Marine > Oceanic > Sediment | place: near... | reverse complement strand
TAAAAGAACCAGCCCGGGGATAATCATCAACACAACTAAAAAAATGAGAGATTTTCTCATAGGTATGTTACCTCCTTTTTGGATTTATTTATAGTAATACGGCTTTTTTAAGGGTGAAGGCCTTATTAAAGCCTTTACTATTTTTTTCGGTTAAAATTGAATTAAAATATGAAATATTTGATGGTAGGTTATTATATCGTAGTATTCAGACCTTGTCAATTGGGCAAAAGTCCTATTTTTAGTATTAAAGCGATGAAAATATTATGTACACCTTTAGTCGTATAAAATCATGCCTGGTTGTAGATAGGATAAAAAAAAGGCCGGAATAAACATTCCGGCCTTCTTTTAATTTCGACTGTGTTTAGGTGCTATTTCGTTTTTACTGAAGATACGCTTGAACAGCTTTCACCATGCGTGTTATAGGCACATACTTTGTAGTAGTAGGTGGTTCGTCGCTGCAGGCCGTTATCCCTGTAGTACTTGGAATTGGCGGGGAGAGTGGCAATGAGAGATAAACTGCCGGCAGTGAGGCCCCTGTAAACCCTGTATCCATCTTCATTGCTGGAGTTATCCGTCCAGCCGAGATCGATTTGATTACAAGCAGCGGCATTTGCCGTTAAATTAGTGGGGGCATCGGGAGGGGTCGGTGCAGTGAATTTAAAAGAGCCGATCCGGGTTTGCCAGTTGGTGCCGGTGGTGATGTAATATTCCTGGGTATACCAGAAGGTTTCATCATCTACAGGGTTGATGGTCATGCAGCTATAATCACCCCAGCGATTATAACTGGTCTGGGAACCGGTTCCTGTCACCATACTGGCTTCACCCTGTGACAGTTGGTTCAGCGGATCGGAGGATAAACGTCCGGCATATCTTATAGAGGGGTATAAAGTGGATGAGGCGACACTGTAACCCAATGCGATATTGCCATTTTTATCACCGGCAATACTGCCCATCCAGCGGTGATGACTGTCGGGTGCATAGGTGCTCTGCTGGTAGATCGAAGAAGTGCCGCTGTTGATACGGATTTCATACCAGCGCTCTGTCCGTCTGCTGCTGACATCGCATACGTGGTTCAAATAAACCGAGGCATAGCTCCCGAAATTCCTATAGACAGCGGGATTCATTAAACGGCCGTAAAGGGAATCCAATGTCTGGGAAGTGCCGGGCTGGGGAATTCCGCTGGCGGTTAACGTGTAGGCTGCCACGGACAATGGGGAGTGGCCGGTCCAGGTGGTGTTGGCCGGGGTTGTCCAATCCACGTCAAATTCCCACCAAAAGATGGCGTCCAGGGCATACATGTAGTTGGGGGCTCCCGCCGGCGGCGCGGTGGAACCTTTGGCGTGGGACGGAAGAATCGACCAGGCTTCCCAGGCATTGTCGGTTATGCTCTGAACCGTTAAGGTGCCGTTGTAAATACCCGGTGCCTTCAACGCCCATACTTTCGCATGTTGGAAGCTGCCGCTGAATTGGAACATATTGGCGGTAATGTAAATACCGTCGTGCCATACGCCGCCTTTGGGGTAGTCGTTCATCAGGGTATTATCCGCATGCAAGCAGTACGTCCACCACGCACCCGTGGGATCGCTGGTCTGGGATGCGGCAATGGAATAAAAGGAGCCGTTACTTGTACCCGACCAGGCAAAATCAAAAATCACCCAGCGTTGGTTATACTGGTCGTAAAGCACGATGGAGTCGCCTTGATTGTTGTTATCGCAGGGAGAGCCCACCGAGGACGGGAAAAAGGAATTAAAAGTGGTGGTGGATACCGCTGCACCGGTGCTCTTGCGGTAAATGCCGATGGACGTGTTAACGGCCTGAACATAATAGGTTAAACCGACATCACCGGTTGTGTCGGGCGGCCAACCGGCTCCATGCTGATTTAAATTCATCCCGGCGAAATTCATGATGGGAGTAGGCATTAACATGGTTTCCCGTTGTAAACCGGCATAAGACCTCTGTACCATCGGGTCAGCCGCTGTCCCTTTCCCGTTTACAACGATGAGCCTATTGTGTTTTTACTCGAATTGCCCTGGAGCAGCTTTCGCCGTGCTGGTTAACCGCACAAACTTTGTAATAGTAGACGTATCCAGGCCGGAAATTTCGATCCACGTAAGTGGTGGTATTTGGTCGAACTTTTGCAATCGCCTTATAGAAACTTGCTGAAACTGAAGTCACCGAAAGCACACCCCGGTAAATGATAAATACTTCTTCATTGTCGGAATTATCCTTCCATTTTAACGTCACTTCATTGTTACCGGTTTGCTCACCTTTCAGGTCACTGGGGGCTTCGGGGGCACCCGAACAGGCAGGGGTGGTGGCGCTGGCTACATTTGAGTAAGCGGAATCACCGGCGGAATTGAAGGCTTTGACCCGGTACCAATAGGTGGTGCTTTCAGCCACAGTGTTATCGCTGAAAGTGGTTTCATCTACGCCCACTGTGCCAAGTGAGGAGAAATTAGTACCGTCCAGGCTTCTTTCAACAGCAAATCCATCCTCGTTGTCGGAATTATCCTGCCAGCCAAGATCGATTTGATTGCATGCTGCCGCAGTGGCGGTTAAATTAGTGGGAGCATCGGGAGGGGTTGGGGTGGTGGCAAATTTAAAGGCACCGATGCGGGTTTGCCAGTTGGTGCCGGTGGTGATGTAATATTCCTGGGTATACCAGAAGGTTTCATCATCTACAGGGTCGATGGTCATGCAACTGTAATCTCCCCAGCGATTCGTACTGGTCTGGGAACCGGTTCCTGCCACCATACTGGCTTCACCCTGTGACAGTTGGTTCAGCGGATCGGAGGATAAACGTCCGGCATATCTTATAGAGGGGTATAAAGAGGATGAAGCGACACTGTAGCCTAACGCGATATTGCCGTTTTTATCACCGGCAATACTGCCCATCCAACGGTGATTAGAATCGGGCGCGTAAGTCGCCTGCTGGTAAATGGAAGAAACCCCACTGTTGATGCGGATTTCATACCAGCGCTTTGTCCGTCTGCTGCTGACATCGCAGACGTGGTTCAGGTAAACCGAGGCATAGCTCCCGAAATTCCTGTAGACAGCGGGATTCATTAAACGGCCGTAAAGGGAATCCAATGTTTGGGAAGTCCCGGGCTGGGGAACCCCAGTGGCGGTTAACGTGAAGGCTGCCACGGACATTGGGGGGTGGCCGGTCCAGGTGGTGTTGGCCGGGGTTGTCCAATCCACGTCAAATTCCCACCAAAAGATGGCGTCCTGGCCCGGACCACCGTATTCATCGGCGTCCAGGGCATACATGTAGTTAGGGGCTCCAGCGGGCGGCGCGGTGGAACCTTTGGCGTGGGACGGAAGAATCGACCAGGCCTCCCAGGAATTGTCGGTAATGCTCTGAACCGTTAAGGTGCCGTTGTAAATATCCGGTGCTTTCAACGCCCATACTTTCGCGTGTTGGAAGCCGCCGCTGAATTGGAACATATTGGCGGTAATGTAAATACCGTCAGGCCATACACCCCCTTTGGGGTAGTCGTTCATCAGGGTATTATCCGCATGCAAGCAGTACGTCCACCAGGCACCCGTGGGATCGCTGGTCTTGGATGCGGCAATGGAATAAAAGGAGCCATTACTTGTACCCGCCCAGGCAAAATCAAAAATCACCCAGCGTTGGTTATACTGGTCGTAAAGCACGATGGGGTCGCCTTGATTATTGTTATCACAAGGGGAGCCCACCGCGGACGGGAAAAAGGAATTAAAGGTGGTGGTGGATACCGCTGCACCGGTGCTCTTGTTGTAAATTCCGATGGACGTGTTAACGGCCTGGACATAGTGATTTATGCCGACATCACCGGTTGTGTCGGGGGGCCAACCGGCGCCATGCTGATTTAAATTCATCCCGGCGAAATTTATGATGGGAGTTGACATTAACATGGTTTCGCGTTGTAAACCGGTATAAGATCCCTGTACCACCGGGTCAACCGCTGTCCCTTTCTTCACAATTCTCTTGGGATTCTGAAAGTTCAGGATGGCTTTCATCTTCCGTTTCTCAGGCGTTTTAGTGAAATCCACCTTTTCAATATCCTTCCAGTGGACAAGAGTCCCGCTGACGATGGTTACTTCGGCGCCTTTTTTGATTTTCGGCTTATCACCGGCTAAAAGAACCAGCCCGGGGATAATCATTATCACAACTAAAAAAACAAGAACTTTTTTCATAAGTGTGTTTCCTCCTTTTTGGGTTTATTTATAGTAACATGGCTTCTTTAAGGTTGAAGGCCTTAGTAAAGCCTTTACTATTTTCTTATTTTGACCAAATCATACTAGAATGGTCACATTTTATTGTAATGCAAAATTCAGATCATGTAAATGAGGCAAAAGTCCTATTTTTGGTATTAAAGCAGAAAAATTTAACTACAACTTTAGTTGTATTAAGGGGGAAGCGGCCCCTACCCTTTTTTGCCCACCAGATGAACCGGCTGTATCGATTCATCATACGGATGGCCTATGCCAGGGGGGTTTTAAAGCTGAATAAGTACAAGGTAGTTTAATGCCTTACGTTGAACGTCATGGTTGCCCAGTAACTCTCCCACTGATGTGTTTTTTTCTTCACCCATTCCATGTGAGTCAGTCGGATCACATAGGGACCGCTTTTTGTCAACGGAACAGCGGCATTTCCATTACCATCGGTTCGTATTGAACCGGCAAATTTTTCACCTTGCCCGGGAAAACTCCAGGCCAATTCCGCACCGGGCAGTGGTTTTCCTCTAAAGAACACGGTAACCCCCAACTTGTCACCCCGATGCAGCTTGTATGGATTTACTGTGGGCACAATTTCCAACGGGAGGTGAAGCGGCTTCGTTGGTGTATCATCAAGTTGATCACCGGATTGGATGATGGTTTTAGCATATTTGGAGTAGTGTTCAACAGCATCTTCTCCCAGGATGCCCTCTTTTTCCCTCAGCTTATAAATACCGGATAAACCGTCATGGAGCAGGTAATCATTGAATTCTTTTGCTTTAAGTTTAATTTCCTTTGGGTAAAGTGAAATTGCGGCAACATAGGTTCCCGGGTTTTTAAGAAGGCAAGTGGCTGTCAACGATTTGCCCTTAACAGTTAAACCGGTGAGTTTTTTTAACCCGGCCTTTCCTGCCAGGATGGACTGGTTTACCCTCACCGGTAGAACCGCATTTAAGCTTTTGGGAAAATCCATGCCTGTGTTGGCAGCGATTGTCACCGATTCTCCTGGTGTTATGATAAATTTCTGGGGAACCAACCACATGTCATGAGCCAGCATAAGCATAGGGATTGAAACCATAATGAAACAGGCTGCAATTAAGTACATTATTTTTCTCATGAATTCCTCCGAAAAAAATGTTTAGATCATCTTACCACAGTTGGTTGAGAAAGAAAAGGTTACCTACTCGTAAAATCTTGTTGCTAATTTTTAAAGTCTTAATCTCAAACTTCTTAAAGCCAATAGTAAACGATTTCCCAGTAGATGGATGCTCCTTTACGACATTCTCCATTAAATCGGTTTCATATATCCCCTTTGGACTCTTGAAAAAAACTATCTCTGCTTCACTCTCTTTTCCCGCAGACTCATACAAGCGAAGGATAATTCCGTCACCATCTTCCGATTTTTTAACGCTGTCCAGTATAACGCTCTGCGAATGTACATCGAAAAAACTAAATGTCTTCGGCAGCACTCCCCGGTGCTTGCCGGTCATGGATACCAGGAAGGGAGAATTCAGCTCACGGGCCCGTTTAACCGTATTGCCCGTTGTAACTCCCCCGGCATGGGTGTAAAGAGAGTAAACAAAGGTATGTTTTCCACGGTCGGCCGTGGGGTCGGGCCAAGTGGGTGAACGAAGCAACGATATCTTCATCACATTGGCATGAATGTCATAGCCATACTTACTGTCATTTAAAAGAGATATGCCGTGTCCTTCTTCCGATAGATCGGCCCACCGCAAAGCAGGTACTTCAAAACGGGCTTTCTCCCATAAGGTTTCGGATTTGGTGGTGCGCCGGATGAAAGCAAAAGGAATTTCATAAGCAGCATCATCGCTTTTGACATTGACAGGAAAAGCGGCTTTTAAAAACATGTGCTCTTCCCACCAATCCGCCTCGGTCTTTATGTCGATCCGGTCCAGGTCATTGTAAAGAATAATATACTGGGTGAAAAAAGAAGAAGGAAACTCCTCCGTCGGACTGTACCGGCTCTTGGAAAGTCCCAGGAAGGTTTTTTTCACTTTTACTACTTTTCGCACCGGGGAATCTTCTACCAATTCCACGGATTCGGCGTTGTTTAACTCCCACATCCTGCCGGTATAGCCGATGTTCCAGGCATCCCAGCGTTCCGGCCTGTCTTCGTAAACTTGCAGCACATTTGCTTCTTTGCCCTCTGCTACGAATTCTTTGTTTAACCGCTTGTCCCAAAGACCGGCAATGTTACCGCTGGTTTTATTGATTTTCAATTTAAAAAAGGTATTCTCGATTTCAATGAACGGCCTTCGGCCACAAGGGGGGCTCTTTTCTAATAGGCCGGGGGTGCCACCCCCAAGAACCGTCCCTGGACCCTGCAAAAACTTTTTATAAGAAAAAACCGCATAGCCCACAGCAGGAACATTTTTGGCAATGAAGTATAATGTCGCTTCCGGTGTATCGTTCTCGCGTTTGATTTCCACCGGGACCTCTTTGCCCTTTGCATCCAGTATTTTAACGGCCCGATCTTTCGGCAGTGGGATTTTTACTGAAACCGCATCGGTCCGCTCCCAGGATAGAGGATTAAAAATCACCAGCGGTTTACCTTCCACTTGAGAGGTGTCTATTTTTTTTACGATTTTTTTCAATGAGCCGTCGATCACTTTTTTAATTTTATGCCGGGCCTTTTCATAGTCTTCCAGGGCGTCGCGGTAAACCGGCGTAATGGAAGAACCCGGCAAGATATCGTGAAACTGGTTGGTCAACACCACTTTCCAGGCGGTTTCCAATTCCTTCCCGGGATATGCTTTTGTCTTATCCAGCATAAACGCAATGGCGGCTAATTTCTCAGCCGACGAAAGCAAGGATTCGCATTCCCGGTTGTATTTTTTGGTTTTGGCCTGGGTAGTATAAGTCCCCCTGTGATACTCCAGGTACAATTCATCCGTCCATACCGGGATGTCATCCCCTAAATCCGCTTCCAGGTTCTTGAGAAAATCAATGGAATTGGAATGAATAAATTCCGGTGCAGCGGGAAGATTTTTATAATCCCTGACCCGGTTGAGTATCTCCCGGTTGGGTCCACCCCCATGGTCTCCCAATCCATATAATATAAGCGCCTTTTTATACCCGGTGGTGGCTTCGTACCGGGTGATATTGGCGATATCCTGCGGCAGCCTGACCCGTGAGGTGTAGCCCACCGGCGGGAAATAGGTAAGCAGTCGAGTATCATCCACCCCCTGCCAATGGAATATAAAATGGGGAAACACGGTGGTATCGTTCCACCGGATTTTCTGGGTGATAAAGCGTTTGATACCGCTTTTTGTATAAATCTGGGGCATGTTCCAGTTGTAACCGAAAGAATCCGGGTTCCAGCCGGTATCCACATCGATACCGAATTTTTCTTTAAAATATTGTTTGCCGTAAAGCAGTTGCCGTACCCAGCTTTCGCCAGAGATCAGGTTGCAGTCCGGCTCCACCCACATTCCCCCCACAATCTCCCATTTACCCTCTTTGACTTTCTCTTTAATGCCTGCAAAAATCTCCGGATAGGATTTTTCCATCCACTCATAAGTCAATGCCTGGCTCTGGGCATAGTGTAGTTCCGGGTACTCGGCCATGTTCTTAAGCACGGTATCATAAGTATTTTTTGCCACCAGGACCGTTTCCCGCATGCGCCAGAGCCACGCGATATCGATATGGGCATTGCCCACCAGGTAAACCTTAAACTTTTTTGCAAATCGCTTTAACGGCCTGGAAAAACGATAGGACTGGCGGATATTCCTTACCAATTGCCGGGGTTGATGAGCATTTAACATTTCCGGCCTGATCGACGTTACGGCATGTTCCAGGATTCTCTTCAACCTTTCCAGGCGATCTTTGGGGGTGTTTCGTTTATCCTGGATGTCGAAGGGTTTACCGATGAAGGTGTACCTGCGGAAATCAGGATTTAGCAATGCATGCCCGGTTTTCATGGAAAGAAGCCAGGCTTTCAGCCGGTTGTGATTATCCGAAGCCGCGGGGAAAACAATGGCTGCTTCTTTTATGATAAAATAGATGCCCTCTTCCTGTAATTCCTTTTTCCGCGGCGGCCAGTACTCCGTCCTGGGGGGGTAAAATCCTTTGTTTTTTACTTTAATTTCAATACTGTACTCTCCCGGGGCAGTGGTTGGAGTGATGACTATTTTTCGTTCCATTTCTTTGCCGGTCCCCGGAGAGCCATCGATGCTGAAGGAATCGACCGGTTTTTCCCCTACTGCTATTTCTACTTCCGATAATCCTTTGGAATAGAGTACCAGGTGGAGTTCCATGGGGGTGTCCGCCACCCGGACGCCGCAAAAATTCTCCACTCCTTTGAGTGTCGTCTTTAAAGTAAATTCCGGGTGCTTGATGGTTTTCCCGGGCGTATAATTCCCGGGAGGTTTTTCATTATTTGGAGACAGCCCCCATGTTAATTCGGGATTGATCAGTTTCTCCAGGGTTCCCAGGTGAGTGGAGACGATATCGCCAGTCTCCGCAAAAACCTGAAAAGGAATTAAATAAAATAAAAACAGTACACCAACGGCATAAATTCGCTTTAAATATTTAATTTTCATGCTATATTTTAACATAAAGAGAGATTATCATCAATTAACCGGCCGTTTTTTAAAAAACAACCGGCATATTGAAATATTTTGACATTTCCTTTACAATTTATTTATGGAATTGAAAGAACAAATAGGAGGTTAATAAATGAAAAAATGGTTTATTTTATTTTCGGGAATTATGTTTATCCTGGCCGGGAGTAACGGTTCGCCAGCACAACAGTCCGGCGGTATTACCATCACAATCCTTTATGACAATTATGTGCATATGGAAGGTACCAAAGTCGATTGGGGTTTCTCTTGCATGATCAAAGGAACGGAAAAAACCATCCTGTTCGATACCGGGACCAAGCCGGACATCCTGTTTCACAATATCAAGAGATTGGATGTCAATCCAAGGGATGCGGAACTGGTAGTGATTTCCCATAACCACGGCGATCATACCGGCGGATTATGGGCTCTCCTGGAAAAGAATCCCCTTGTAAACGTTTATATACCATATTCGTTCCCCGATGCCTTTGCCCGAAAGGTTGAAAAAAATAAAGCAAAGGTAATCACTGTGAATCAACCGGTGCAGGTGTGCAAAAATGTTTTCCTCACCGGGGAAATGGGAGATGGGATTAAAGAACAATCACTCATACTGGATACAGACAAAGGGTTAATTCTTGTCACCGGTTGTTCTCACCCGGGGATCGTGGACATTGTAAAAAAGGCCATGGAGATCGGCAAGAAAAAAGTGCTCCTGGTTTTCGGCGGATTTCACTTGATGCGTAAATCGGAAGACGAGTTGAAAGAGATCATCGCGGAATTAAAGAAATTAGGGGTTTTAAAGGTAGGTGCCACCCACTGCACCGGTGAAAAAGCGATAAAACTCATTAAGGAAGCTTACGGCAAAAACTTCGTGGATATAGGAACCGGTAAGGTTTTAAAATTTTAGGTTTCCCCCGATTAACCGTCAATTTATGCCTCCGGCGGCCAAAACCCTTTTTGTAAAAAGGGTTCTGGACTCCCAAAAACTTTTCACTAAGGAGGATTTTGACTATCTTTTTCTTGAAATTTTATAAATATTCCTGTAATATGGGGTTATGAAAAAATTAATTAAATCCCCGATTGCCTGGGGAATTATCGCTGCCCTCCTGGTAGCCGTTCCCCAAATAACCTCTTACGATTTCATTGCCACCGATAAAGTACACGTCGGGACTCTTGAGGGACTGGTGAATTACCCCGGTTTTGGCCCCCTTACCTTATACCGCATTGCGGACGGAACAGGGAAACAGATTTCCGGACTTATTTCAGACGGCCCTCAGCCATGGTATACCAATCCCCAGTGGAAACTTAATTTCTGCCGTCACCTGCCTTCACTATTAATTACCTTAACTCATAAAATCAGCGGCTTGAATCCCACGGGATATTATATCCATAGTCTCCTCTGGTATGTTTTATTGGTGATACTGGTGGGATTGCTGGCCCGCAGGCTAGTACCTGCAACGGGCAGCACTTTCGCTCACCCGGCAGCATACCTGGCAGTGATTTTTTTCGCTTTTTCGACAATCCATATCGAAGTAATATTGTACTCTTCGGCACGCTGGACATTTATCGCAGCGGCTTTCGGCCTTGCCGGATTACTGGCCCATATAAAATGGCGTGAACAAAATTGGAAACCGGGTCGATATCTATCACTCATTGCTTTTTTACTGGCATTACTCACCGGAGAGGCGGCATTGGCAGTGCTTGCCTATTTGGGAGCCTACGAATTGTTCGGCACCGAGGTACCGTTCAAGGAAAAAATAAAGGGACTTCTGCCTGCTGCAATAATGGTTTTTATCTACCTGTTATTCTACATTGCCATGGGCTACGGGGCCGGTGGCAGCGATTTTTATCACAATCCTCTTACCGACCCCATTACCTATATTGTTAACCTGCCGGTAAAATTAGCGGCAATTTTAGGGGATATGGCTGCCGGGACAATCTCCCTGTTCTGGCTGGACCTGACCGCCCCGTTCCAACGGATGCTGGTACTTATCACCGGCGCATTATCATTGATTATCTGCGGCTTACTCCTTTACCCGGTCTGGAAGGAAGCTTCCGATAAACAGCGCTGCGGCATCAAATGGCTAATAATCGGCAGCATTGCTTCAATGTTTCCCCTGGCATCGGCTTTTCCCAGCGGCCGTGTGGTAATCATCCCTTTTATCGGCGGTTCTATCCTGTTGGCTTTTATCGTGCATCATTGGTTTAAAAAGCTTCGTAAAAACCTGAAATCCCCCCTGGCATGGATAGGCGGGCTGGTTTGTACCGGTATATTCCTCCTCTATTGTGCATTATCTCCTTACTCCTGGTTCGCCGGTTCAGGCATGCTTCAAGCATACCTTAAGGAACAGGCAGATTTTAATAAAGATACGGTTTTAAATGAAATCCTGCCCCATCAAAAAGCCGTTTTCCTGACCAGCGGTTATGAAGGCGCGCTGTTCTATCACTATTTTTACAGGAAATTACACCGCCTGCCAATGCCCCAATCATGGTGGGAATTGTCCTTTTCCAGTCACAAGCATCGCTATTTTCGTACTGCGGAAAATAAACTGGAACTGGAAATCACTGGTGAAAAGGTATGGGATTTTTTCGACGCCTGGGGGGTGCGCAGTCATAAGCCGCCGTTAAAAAAAGGCAGCCTGATCAAGTTGTCGGGCTTGCAAGTAAGGATACTCGATACTGAAAAAAATGTACCCACACGGATGGAGTTCATCTTCGACCATTCCCTGGATGATGACCGTTACCGTTTCTTTAACGTCAAGGACAATCGCCCGCATAATATTCAACCGCCACCGGTGGGTCAAACTTTCAAAATTCCTATACGGAAAGATTAGGCACGAAGACTTCCTGAATAGACGTTGACTTTTAGGCGGTATTGTATTAAAATTCATCTAGCATGTGGTTGAAAAAAAGAGATTCCTTGATTTTGATACGCCTTATCGAAATCTATATCTCTACCCATAAAGCGGTCAGCTCGAAACAACTGGCCCCAATGCTCTCCCTGTCCTGCTCCACCGTAAGAAAAGAATTGCAAACGCTGGAGTCTTACGGTTTCATTTATAAATCCAGCACATCTTCCGGCAGGATTCCCACCAACAAAGGTATTAAATTTTATTTAAAACAGTTGATCGATAATCTTGAATTCAACCGCGATACCATCCATTTACCGGAAATTAAAGACCCGGATTTCAGTAACATATCGGATAATTTCCTTTCCCTTCTCACCAGTAAAACCCACAACATCGGGTTTATATTTTTGAATTCCCTCTTCGATTTGAATTTTAGACATGTCCGGCTGGTAAAAGTGGGCCCCCATAAAGTGATGACCATCATCCAATCGTTGACCGACTGTACGTTTTCAAAAATTTTCCGAACCAACGAGAACTATGCGGAGACCGATATAAAAAAATGGGAAACCATCCTTAACCGGGAATTCAAAGGGAGAACTTTAAAAAATACCTTTAAAAGTATCCGCAATAAGCTGTTCAAGGAAAAAGAGAAATACATCAAGATTTATAGGGAACTCTATTTCCTGTTGGGCAATGAAGATTTACTGACCGCGGAGTTCTATTTTAAAGGGGCCTTCAATATACTGGATTCGAACCTGGTGAACCCTTACAACGTTAAAAAATTGCTGGAAACCCTTGAAGAAAAGGAAAAACTATCACGCTTTTTAAACGACATTTTAAATAATAATACGAGAATGAGAAGCCCGATTATTGCATTTGGTACGGATACAGGGATTTCGGATCTTGAGGATTTTATCCTTATTTTATCGAATTTCTATTCTTCCCGGAATCCCATCGGGAATATCGGGGTTATCGGCCCCAAATTCATGGCCT
>Ga0114923_10002434_pt1 | contig 12633 bp, 28 predicted proteins | sample SumtaG_FD_89578 | JGI IMG/M metagenome (GOLD analysis project Ga0114923, IMG submission 89578) | Deep subsurface microbial communities from Indian Ocean to uncover new lineages of life (NeLLi) - Sumatra_00157 metaG | ecosystem: Environmental > Aquatic > Marine > Oceanic > Sediment | place: near... | reverse complement strand
GTAGTGGCCAGCCCTCACCGCAATTGGATTCGTGTAGTGCTTCACTTCTTCAGAATCTGGCCTTGAGTGAGCCGCTTGTACTCGCCCTCGACCATATGCCGCACGAGGTCCCTAAAGGAAACGCTTGGCTTCCAGCCTAGCACCCGGTTGGCCTTGGCAGGGTCTGCCCGAAGCTCAAGGATATCGACTGGCCTGTAGTACCGCTTGTCGATTTCCAAGTGCTGGATTTCGTCAAACTCCATGCCCATGGACTCGAAGGCCACCTTGATGAAGTCCAGTACGCTGTGGCTTATGCCCGTGCCAATAACATAGTCGTCCGGGTCATCCTGTTGAAGCATCAGCCACATCGCTTGAACGTAATCCTTGGCATATCCCCAATCTCGATAGGTGTTCACGTTGCCCATCGACAAATAATTCTGTTGGCCCAACTTGATTTTGACCACGCCGTTCGCAATCTTGCGGGTTACAAATTCCATGCCGCGCCGGGGAGACTCGTGATTGAAGAGAATGCCGCAGGCCACATATAGGTTGTGACTGTCCCGATAGACCTTGCACATCCTGTGGGCCGCCAGCTTCGCCACGCCATACGGACTGTGGGGAATCATGGCATCAGTTTCTTTTTGAGGCGGGGGAACATTTCCAAACATCTCGCTCGTGCTGGCCTGATACAGTTTGATGAATTTGTTCGACCGGACTATCTCAAGCAAGTGCAGGACTCCGATGAAATTGACGTTTTGGGTGAGCACGGGCTGGTCCCAAGATGTCTTGACGAATGACATCGCGGCCAGATTGTAAATCTCATCTGGTTTGGCCTTGTCGATGGCCGTGCGCAGGCTCGCCGGGTCGGTCAAGTCGCCCGTGAGTATATGGAAGTTGTTTCGTTTTTTCGCAAAATGGAGATTGGTGAAGTTGGGTGTGGAGAGGCGACGAACGAGGCCGACAACGGTGTAACCCTTGTCCAATAGAAGCTCTGCAAGATAGCTCCCGTCCTGACCCGTGACGCCAGTGATGAGTGCGGTTTTCAAAGCCTGCCTGCCTCTCTCCCACTTCAATATATCATACCTTACACCAGATAAGCTAACTTTACAAGTCGGGGTCTGGCCGGGGAGTAGGGCCGCGCTCTCGGGGGCTTGCATGAGGATAGGAGCTTGCATGAGCTTTTCTTGACATATTCTTCCAGAAGTGGTATAGTAAAGCCAGCGAAGGAGTAAGAATGACTGACCAAATTCAAGTATTCAAGGAACGGCGCGACAAGTTTGGCCGACGCCTGCTCACTGCCGAAGGCAAGGCAAAGCACGCAGATGCACGAGCCTGCGCACTTCGTCATGTAGAGCGTGGCTTCATCTGCGGCGGATGCCCGCACGACCGAGTTTGCGGCATTTACCGGGCTTTCGCCCTGCGCTTCAGGCGCAATCAGCGACTGCACGACCCGGACACTTGGTTGCGGGTGATGGGCAAGCCATTCTATGACCGGGAGCCTGATTTTGATGGACCCGGAAGATGGGCCGCTTGGAGAAAATGGAGACTTGAAGGCGAACAAAAATAGGTAGTGTTCTCTGATGTGGGCTGGTGTAACGGTAGCACACGGGAGACGCAAGCTAGGCAGAATGCCAGCGTCAGGCGGTCGTCCTAGCTTCCTGAAGTCCGAGGTTTGAGTCCTCGGGCCTGCCTGAGAGAACACTACAAGAAACGAGTGCACAAGTGAACAGAGCACAATTCAGATTATTGACCATGGCTCTCTACATCATCATGCGCATCCTGCTGAATAAGAAGGATAACGACATTGCGCCCATGATGGGAAAGTTTGCAAAACAGAGTTGGGAGCTTTGGATACAGGGTGATGAGAAAGCATGGGCCAGATATATCGGCCAGAAATAGGAAACAATGAAAGTGACCCGAGCCAAAAACTGCTATTGTCATACTTGTAGAAAAGACTTTCATTATCTAGGAATTACACGCCACCGGGCAATGCACCGGGAGCACGGTGAAGATTGCAAAATAACGTACACGCACGGGGACACCTACGAGCACAAAGCACCCAAGAAAGCGAGAGAGGACTGATATGGAAGAATACGCGATAAAGATGCTCAACGACATACTCGACCCTTCGATGAAACATGGTCTGCCAGAGGAAGGCGATTTGGCAGTCTGGCGCACAACCAACGTTCCATCAAAGCCAAGATGGTTTGGTGTACCGGACCCATTTATTGGAGCCTTCTTTATTCAAGCACTGACCATCGCAGACCTTGGCAACAACGAGATATTCACCAACGCCATGGGCCTCTGCGTTTATGAGGATGGGGAGTGGACTGAATGGTACGACGAAGATGGGGAGGAAATTGATATTTATATCACGCAGGTCGGACATTATCAGCGGGTACAGTGGAATCGGAGGAACGAAGATGAACGAAGCAAGTGACCCGCTTTACATCCTGTCCAGTAATGGAAAGAAGGAAGTAGCTCGGGGACTGCATGTGAAGTTTGCGCTCGATGAGCAAGATATGGTAGAAGGCTTTATGCAAGTGCTCGGAGAGTGCTGTGAACAGAGGCAATATGACCTCTGCATTGAATTGCATGTACCCGATAGGCATGTGCAGAGTTTTGTAATTGGTATAAGAGATTGCCTGCGGGCAATCAGAAAGGAATTAGATAACCTACATGGATAAAGCAACTTTTGTCATCATGCCCTACCAGTGGTTTGGTTCTTGGGTGTTTGATGACCCGGAACGCGGCTTGATGCGCGAGCCATTCGTGCTAGGCATGGGCGAGATGATTGACCGCATCACGACCGAGCAAGTGATTATCAATGCCGATGACGGCTTCAGGCTGTTCTTCAGCGAGAGTCCGCCAACGTACACTGGCGTCTACCATCTGAAGTTGATGGCTGAAGAGGGCGGAGGGGGATGGTACAGGAACGTCGAGACGCGAATGTGCGGCTGGCTCTGTCCGGCCATGTTCGCCTACTTCGATACCCTGCCCCCGGAGCTTTTCATCTATGCTGATGCAATGAACGACCTTGAAATCAAGCGAGCGAAGGCGGCCTGCGAGGAAGTGGCCAAGAAGCTCGGAGTGAAAGCACCAGATAATCTGGTTTGGCTTTGGGATAAAGAGCTAGATGGACCCCCGGAGAGGCCCGCCGATGTACGGTCATGAGAGTAAGCTGAAGATAAAAAAGAAACAGCGTCGGCAGGATAATCCCTGCATTCTCTGCGAGGAACCAACTCGCGATTGGGATTACCTTTGTCGTCGCTGTCGCGAGGACTGGCATGATGGCGTGGCGGCCCGAGAAAGTGTGGCGGCCCGAGATGGACAGGTGAAGGATGAGCGCGTGCCAGTCTACACTCACTGGTCCTACTTGTTCTTCGATAACAGTGGCGAGCCGCGGAGAAGTCTCGAAATCCACCACGACATCAAGAAGGCGGTCATTGGCTTGGCGCAAGGGCGGGAGGATGAGCTAACTTCCTATTGGAATCCCCGGAAGAGCGTACACGGAAATCCAACCCGGTTTGTCGAACGCGTTGGCCGACCGGATTCCCACAGTGGCAGTAATGACGGGTCGAGCATTTATATCTTCCCGCGCCGCGGCACTTGGAAGCTGATGCGCGACCTCAACCGGGCCATCCTTGACCTCTGCCAGCATCACTACATCAATGGCTACAAGCGTGGCCAGCGGCTTCTCCATATGATTGCCAGAGGCGAGCTATCGGTTGACCAGATAAATGAAAGGCAGGTGAAGAGACAATGACACCACTGCTTGGCCAGTACGACCCGAGGTACATCGTGGATTATGGCAAGGATGGTAAATCAGAGCGCATGGACAGGGGGACGGCCATGAGTTACGCATCCATGTTTAAAGGCAAGGTAGTTTGCGTTGAACCGCGGTTCATGGACCACGTTCGCAAATGGTTTGCCGACCGCAGGCGGGGGCAGACATGAAAGCGATGTGTCCGGCCATTCCCGCCCATGGTGGATGGGAGCACGCTGGCGAAAACGCCATCCATCATATTGATGCCATGCTCGGAGAGAGGCCAACAAACGTCAAGAGACTGCGGCTGAAGTGCCCGAAGTGCAAGCGGCGCGTGATGTCGAGTGTTCGAGTATGCCATGATGGATGCTGTGTCATCCATGACCTGCCTGCACACAAACCGAAGGGATGGTGGAAGAAATGAAGATAGGCGACATAGGTGGCGATGCAATTCACAAGGCCAATATGCCGGATTACATTCTTGAATACTTCAGTACCTTCTACGCCAATAGGAGCTTTCACTACAGCGACAAGAGCCGATTGTGGCACGCTCTGCGCGTGGCCATCCAACAGCGGAACGACCTGCTTTACATGCTGGCCGACGTGGACCAGAAGGTGATGTTGATGGCCAGCGACGAATTGCCGGACAGGGCATTGCCGCGCTCTGTCTACCTGAGACACCTGACTAATAAATTCACGGCCCTACTCGATAAATTTGAGGACATTCTGAAACCAGAGGGAGATGAAGATGGCAAGAGTTAAATTTATATTGGTCCTCGTGATATTGTGCCTTGTCAGCGCAGGTACTGGCTATGCTCTTGCTCCCAATGAAACGCATATGGATTGCACTTGGGAGGCATGGGAGACTCGGTCGCAACGCACGGATGAAATAGATTATCGAGAACGCGCCGTCGCTGAATGCGTGAGATTCACCATCGACCGGGGCACGCCTGAAACCTGCGAGTCGTCCCGGTACGCCAGTGGGGAGTACCTGATTGAATCCGATGCGGACATGGCGCGGCTTGTGCTCGATTTCCTTTATCAAATGGCTGGTGCAGGCCAGTGCATACCACTCGATGGAACCTATTGGTCGGACCTCGGGGGCTGGAACCACGAGGCCATAGAAGCACAGAAGATTTTGATATCGTGGCTGGAACAAGCCGAATTGGAGTAGTCATCATGGAAAAGAAAATTGATATCACGCTGGATAGAGTCATAGTCACATTCCCGGCAGGGACCCACATCAGTCAGTGCATCCGGGAAGCCGTCAGCTTTTCAGCATTAGAAAACTGTGAAGTGACGTGGGAGCACAACGAGCAAACTATCGTTGTCGATGCGCGGGACATGGTTGAAAAAGTGTACACCAAATTTATTGAGGGCAAAAATAAGTAGTGGCCACCGGGATTGTAATTGCCGAGCGGCCAGAGGATGCGCCCACCAGTGGACTGTTTTACGAGGCGATAGGACTCATGAACAACGAGATACCTATGTGCCTTTTAATTAAACGTGATAAGTGCTGGCGAGCACGCTTGAGTCTCAAGTTTTGGAATGAGCACAGACGCCAGTTGGAGAAAGCTGGATTTTATCAATCTTATATTGCATTCTAGGAGGAGTCCGGGATGAAAAGCGGATACGACCGATATCTCGATTATCAATACCGCAGGTCTGGCGGCTTCTTCCAAGCTGTATTCGATGCCATCAAATTGGCCGACGTAAATAATTTTCCAAAGATGGCGGCGGGCTTTCCCGAGGAAGCAGATGCCTATCGCGTATGGACTAGGGCCGGAGCCTACGCATTTGCGCTCATGGTCACTCCCGGTTATGGTTTGCTTGCCGACCTGTGCAAAGAGTACCAACTTCGGATGTGCTGTGGACTGGTTGCAACGAGAGTTTGCGGATGTGGCATGAATTGGAATTGCAAGCGGTGCAAGATGGGCGGCGGTGGACATCCCTGCGATTGTAGAAAGGTAATAAGCTGATGAGAATTGCTATTGTTTTCTTTGACATCATGTTCATCTTAATCTTCTGGTTCCTTCACCTGATGCTCACGGCTTTTACGACAGTCATCTGTTGGGTTGGCGGCGACTGCCCGGACGCTCTGGCAACATTTTTCTCACAGTACCATCTGATTGACATGGCAGTCACGTCGCTCATCCTGTTCATCGCCATCCGAGGCTGGAAGGCAATCATCGAGATGATTGCTGAGGGAGAGACTGGTGCTTGACCACATCCCTCACAGAATTTTCATGCCAATCTTCTGGCTGGTGTATCTGACATGGATGCTGTTGATTACATTCTCATGCTGGTTTAGCGGCGGGTGTCCCGACTTTTGGGCTACCATTAGTGAAGAGTGGTTGGGCTTCTCCGATGCGGTGGCCACGACCATGGCTCTCTGGATTACGATTGAAGTCGTCAACCGATTGAAAGACTACTGGCTGGAGGACGTTGAACAATGAGTAGCTATTCTGGATGGCTTGTCGTCATTGCGGCTGAAGTCGCTCTCGTGCTCGTAATCATTTTTCTGGAGCGTCGGGCATTGCGCGATAGAGAGGTAAAGCACATCACATTCAGTCGCTTGATGTGGCGGTTGTTCGAGCGATGGCCGTGGACCCGCTACTTGGTGGGAGCACTCTTCATTGGCCTCACCTTATTCAACGCATGGGGCTTCTTTCACATTTTCTTCGGACCCTGCGCATTTGGAATCTGCCCATGAACAATGAGATAGCCGTCGCTTGGTTTGTTGCCTTCAATCTCGGATGGATTCTGCGAGGAATGTGGGAGAGGGACAAAAGGAAAAAAAATGAGAAACCGCCCGGTACTTGAGTATTTCTTCTGGCTACTACTGACTACGCTTGTAATCATCACCGTGCTGGCCATGGTTGGCCCGTACATCAAGGAGGCACTATGACACCAACCCGCTGGACACGCCGGATATTCCTGCGAACGCTTTTGATTGTCGGGCTGTTAATTGGCATGATGCTCGCCGCCACTTATCTCGTATTCAACTACGTGGCCGCGCTGTGGTTTTTCTCTGTCATCGGGATATCTTGCATTATCGTTGTAATCTGCGTTACCTTGGGCTACGTTCTGCTGTTCGATGACGTGCAGAAGCCGCCGCCCATCAAAGAAAATCGGGTCCAGCCATGAACGGACAAGAGATACACAAGCTGAGAAGTCGCTGGACAACCGTCAGGTGGAATAACAACAAGACGGACCTTATTGACGCCGGAGACGCGTTGTGCACAGCCTTGGGTGCGACGGTGATTGAGCGAGGGCGAATGACTACCCTGCTGGAGCGAACGGGCGTGTACACTCCCGAAGATATCAACGACTACACAGAGAAGGGCATTGACCCCGATGTCTGACCCGAGTGTGGCCGTGCTTATCCCGTGCATCGACCGACATCGCCTGCTGAAGAAGAGTCTCTGGACGCTCTCCCGTCAGACAGTGCCATGCGATGTATTCATTATTGACGACGGGAGCAGGCCGGGACTGGCGGAGATAGCTGACGACTATGGTGTTCACTACGAGCAACTGCGCGAACCTCTTCTTCCACTCGCCTACGATACACGCGGGCCAAGCCACGCATGGCGTCATGGCTTTCTGATGACCGACCATGATTTTGTAATCCTGTCCATGCCCGAGATACTTGTGCCGCTGGATGCAGTCGAGCGGATGCTGGATGGCCATCAGTCACCGCGGCGGTCCACGCCTCTTCTCCAATTTATCAACAGACCGCTCTACCTGCTGATGGATACCGTGGACTGGCGGGCCGATGTGCATACGCTCCAGACCCTGCCGGAATTTGATATTGTCCACAACCGATGGGGATACTTCAATTACAACATGCACGAGTGGGCGCATCACGTTTGCTTTACTGGCCAGACCCGAGATGACTGGCTCATTCACGACTTCATGCCAGCCGGGTGCTCGGATGACGCGTGGTTGCACCCTGTCGAGGACACGCTGACGCGCGATACTGGCGTGAACCACCGCGTTCACTTTGTTGACCTCACTGTCTACCATTTATTTCACGAGGCCAGTAGCCAGAGCGCACTCCAGAATCCACTTTGGCACGAGCAGAATTTTGGAGAACCAATTCCACCCGTAGGGCCTTGCTCACCCCGGATAGCACGCATTCGCAAGTCGGAAAGGAAAATCGATGACTGAGAAAATTTCTTGCAATTACTGTGGGTTTGATGTCGTGGTCCCGGATGGCTTCCTGCCAACCGAGAGCGGCATCATCGAAGAGAAGTTTGACCAGAAGAGCGGAGCAAGTATGCTGTCCGTAAACGAAGTGCTGGTCATGTGCCGCAACTGCAAGCTGGACAGAATGATGTCCGGCAAGACGGTGAAAGCCAAAGGCAAAAGCCGGGAGAATGCAGTGAAGGAAACGAAGGCAAAGGAGGCGCAAAAACCAGCGATACCCAAAGTACAGCCTTAGCTAAAACTTGAAAGAAAACCTACATCAACGAGCGAATGATTCTGCGAAGGAGGAATCGAAATGAGTAAGACACTGAAGATTATGTTTGCGTTTATGGCCGTGCTCATCCTCGTTTTGGGATGTGCGCTGGTCAGCGTGGCCGTCACGTTGGGTCAACCCACGACGACCGCAAGTGCAGAAGTTTATGAGGCTCCGGCACTAGCTGAAGAAGTTGAAGAAGTTGAAGTAGTTGAAGTAGTTGAAGAAGCGGCAGAGCCTGCCGCGCCAAGCCATCCACTAGGATGGTCGGATGCGGAAGAAGCCGAGGCCATGGCCTACGCCGACAAATCGATGCGCCTCTTGGATACATGGCTTGAGTACCTAGATGATGCGATGGAATACAACGACAGGATGGTTGCTGACCCCACACTTATCTTCGATGTCTCGTGGGTCACTGGCTATTGGTTTGCGATGAGCGACTGGATAAACCTTGCCGATGAATGTCTGGCTTGGCCTGTTCCGGTTGCGCCAATGTCGGACGTTGACTACCTGACGAAACAGTCGTGCTCAAGCTGGAGGCGGTCGGCCACAAATATGCAGATTGGCTTGGATGGCCTGCCGGATGATATCGACGGCCTCATCTACCAGTTGGGAGTGGCGGTCGATGAGCTTGATGACGCCAACCAATACATGGGACAGGCCAATGAGCGACTGGATGAAATCACGGTCCTAATGGGCGGGTGATATAATAAGCTGGCGTATCAAGAAGCTCTTCTTCTTAAAGAGGCTCCCTGCGGGGGGCCTCTTGCGTTGTAAACCCTGCTTGACATACTATTCCACATCTGGTACAATTAGGTCAGTGAAGGGAGCACAAATGACAGAATACTGGAGAATGAAATTTTCACTGCCGGAAGGCAAAACGAGATGGGCTTACGTCACTGAGCTTGGCCGACTGAGCTTGGCCAACCCCGAGAACGAAGCCTTTCAAGTAGTGAACAAGCAAGGCGAGAACGTGGACGAAATCATAATCGCCGCCGAGTCTGATGTTCTGGCTTGGAAGCCGATGGACATGAACCTGAAGTACGGCGAGCTTGAGTTTGCTCCCACCTGCTCCGAATGCGCGGCTGGCGAAAAATACGGAGTGCGAGCCGACGCCAAAGTACGACATCCCAATTGTGACACCTACAAACCAGCCCCACCCATCACCAAGAATGTCTGCGAGGACCACTGGAATATGCTGGCCTCCGACTATGGTGATGACTTGCGGGACCTAGAGATTTTCCAAGGAGGAAAATAAGATGGCAAAAACAAGAGTAGTTACTAAAGCATGGGACGACCTGACCGATAAGGAATGGGAAAAGGAATTTGAAGTCAGTAGGTGCATTATCGTAGATGCTGTACAGGCCGTCATTGACGGCGATGAAGAGCTTGCGGAAATCTACGAGCTTAACCGCGACGGGGGCAGAATCACCGTTATCAGGAAGGGCGCGACAGATGACGAGCGTGGATACAACAGTCTGTCCGAACCAGTCTGGTTTGGCTTCAGCCAACAGCGCATCAACCGCTATTCTTATCGCTCTCAGTATTCGGGAGTTAGCGTGCAGGTGAAAACCACAGCATGGCAACTCCGGGATACCCGGCCACAGAAGTATGGGATTCGTAAAGACGGGACCCACAATGTTGCGGCCATCAGCAAGCGCGTTGAGACAATCTTGAAGGACGCGCTATGGCACTATCAGAATGAAATCGATGGCAGAGCACACCAGAAGGCATACCTGAAGAGACTCAACAAAGCACATCCCGAATTGGAATGGGATGAAGATGGCAATGCCGAGGTTGGCGAGAAGTATGGCTGGCCACAACTTGAAATCGAGCCTAGTGCCCAATTCGAGACGGATGGTTTCAACATCACAATGAGAATCAACGGCCTGACCATGGATGAAGTGAAGCCACTGATTGCCTTGGTCGAGCAGAAAATGAGGGACAAGTAAAGATGAAACACCATAAGGGACCTTGGTCGTTCGACTTTCATGGCATCAATCAAGCGGGAACGGGTCTGCGGATTGCCAAGCTATCGCAACCTGCATACGACCACTCCAGCGGACAGCCGAAGCGTGTTGAATCATTTGATGGTGACGGCCATCTATTGGCCGCCTCACCAACGATGCTGGATGCACTGGAGATGAGCACGACTACACTCGAAACCATTTACCTTGCGGACCCGCAGAACATCGCGGCCAAGAAGTGTATTGAACGAAACCGAGAAGCAATAGCGAAAGCGAAAGGCGAAGGAGGAACAGATGTTTAAGGTTTGGATACTAGGAGTTGGAGAAAGCAAGTTCGCGACCAACGCATTGGAGTTTGGGACTATTGAGGAAGCGAACACCTATGGAAACGACCTGCTCTCCAGATGGTTTGGAGCGGACAGGTTCGTGGTCCTGCCACTGTCCGATGACTTCACTGGATATGTGGAAATCGATGTGGCGGATGCCAATGCCATGAAAGTGGGGGTCTAGCCATGGGTTGGACATACGCTCACCGCGAGAAAGGCATCAGCAATAAAGAATGGTTCGCTCGTGAATATGACGGCGACCGGGGATACGAGGTTCTGGACGTGGCCAGCGGCAGTCTCAATCGCAATCACGTTTACATTGCGCTCAAGCTCCCGGATGGCAAAGTGCTGGCCGTCGCGTGCCTGACCAGATGGGTCCCGAAGGATGAATACAACTACGGATGGAAAGACATGAGCGAGGATATGGGGCCTAACATTTGCGATTGCCCACAGCGAATCATTGACCTGCTTTCACCCATCGAAGAGTTGTTTCCCAACGAAGAATCATCCAGCCGGGAATGGGCGCAAGCATGGCGCGACCGGGTTGCCACTTTCCGGGAGAGGATGAAGAACAGGCTGAAGCTCCGGGATGACATACTGGTCATGGTTCCCTACGACCTCGACTTCAGCAACTTCACAATGAAAGCCGGGACTCCCTTCCGGGTTGACGACGCCAAGAAAAAGGTTTTTAGTCGTGGCTACAACCGTTTCAAACTGCGACGGGACACCATGATTGACCTTGTAGAATTGCCTGCGGAGGCGTCCCTGCTTGCTTGACTAACTATTCCGCATCTGGTATAATATAGTTATGGAGGTAACAAAAATGGCAAACTATCAGGAAGGCAAAAGAAGGTACGAAATCACAGAGGACCAAAGCCCCCGGTCTGGCGACTTCAGGCTATGCCAAGTTGACAAGCTCGCCACTTACGAAACGCATGATTGGGGAACGTGCGACGTGCAAATGGGAAACTACAGCGGAAGCCAATGCTTTTCCATCGGCACGGAAATCACCAAGCACTATGATGAGAGCAACACATCCAGACGAATGAGCGACAGCGTGATGATTTCCTACGACCATCCGAAGTCCATTGAATGGCTGACCGAGATGCGCGACGTTCTTGACCGCGCCATCCTTGAAGCCCGGAATGCTCATGGCGAAGAGATGACAGACGAGCGGTTTGTTCGATGCAACTGCGACAGCTATCCGCTCTGGTCAAGGGCAGATTTGGAATGGGAATCCAACGAAGCATGGCGAAATTCGGGCATCGACCCCAAAACGCGTCATGTCCAGTGCCCGCTCTGCAATCAAAAGTTGAGCAATATGCCGGACGCCTTCAAGGAAGATATTGGGCGCGGCGGACTATTCGCCACTGACGCCAGTTGGCTCACGGCATACAACATCAGCGAATACTACGACACTCTGGACGCCTTCGACATTGCGAGGCAGAGCCGTGGATAACCCATTTATTACGCTCTCCGACATTGAAGGCCGCGGCTTCGACCGCGCGGCTTTCGACAAGGCCACCCGAGACAAAGACGTGACCGCCATCAGCGAAACCCATCCTCACAACTTCATGCTCCACGAAGAGATGGACAGCGATGACGGCAGGCAGTTGGTTCGAGCACTGCGAACGCTCGGAATTTTCCACGAGGACGAGATTGAGTCCTGCAATGAAACGTGGGCCGAGCACAAAAACGAAGCTGTGCTCGCTGGCCACCAGTACAACCCATGCGAGTGCCGGGGATGCCGCGGTTGGCGAACGTACTTGGGAGCCAACAACGCAATCAACAGACTGGACAACAAACGACGCGCTTACATCCGGGATAACACGCCAGTCGTTGACGACGGGATACCATTCTAATGACAGACATCGCCTTGTGGAAACTCTACTTGTGGGGCAGAAAGAGCGAGTACAAGTTGCTTGGCTTTATATGGGCAAGGAAAGACACGCTCCCACATAGCCAACCGGGGGGATGTACAAAGTGGCGAGGGTTGGGAGAACACATGAGCCTATGCGCCGACATTGTGCAGGATACAAGCCACGAGCAGGAATGGTGGATGAAGCCATGGACGGGGAAGGGCACGGGCCAATGATAATGGTCGCGCAGGACCCCTCGACTGGTGGATGGGAT
>Ga0114923_10002431_pt1 | contig 12640 bp, 11 predicted proteins | sample SumtaG_FD_89578 | JGI IMG/M metagenome (GOLD analysis project Ga0114923, IMG submission 89578) | Deep subsurface microbial communities from Indian Ocean to uncover new lineages of life (NeLLi) - Sumatra_00157 metaG | ecosystem: Environmental > Aquatic > Marine > Oceanic > Sediment | place: near... | reverse complement strand
GCTGCGCTTGCCCTCCGTCTTCCGCACGCAGACTTTGGTTTGTTGACCTCGCCTGGAGCAGGAAGACTTCGGGTACTTCCATCTACGGGCTCACGCCCGCAGAATTACGAAGGTGCATTAAAAAATGAATTGAAGAAAATCGCCCTTGACCAGACACGAATAATTCTCACTTTAGCCGATGGAGGAACTGCCGTGGGAGGGATGTTAGGACGTGAAACTGACGTTTTGCGATCCATAGATGAAACTCTCATAAAACTGATCCCTGACCGGAATAAAAGGGAAGTTTGGATCAAAGACATCAACTTCCAAGTATTTTTAGAATATGATTACAGCGAGGGACGCTTAAAAGGATGGTACGATAAAAATCGTAAGGATCGTTCTAACTAGTCCAGGGAGGGGAAGAAATGATAAGCGCAGGAATGATAACTTTTTTAACAGCATTGGGTGGCGGACTCGTTGCACTATTAGCACAACTTATTATTGAGAGAATACGTGTAGGTGATGGATATCGCAAAATCGTTTATGAAAAAGTTGTCGAAGCCATAACAGCTGTTCACGAAGCTTATTCAAAACAAAGATCCTTTTACGCATGTTGCATAGGTCCAGATGGTTGTAATCCTAGAGATAGTTATGAGCTGTTCGAAATACATAACCAGATTTGGAATGCTTTAAGCAGATTTTCTCTTTACTATCCAAGGGACTTAAATCGTAAATTAATGAACGCGAGTGCCTATTATTGTAAGATATTAGATGCAGACTTCAATTATAAAATAGCTGAGGAACTCCACGAAAAATATTTGAAAGGAGCGTCATCTAAAATAGATTTCCAAGGTACCGAACTTCTAAACCTTGGTTACACAGCAGAGAACGAAGAACAGATATCTTTCAGGCATCCTCACTCTTAGACTACGCCGCCTTCTGGAGGGACGATTTGAGCCGCCTTCGCCTCCTCACCAAAAACTTTACATAACCTATCTTATACGTAGTAATGGATTTATGTCATATTCCATGCTTACAGTTATTCCAGGTTTGAATCAGGCTTTTATCTGAGATCTGAGATGTTTTCCTTGGGTCATACGATCTTGAATTTTCCCCCATGCTCCCACGCTCCCAAGCACCCATGCAGCTTTTCCTCCCATGCTCCCATGGGCTCATCGCTGCCCGCGCCTCAGGTACCATGTTCCGAGTTCCATGTAACATGTATCATTGATGATCCTGTACCTTCTGCTGTCCTGTTTCACAGTGCGTTGGCATTGGTCAAAAGAGCTAGTCTCTTGACCTTCTCCATAGCCCATTGCCTATTGCCCATAGCCTGCCCTCTACCAATCACGAATAACGAGTTACGAGTCACGGCCTTTCCCCTTTGGACATTGGACGTTGGACTTTGGACTTCCGATGACTCTGCTGCAGAAATCTATTATCGCTTTTGCAGAGTCATCGGGCCTCGTTTGCAGCACCATATGACACGCATCCAGAACCTTTATCTCCACATCCGGCCGGCACAGCCATACGGCATCCAGGCATTTCTTCCCCATTAGCCAGTCCCTGGAGCCGGCGATATAAAGAACCGGTATTTGACAGCTTTTCAGCTCTTCCCGAACATTCACCTCCAGAACAGCCTCGATCCTGGCGGCCAGGACGTCTCGTTTTAGACGCGGGAGCGTTTCGTGGACCCATCTCTTTGTTTTTTCGGGACAATCCTTCCCAAGAAGCCGGTCGATTATAAACGGCCTGGGTCTCAAATCAAGGATAGGACCTCCGCTAAACCGCTTTAAACGGCCCAACCACCGCGGCATGGGGCTGGTCACAAAGGTGGCCACCAAAATGACACCCAGAAGGTTTTCGGGAAACTTTTGCGCTGCCATGACAGCCAGTGGGCCTGAGAAGGATTCCCCCAGGAGAAAATACGGTTTTCCTTTTGGAATACGGGATGTTACAAGGTTTAGAAGCTGCTGGTAGCCCAGAGCTTCATCAAGCGGATAGGATATGATGCTGGTTTCGAGGTTTGTTCCAATAACTCTGACAAGAGGCTCAAAAAGATCCCCGGTCCCGTCCATGCCGGGCAAAAGGATCAACTGGGGCTTGTTTGGTGTCGATTCGGAACTCATTAGCTGTTGCAACCCATTGTTTATATAGGGAATATGATGAGTTTCTGACTTAAGGTCTTGCTCTTTCGCCCAGTCGCTCAGTCGCCAAGTCGATGTATTCTACATTCTGCTCTTATACGACAGTTGAACAACCCCGTTGGCGTATGGCTGAACATGATCCAGCTTAAGCATTTGCGGTTCGCCATCCTCGGCGTCAAACAGCCGGATTCCGCCTCCGAGCAGCACCGGGATGATAAAAACCTCCATGCGGTCAATCATACCGTCTGAAAGGAAGGTCTGTATCGTGCGCGCTCCACCAAGGACCCAGACATCCTTGTCTCCAGCCTGCCTCTTCAGCCAGGAGACTGTTTCCTCAATTTTTTCCGACCAGCCTTGTGCTCCATCGGGAAGATCGACTACCTGGCCGCCTGACCACACCAGGGTCGGTATTTCCTTATAGGGCCATACACCGAGACTCAGGATTTGATCGTAAGTCACGCGGCCCATCAGGATCGTTCCGATGGACTGAATAAACTCCTCGAACCCGTAATCATCCTTCTCGAAAGCCTCAAGCCAATGGACATCTCCTTCCGCATCGGCGATATATCCGTCCAGACTCATGGCTATATAAACAACAAATCGACTCAAATTCTCCCCTTACCAGGTATGTATTGAAATTTCGAATATTTAATGTGAAACATTATGTGGCAGGCATAACCTTCTAATTATTAACACATATTTAAATGCATATTCAGTCTATCCGGAGCTCTTGATCCCCTTTTCCCCATTTTGTCTCGATGACCCCGTCTCGATGACCCCGTCCCCGTACTGTGGTAAGTTAGCTTTTGGTTTTGTCTTTTCGCCAAGTCGTTCAGTCGTCCAGTCGTTTTTCTCCCCCTCCTATGCGGAGCCGCTCACTGTGCTCCGCCGCACCCCCTCCCCTACTTCATCCTGCTTAATTTTCATACAAGGGTGGATAGGTGCCGTAATTCGTGACCCGGTGAATAAATATCGCTTTCACAGGAACTGCTCTTCCAGCTTGAGACCTTGTTTTTTCGCTCAGTAGCTCAGTCGCCAAGTCGATCTGCATTCTGCCTTTTAGACACTCGTCTCCCCTTCAACCTCAATCTCTTCACTCGTAAGCTCAGTTTCGTCCGTTCTGGCTGCTTTCAACAAAGATCTTAGGCTCGGTGTGAACAGGAATACCCCCCACCCTATAAGGACAGCGAACCAGAGCGTCATTACCCGAATGATAATGGTCGACGCTGCTGAGGTCACCCGTGACATACCGAAAACAATTCCCAGCCCCACCATACCACCCTCGGTAGCACCCAGCCCTCCCAGGAACAGGGTCAGACCGCCTCCCAGGAGAGCGACAGAGTAGATAAACACGCCCTCCATAAGTGATATGGTCGAACCGAGGCCCCACGCCACAAGGGTGAACCCCAGGCCCTCCAGGAACCATGCCGCCAGGCTGAGCAGGAGCGCCTGGATGAAAACGCCCATTTCAAGGAGTATCCAACCCTCCTCGTAAAAGGTCCTCAAGGGGCCTGAGAAGCGCTTCAGCAGCCGGAAACGAGCCGACTGGTCAATGACCCAACCGGCAAAAGAACGGTTTCTAAGGAGCATCAGGAAGGTAAGCAGGCCCAATATTGAAATAACGGCTATTGAATAGTGCCAGGATCGCAGGAAGAGGCCAAGGCAACCCAGGAGGACGATGGCCGCCACATCAGTGAACCGTTCCATGAGGAGCACGGCGGTAGAAACGGTGTATGGAACGTTGAAACGCTCCTTGACGATATATGCCTTGATGAACTCCCCTACTTTTCCCGGTGTAACGGTCAGGGCGAAACCGCTCAGGAATACCAGAAGGTTAGGGAAGCGGCTGATCCGGTGACCCATGAGCTTCAAGAACCAATGCCATTTGACATACCTCAGGAAATAGTTTCCGAGGGAGAGCAGCCCTATGGGTATAAGAAGGGCCAGCGGAAAACCCGCCAGAGCCTTCATCAGAGCTTCGAGGTCGGAAATAAGGCTGAGGAGAACAAAAATAAGGACCGCCGATAGGACGGTCCAGATCGCAATATTCCTGCCCTTCCAAATACGTTTTGGTCTAGCCGTAGGAGTCAAAAAGTCTCCCCCATTTGCCTTTGTTGAATCGCCTGATCCTGGACATACCGACCGTAGGATACCATAACATATCGTGGTAAACGTTGGAGGCAAAGGGCGCCCACACCACCAGAGGGGAATGAAGAAGCAGTTTTTCCATGGGCTGCAGCCAGCCCTTCCGGATCAGCTGGTCTCCCCATATGACGAAACTGCGCTTGACCGTAAATCCGAAGTTAACGCCCTCGATATCCTCTCCTTCGACCTCTATTTCATCCGGGTGAGCGACCCCCAGGCCCCGCTCGTGGCACATCCGAAGGTACGGGATGGTCATGGGATCGAAACCCATCATGGAAGCGGCCACTGAATCGATAGCTACACTGTCTGAACTGGCCAGGATGTAGTCCTTTTCCACCGGCAACATGGTCCGCGGACCCGCTCCGTCACCGCAGACGGTTCCGTCCATGACTGCGAAGATCGCCGGATGCAGCTCCTTCTGCATGATCATGAGGTCCACCAGTACCTCGTGCATGTATTTGTGGGCGTAGTGCCGCACGGTTTTCAGAAGGCCTCCGAAGGAGTTCTTGATGGCGCCCGTGGTCGTGCTGTGCCCGTGGGTTTTGACCGTGGGGAGGTGCAATATATTTTTCCCCATGTATATCTCAGGGACCTCAATACCCTCCGGGAATATCTCACTCAGCTTCATGAGAGGTTCCGCGAACTGGTGCTTGATCCACTTGACATCGGGTAATGGAACAAAATCAAGTTCATACTGATCGAGGGTTTTCATCCAGCGGTTGTTGTGGGCCCCCTTGATCGGGTCCGTGACGACGGTTTTGTTCTCGACGGGGATGAGTTTGCTTCTCTCGTAACCGTCATCGATCATGGTCTTGATGACACCGTGAACCTGCCATGGCTGGGATGAACAGGCCGGGAAGTATTTGGTCCACGAGAGGTTTAGCTTGAGCAGGGTCGGGATCTCAGGGCTCAGAACCTCCCTGTACCCGGCCCTTCGCATGAGTTCTCCGTAATCGGCCAATACCGAGGTGGGTGATGTTTTCAGAACGACTACTTTGGCTCGTGTCACCAGTGTTCTCCTTCAAGCCAGGGGCTGGAGTTTCAAATGCTCGGCGCTAACGCGCCTCGGGTTCCGAGTTCCGGGTTCCGTGTTCCGTGTGCAATCCTCAATTTTCAATTCTCAATTCGTAATCAAGTTTCCCTCTACACTCTGCACTGATCTTCCCCATTGCCCATCGCCTATTGTGCCCCTAGCCTGCCCTTTCCCCTTCCCCATAGCCTATTGCCCATCGTGATCTTGCCCTTTGACTTTCCCCATAGCCTATTGCCTATTGCCCCTAGCCTGCCCTTCCCCCTTCCCCATAGCCTATTGCCCATCGTGATCTTGCCCTTTGACTTTCCCCATTGCCCATCGCCTATTGCCCCTAGCCTGCCCTTATAGATAGATCAGGGCAACCGATGTAAGCGTCCACAACAGGACGGACAGGAGAAGCGGCATGTCCGTCAGCAGGTCCTTCGTCGGACTTCCCCCCTTTTCATGAACGTGGACCAGGTAAAGGTACCTGAAGATGCCATAAAGAACAAAGGGAAGAGTCAAGATCATATATCGTGAACCCAGTCGCTGCGTCACTTCCGGGGTAAGGGTGTAGATAGCGTAAGAAACGATTGTAGCGGCGGTCACAATCCCGATGAGCTGATCCAGGAGCGGCACGGAATATTCCTTGAGAATCGATCTGTACTCCGTGGCCGCACCCCCCAGGAACACTAATTCCTGCCGACGTTTGGCGAAACCGAGGAAAAGGGCGATCAGGAGGGAGCAGAGAATGAGCCATGGAGAGATAACCACACCGATGGCATGGCTTCCCGCAACCGCCCTGATAACGAAACCCATACCAATGGAAAGGATGTCGAGTATTACGATGTTCCTGAATGCGACGTTGTACCCGAACTGCAAGAGAAGGTAGAAAACTACCCACAGCAGGAACGTTTTCCCTATGAGGATCGCTCCCAGGATACCGGTAACGAGAAGGCCTGCTCCGAACACTGTGGCTGTAAAGACCGCTATCTCACCTACGGCAACAGGCCTGTTTTTTTTCGTCGGGTGTTTCCGGTCCTGCTCACGGTCGAAAATATCGTTAAAGGCGTATACCCCACTGGATATAATACAGAACACGGTAAACGCGGAGAATCCAAGGATCAGTGACGGGGCATGCAGAAGCTTACCGGCAAAGATGAGAGGCGCCAGGACAAAGCCGTTTTTGACCCACTGGTGGGGCCTGAGAAGTCTAAGGTAGGGAGAGAGCATAGTAATCAGTCATCGGTAATCGGTAATCGGTAATCGGTAATCGGTGAAAAGTGAAAAGTGAACCGTGAAACGTGAATAGTCAAAGGCTATTATGATTCCTGATTTTTCTGTTCGCTGTTCATCGTTCACTTCTTCTCTATTCTCCAGTAATATTCTATATCAAATTTAAGCTTTTCCTTCAGGCTTCTTTTTCAGGTCGGCGGAAGCCCTTTCCAGCAATCTATTGAAAAATTCCTGGTACTGCTCCACTTTTCTCGCGTCAGGTCCCTCGAACCGCATGACGAGCACCGGTTGTGTGTTGCTTGCCCGAAGAAGCCCCCAACCCTCATCGAACCGGGCTCTGACCCCATCGATGTCGATAACCTCGACGATAGCCGGGTCCGCAGAAGATTCCATGTGGTCACTTAGCTCATCTGCGAACATCTCAGCCAGACGAAACTTTTCATCTTCTTTACACGGGAAACGGATTTCCGGTGTAGAAACAGAATCTGGGATATCCCCAAGAAGTCCTGAGAAGCTCTCGCAGCTCCCATTGAGAAGGCTTCGGATGTAGACCTCCAGGATCCTCAAGGCCCCATAGAGAGCGTCATCAAACCCGAAAAACCGGTCGGCAAAGAAAAGGTGTCCGCTCATCTCCCCGGCAACCAATGCCCCGGTCTCCTTCATTCGCGCCTTGATAAGAGAGTGCCCCGTCTTCCACATCTGAACCCTTCCACCGGCCTGTTTGATCCCGTCGTAGAGGATCTGGGACGCCTTCACTTCCGAGATAACAAGGGGAGGGTCACCCTCTCCTCCTTCTTCGGACCACTTTTCAATGATGTCGCGGCCAAGAATAAGCAGGAGCATGTCCCCCCAGATAATGTCGCCTTTCTCGTCAAGAACGCCGATCCGGTCGGCATCCCCGTCAAAGGAGATCCCCAGCCTGGACCCGGTCCTCAATATTTCGGCTTTGAGGCTTTCGAGAGCCTCCGGGAGGGTCGGATCGGGGTGATGGTTGGGGAAGGTGCCGTCCGGCTCGCTGTAAAGCTCGTGCACCTTCACGCCGAGCTTTTTCAGGATCTCGGGGAAAACGATCCCCGCTGTCCCGTTACCCGAGTCGACGACGACCTCGAAACCCTTTCCCAGCGTTTTCAGGTCCTTCCTAAGGCCGGCGAATGCCGCCAGGATAAACTCCTGGTAGATCCCGATAATATCCACTCGGCTGATGGGATCCGCCGGTTCCATTTTCACCGGTTGTTCATCGGCACACGTCAGTTTTCCCAGAAGTTCCAGATCGCCGGAGTGGATCGTATCGTGGCCTATACCCAGTTTGAATCCGTTGTCGCCGGGAGGGTTGTGGCTCGCCGTCACCATGGCGAAGGCGTCGGCCTCAAGCTTGTAGGTGCTGAAATATGTCAGGGGTGTGGGGCAAAGCCCTAAATCGATCCAGGAACACCCAGATTCTACCAGTCCCGAGGCAAATGCGTCTCGAAGCTGCGGCGAGTGCACCCTGGCGTCCATTCCAATGGCGACCACCGGCCTGTCCTTCCCGCTCCTCTCGCGGCACATTTGGGCGAAGGCCCTCGCTGTCCGGAAGGCAATCTCCTCGTTCAGTTCCAAGCCGTAGGCTCCCCGAATGTCGTATTTCCGGAAGATATGATGGGGGAAGGAAGTCATAGAAAAAGTTTCGGGTTTCGGGTTTCAGGTTTCGGGTTCACAATTCCTCCACAATGCGTTTTAATCGCAGGGATGAAGGGGATGAAAGGGATGCGTAAAATCAGTGCAAAGTGCAGGGTGCAGAGAAAAAACAGTCCAACATCTGGTATCCAGGGTGTTGATTTTTACCGTTTGTCCGTTTGTCCCTTTTATTCCGATTTTATCCCCTGTATCCCCTTTATCCCTGTTAAATCCGTCTTGTCTAACACCGTGCCTTGGCGTGGGTCAACAAAGTTTGTCCCTTGACCTTCCCCATAGCCCATAGCCTATTGCCCATCGCCTGCTTTTTCCCCGTGTCTAAAATTTTTCTCCCCCTCCCCCACTCTCCCTCTCGCCTGTCCTGAGCCTGTCGAAGGGCCCCCTCCAGTTCCTTCCCTGCCCACCCTGCCATAATCATCATCCAACCTTACGATATCGTCCTCGCCCACGTATTCCCCCAGTTGAACCTCCACCAGTTCGGCCGTTTCGTCAGCAGGATTCTCGATGCGATGGGCAGTTCCAATGGGGATGGTAACTCCCTCGTTAGCCTTCAGTGTCATCCTGTCCTCGCCCCGGGTCACGATGACCTTACCTGTCACAACGACCCAATGCTCGGATCTCCTTTCGTGCTTCTGAAGGCTCATTTTCTGGTGCGGGTCTACCGTCAGCCTCTTGACCTTGTACATGCCGCTTTCGATGAGAACAGTGTAAGCGCCCCATGGTCTTCTGACTGTAGGGTGAATCAGCCTTTCCGACCTGCCCTGTTCCTCAAGGTGCCCGACGATGTGGCGGACATCCTGCGATCTTCCCCTGGGACAGATCAAGGTGGCGTCCTCTGTCTGGACGACTATCGTGTCCTTCATTCCGCTCACGGCGAGAAATTTCCCCTCCCCCAGGATCATGCAATCCTCATTTTCCAGACCGAACACATCGCCGCTGACAACGTTACCTGAGCTGTCCTTTTGCCTCATCTCGTAGACTGAGTCCCAGCTTCCCAGGTCGCTCCATCCCATTGAAACCGGGACCACCGCGGCACGATCCGTCTTTTCCATTATGCCATGGTCGATGGATATTGATTCGATCCCGCTGTAAACTTCGTCCAGTCCATCGAGGGTCCCAGTGTCGATCCTCGCTAAGGCACTGCTACAGGCGGGGAGATGCTTTTTGGCATCTTCCATGATCGCCTTCACTGAAAACAGGAAAATCCCGCTGTTCCATGTGTATTTTTTATCTTTAAACAGTTTTTCGGCCCTGGCGGCAGTCGGTTTTTCCTCGAATTTCTCTACCCTGTAAACCTTCCCTTCCTTCTGACCGGCCCTGATGTAACCGTAGCCCGTCTCTGCCCGAGTGGGCGTTATTCCGTAAGTCACGATCATTCCCGATGCCGCTGCATCCAGGGAACTGTCGATAGCCAGAATAAAGGAGTTGGTGTCCAGGATAATGTGGTCCGAGGGGGCCACCAGGAGAAGAGCATCGGGGTCCCTCGCCTGGACGATCCTAGCCCCGAGCAGGATAGCGGGTGCGGTGTTCCTTGCCACCGGTTCCCCGACGACCAGGCAATCATCGGCGTTCTTACCCATGTACCGGCGCAGATGATCTCTTATTTCTCCCTCGAGTTCTCTGGAAGTGAGAAAGATCATTCTCTCCGGCTCGATCCTTGTCCTGATCCTGCTCACCGTCTCCTGGAAAAGGCTCAATTCCCTTCCCAGGCTGATGAGCTGTTTGGGCGATGACTGACGGCTCATGGGCCAGAGACGTGTTCCGGATCCCCCGGCGAGGATCAATGCGTAAAGATCACTCATAATATTCGATCCCTGTTCTCCCGAAACCACTGGATAGTTCTAGTCAACCCTTCTTCAAAGGAAACTTCTGCAGTGAACCCGAACTTCATGGCCCTTTGGGTATCAAGGCAGCGGCGAGGTTGACCGTCAGGTCTGGTCGTGTCCCAGCGTAGTTTTCCCTCGAATCCCGATATCCGTGCAATGAGATTGACCAGACCCCCTATACTGATCTCCTCACCCGATCCCAGGTTAACCGGTTGCGGCTCGTCGTAGTGACGCGCGGCCAGAACGATGCCTCTGGCGCAGTCCTCGACAAAAAGAAACTCCCGTGTCGGCTTTCCGGTTCCCCAGACCGTGACCTCCTCCGAACCGGAATCCATCGCCTCGACGCATTTCCGGATAAGAGCCGGGATAACGTGGGAATCTTCCAGGTCGAAGTTGTCCCCAGGGCCATAAAGGTTCACCGGGAGGAGATAAATAGCGTTCAGGTCATACTGTTCCCTATAAGCCTGTGCCATAACGAGGAGGGCTTTTTTCGCCACTCCATAGGGAGCGTTGGTCTCCTCAGGGTAACCGTCCCAGAGGTTATCTTCCTTGAACGGTACCGGTGTGAATTTCGGGTAAGCGCAGACCGTTCCGATCTGGATGAATTTTTCAACCGGATACCTGTGGGCCGCCTCCATGAGGTGGGCGCCCATGATCATATTATCGTAAAACAGAACGCCCGGATTCCGTTGGTTGAACCCGATCCCGCCTACGCTAGCCGCCAGGTGGATCACCAGGTCCACTCCCCTAACAGCTTCCTCGCAGTTCTCCCAGACCCTCAGATCGTTTTCCAGGTGGTGGGGTATGCGGATATCCTCCTGCCGTACGCCGCTTTGAACGAGCTCCCTCTGGACGAATCTGCCCAGAAAACCATCGCCGCCGGTGAGGAGGATTTTTTTACCCGCGAGGTCCAAAAAAATCCTCCGGTTTCGAGTTTCGGGTTTCGGGTTTCGGGTTCATAGTTCCTCCCCACAAAAAGATAGTCCAACGTCCAATGCCTGCCCCTGGCTTGAACAGGGGTCTAATGTCCAACGCACGAGGCCCAAGGTTTGCCCACTGGCACCTCGGCGAAGGTAGGTGCACTTTGATTTGATTCATCCCTTTGGTCGCTCAATCGCTTCGTCGGCCTAGTCGTAAGCTTGTAGTTCTATCCCCTGTATCCCCTTTATCCCTGTTAAATTAGCTTTAGGTTTTGCCTTTTCGCCAAGTCGCTCAGTCGCCAAGTCGAGGTTTTTCTCCGTGTCTCCGTGTCTCCGTGTCCCAGGTCTTTCCCCCACTCTCCCACTCCAGTTCCTTCCCCTCTGCACCCTACACCCTGCACTCTGCACTGCCCCTAAGGTCGTCCCATCCAATCCAGCCCCTTCCCCTTGATGATGCGATTGCCTTCGCCGATGGGGTCAAGACCCAGAGCTTCCATGTCTGCGTCCACCATGATCCGCACCAGTTCCTTGAAAGATACCTTTGGCTCCCACCCGAGGACCTCCTTCGCCCGGCTGGCATCGCCCACCAGGACGTCGACTTCGGTCGGTCGAAAATATTTTGGATCGATCTCCACGTATTTATCCGGGTCCAGCCCCGCGTATCTGAAAGCCTCCTGGAGGAACTCCCCCACCGAGTAGGTCTGCCCGGTGGCAATTACATAATCATCGGGCTTATCCTGCTGGAGAATCAGCCACATGGCCTCGACATATTCGGGAGCAAAACCCCAGTCCCTGCTGGATTTGAGGTTCCCCAGATACAGTTTGTCCTGTTTCCCGGCGAGGATCTTTGCCAGAGCCATGGTTATTTTCCTCGTGACGAAGGTCTCCCCTCTCCTCGGGCTTTCATGGTTGAACAAAATGCCGTTACTGGCATGGATATCGTAAGCCTCACGGTAATTGACCGTCATCCAGTAGGCATAGATTTTGGCGGCGGCGTAAGGGCTGCGCGGCCTAAAGGGTGTGCTTTCGCTCTGGGGTGGCGGTGAGTTCCCGTACAGTTCGCTGCTGGATGCCTGGTAAATGCGCGATTTGACGCCGCTCCGGCGAACAGCTTCCAGGATCCGAGCTGTCCCTAGCCCGGTAATATCACCTGTGTATTCAGGGATATCAAAACTGACCCTTACGTGGCTCTGGGCTCCGAGATGGTAGATCTCATCCGGCTGGATGTTGTAGATAATGTTGTCTAACTGACCGGAATCGGCCAGATCGCCGTAATGAAGGAAGAATGTCGCGTCGGGCGCGTGGGGATCAACATAGATGTGGTCGATCCGGTCCGTGTTGAATGTACTGGCCCGCCTGATGATCCCGTGAACCTCGTAACCCTTATGGAGCAGGAATTCCGCGAGGTACGATCCGTCCTGACCGGTGATCCCGGTAATAAGTGCTTTTTTCAACGGGGAACCTCCTGAAAAATAGTCCAACGTCCAAAGCCTGCCCCTGGCTTGAACAGGGGTCCAACGTCTAATATCCACGGTGTTGATCTACCCTGATTTCCCCTGCATTTATCGCCTACAGCTTACAGCCTGCTCTTTATAGCCCCTTGCCTATTGCCTGCTCTTATCCCCTGTATCCCCTTTATCCCTGTTAAATCCGTCTTTGTGTTTTGCCGTTTCGCCAAGTCGCTCAGTCGCCAAGTCGAGGTTT
>Ga0114923_10002430_pt1 | contig 12640 bp, 14 predicted proteins | sample SumtaG_FD_89578 | JGI IMG/M metagenome (GOLD analysis project Ga0114923, IMG submission 89578) | Deep subsurface microbial communities from Indian Ocean to uncover new lineages of life (NeLLi) - Sumatra_00157 metaG | ecosystem: Environmental > Aquatic > Marine > Oceanic > Sediment | place: near... | reverse complement strand
GCTTCGGATTCTCCGATACACATCACAGGGGTCAGGCCTCCAAGGAGGGCCGAACGGATCTTTTTGTTCACCGTTGCATTGGTTTCACCAAAGTATTGACGTCTCTCGGAATGGCCGATGATCACATAGGTGCATCCCGTGGCTGTTAACATAGAGGCAGAGACTTCTCCGGTGTAGGCCCCTTCGGCCTCCCAGAATAAATCTTGCCCACCTAAGTGTATGACCGAGCCCTTTAGAACGTCTGCCACGACCGCCAGCGCCGTAAAGGGAGGGGCAACCATGACATCCGCATCAACGATGTCAGATACTAAGGAATTCAACCGGCCCGCGAGATCGGCGGCCTCTGGGCCGGTCTTGTACATCTTCCAGTTTCCAGCGATCAAACTTTTTCGTTTTGCCATGATTCAAGTCTCCTTTACAGACAGACGGCACGGCACAGAGGCACAATTTTGACGGCTTCGTAAAAAGTCCATCTGAGGCGTTGCGCTTAATCCCCGCCCTGTTAAATTCTCGCTCAACTTTTTTTATTTCCTTTCAACACGCCGCTGGCCAATGAAATACTTTTCCTCCCATAAGCCTGCAGTCTCTCTGCAAGGTCGTTCAGGTTCATGTCTTTGCGCATATTGGCCGCCCTGATCACCACAGGAAGATTAACACCGGTAAGGACCTCGATCCGGCCTTCCTCAAGGAACGAAAGGCTGATGTTGGATGGTGTCCCTCCAAACATATCCGTCAGGATAAGTACGCCTCCACCCTGGTTAACCGTCTTAATCCCGGTGTTTATCTTTTCTCTCATATGTTCGGCGCTCTGCGTTAAGTCCACGGAAACAGCAGTGGCCGCTTCAAGAGGTTCATCAAGGATCGATTCGGCTGCTTCAATAAGGGCCTCTCCGAGGCCGCTATGTGTAACAACGAGAATTCCTATCACAAATCTGCCCCCTTTAGCATAGTCGTTCAAAGTACTTTTTGAAAGCTCTCATTGCTGATTTAGCTCAATATCTCGATGGACCAAATTTATGTTATCAATCTTCTTTTTCAGATGTTGAAATATCTCATCAGCGATCACAATAGAACGGTGCCTTCCCCCTGTACAGCCGACGGCAACCGTCAAATATGATTTCCCCTCTTTTTCATACAAAGGTATGAGGTAGTCAAGTAAATCCAAATATTTTTTCAAAAAAATTTGGGTTCCGTCCCATTTTTTTACAAACGCCTGCACTTCAGGTGCCGTACCATCGAGTCCGGTCAATTCACGGACAAAATAGGGATTGGGTAAAAAGCGGACATCGATGACCAGGTCCGCCTCATAGGGGATGCCGTACTTGTAACCAAAAGAAAGGATATGTACTTCAACTTGGCCGGTCTTAACTACTTTAAGCACATGGTCCAAGACAACAGCTTTGAGTTCATGGACATTGTAGTGCGAAGTGTCAATAACCTTGTCAGCGATTTGTCTAAGTCCTTCAAGTTGTTCCCTTTCGTTACGTATCGCTTCTCGAAGGCTCTTCCCCTTAGATAGTGGGTGATGCATTCTAGTCTGGCTGTATCGCCTTAAAAGAATTTCTTCCGAGGCTTCAAGGAAGATTATTTCAAATCGATATCCTTGCCTGCTCAGGCTGTCCAGGACGTCCGAATATGTTGAGAGAAACCCCTTTTCTCTGATATCCATTACAAGGGCCAGCTTAGAAATTTCCGAATCGTTTCCCATTCGAAGTTCTAAGAACTTCGGTAAGAGTACGACAGGCAGATTATCCACGCAGAAAACACCAAGATCTTCCAGTGCCTTTATGGCCGTACTTTTCCCAGAGCCTGAAAGTCCGCTGATGATAATAATCTTTTCTTGTTTCAACTATGTCCGCATAGCTCCCTGTAACCGGCTGGAAGGCATGGCACATTCAGCGGGAAAAGGGGAGAGCAAGTGTTCAAAATTCATGGTCTTCGTTCGCGATTACCGTGTAGATCTCGTGTTGGTCGGCAGCAGTCATCAGCTGTTGTTTAAATGTGCTGTCCTTGAGTAATCGAGATATCCTGGCAAGCATCCGTAGATGAGTACCTGTCGAGTCTTCAGGGGCTATCAATAGGAAAAAGAGGTGAGCGGGCTTGCCGTCGATGGCTTCAAAGTCAACGCCCTTGAGGCTTCGTCCAAAGCCAACCAACAACGAATCAAGTGACTTCAACTTTCCGTGGGGGATAGCGATGCCACCTCCAATGCCGGTGCTTCCAAGGCGCTCCCGTTCCAAGAGTACACGAACCATTTCTTGCTGATCGACTCCGGAGGCTTTTGCCATGGGGGCCGCGATCTCTTCCACTACCCCCTTCTTATCGCTGGCATTCAACTCAGCGATGATGACCTCTTCTTTCAGGGTATCTAAAATTCTCATTAACTCTTTTACTCTTTTAGGAGCTGGGTTGAATCAATCCATAATTCCCGTCTTTCAGGCGGTACAACACATTGACCTTTTCGGTCTGTGCGTTGGTAAAAACCAAAAAGTTGTTCTTGATCAGATTCATTTGCAAAACCGCTTCATCAACATCCATAGGTTTATAATGGATATTTTTGATTCTAACAACTGGTCGAGCTTCTTCCGGCCCCAGATCCACAGGTGACGTCACGTCCGCCTCCTCATATGGAAACATCTTGGATCTCGCAGCTATTGACCGACGTTTCTTAAATTTCTTTTTATTCTTTATGATCTGCTTCTCAAGCTTGTCTAAAGCCATATCTATAGCCGAATACATATCAGGGGTTTCCTCATGCCCATTTACAACGAAGCCGTCCGCACTGATGTTGATGTCGGCAATGTGACGGAATTTCTCCACGGTTAGTACCACGTTTGCCTTGGCGGGATTATCTACATACTTATCAAATCGATCCAACTTTTCACACGCATATGCCTTTAGAGTTTCTGAGGAATCAAGGTTTATGAAAGTCACAGACGTTTGCATACTAATTAACCCCCAAGTATTTTTTTCGTTTATTCGATGGCAGTACACCCAGCCCCTCCCGGTACTTGGCGACTGTCCTGCGGGCTATGTTAATGTTCGAAGATTTCAAGATGTCAACCATCTTCTTGTCACTATACGGTTTCGCGGGATTTTCAGACTCAATAATTTGCCGAATCTTTTCCTTGACACTTGCCGAGGCAATCGCCTCTCCATCAAATCGATGGATAGAACTATTAAAAAAAAACTTCAACTCAAAAATACCCTGCGGGGTATGGACATACTTGTTCGTGGTAACGCGACTCACGGTTGACTCGTGCATCCCTATGTCCTCAGCCACATCCCGCAATACCATTGGCTTCAAATGGACGATCCCCTTTTCCAGAAAATCCCGTTGAAAATGGATAATACTTTTGACCACCCTGTAAATTGTCCTCTGACGTTGGTGAATGCTGCGAATCAGCCACACCGCAGACCGGAGTTTATTCTGGATATACTCTTTTGTATCGCCGGAAAACTCCCTTTTTCTATTGGTCAAAGCTTCTTTATAAAAAGAGCTTATGTGAAGCTTGGGCATGCCGTCTTCATTTAGGACAATGACAAATTCATTGCCCACTTTGTATACAAAAACATCCGGGCTAATGTATCTGGGTTCTTCATCGCTGAACTGCCGGCCGGGTTTTGGTTCCATCTTGGTGATAATCTCGATGGCGGCAATGATATCGCCAAGCCCGACACCCAGGGACCGGGAAATCGCCTTGTAGTTCTTGTTCTCCAGGTTTTTAAGGTTATTCTTGATAATCTGAACAACAATGGAATCTTGCAACCCTAATTGCCTTGCCTGAATCATCAGACACTCCTGTAAATCTCGAGCACACACTCCTATGGGATCAAAGGATTGCATCTTGGTCAGGACGTTTTCTACCTTTGACGTGTCTGTCTCGATCATGGCTGCAATCTCATCTGCGGTAGCCTGAAGATAGCCATCCTTGTTGATGTTGCCGATGATCGCGCTGCCGATCTTTTCCTCTATCGGGTCTGGAAGGGAAAGCAGAAGTTGCCACATCAGGTGTTCATTCAAGGACTCTCGTCGTCCCACGAAATTATCATATTCCGGGACTACCCGTTCTTCAGCTTCAAAACGGATGGGCCCGGAACTACTGTATTCCTCCAAATAGCTAGACCAGTCGATATCTGCCCGAGCCGTTTCCTCCACGGTTACCGACTTTAACGGCGGCGGCTCCGACGGGGTGGCTATCGGCTCACTGCGAGCATCACCCTCGGCAGACTCTTCCCCCTGCACATCCTCAAGAAGCGGATTTTCTTCCATTTCCTGGGTAATTACATCCAGCAGTTCGAGTCGGGACAATTGCAGAAGCTTGATGGCCTGCTGAAGCTGGGGTGTCATGACCAGCTGCTGGGTAAGGCGAAGTTGTTGTTTAAGTTCTAAAGCCATATCATTAATTATTAATTATGAATTAGAGCCTGAAGCCTTCCCCCAAGTAAACCTCTCGGGCGACACTGCTTGCGGCAATAGCCTCTGGAGGCCCGGATTCAATCAACGCCCCTTCGCTTAAAATGTACGCCCGGTCGCAAACCCCTAAGGTCTCCCGCACATTATGGTCTGATATGACCACCCCAATCCCTCGTTCCTTAAGCTGTCCGATGACCCTTTGTATGTCAATCACGGCGATAGGATCGATCCCGGCAAATGGTTCATCAAGGAGAATAAACGAAGGTGTGTTTACAAGGGCTCGCGTGATCTCTACACGGCGTCGCTCCCCACCAGATAAGGTATGAGCCTTACGTCCTGCCAAATGCCCGATATTCAATTCTTCAAGGAGTACCCTGAGGCGGTCGTGCCGTTCAGGGCCGGTAAGAGGGAGGGTTTCTAAGATTGCCAAGATGTTGTCTTCTACAGTCAGCTTCCGAAAAATCGAGGCCTCCTGTGGAAGATATCCTATTCCTTTGCGCGCCCTGACGTACATGGGGTATGAAGTGATCTCCTCACCATCCAGGAAGACTTTCCCGCCGTCAGGCCGTATAAGCCCAACTATCATGTAAAAGGTTGTGGTCTTGCCGGCTCCATTAGGGCCGAGGAGCCCTACAACACTCCCGCTTTCTACCTCTAAAGAGACCGAGTCAACCACACGCTTGTGTTTATAAATCTTGACCAAATCCTTAGCCACTAAGCTTGCCATTACTTCAAACCACCCCCTTCTTTGACATAAAGGGTGGCCTCCACCTGGTCTTTACCGACCCCTTCCACCAGACTTCGATTTTCAGCTTGAAACAGCGTAATCTTTTTTCCCCGGACCATGTTCTTTCCAGACCATACCCTTGGGTTTCCTCCGCTGAGTTCCAATACCTTTTGGTCAGCCAGATAAACCGCCTTGTCCGCCATGGCCGTTTTGGTCTTATTGTTAAAAACGATCTTGACATTTCCCTGAGAGATGATCTTTTCAATTGTGCCTGCCTCAATTGATGTGCCTCCACCGGACTTATAGAAGATCTTCATGCGGTCAGCCGTAACAACAACGTCATCCTGGGTAGCCATGACGTTTCCTGTAAATTCAACCCATCTCATCTTGTGGTGCGACTCCAGCCTGTCAGCGATAATGTGTATGGCAGTTTCAGGCGTCCCGTGCTTTTCGTGTGCCGTAGACCGTGGCTCGGCTAATACATAAGAAACCGGATAATCGAAACAGAGCAAGATAATCAATAGGACCCATTTCGTGTAGTCAAGCCTTTTCATAGTGTTAGTTGCATCTTATTATTACTAAGGTTTTGGGTCACGATGTCTTTTCTTTCGTTTCGAGTCTCACGGGCAGCACCCTCCCGTCGGTCACTTCAGAAGGGACATCATGCCTTCCTGTCTATGATGTCGTTTTTAGTATGTTTATGTTATTTAGGTCAACCTAATAAGCTAAATAGCCGGAAGTAAAGTTGCGTCACAGGATGCGATTTTCAAAGATAGCATTCACTTTGCCCAACACTATGACTTGTTCTGTTTTAAGGTTAAAGATTATGCTGTTGCCGGTAATCTTCATGCGATCTCCCTTGATTGCAATCGGTGTCTCGGCAGAAATGGTCCGGGTCTTATGTTCGTAACGCAGCTTGTCGGTATTCAATTTATACGGTCCACTTCGTACGACCACATCCCCCCAAACCTCCATATCCTTGGTATCGGTCAAGAGGAGACCGTCACGACTGTTAAGATGTACGGTCTTGCCATCCTTGAGAAAGAAAGTGACGGAAATGTCTTTGAATATGGTCTTATTGTTTGCTGTTTCGTATTGTGCCGATTTAGCATCAAGCATCCATTCCTTGACTCCGTCTCGAGTCGCGACGTGGTGAATATTATTTAGACTCACATCTTTGTTTTTTGGGAGGATCGAAAGCAAGTTCGCGGGCTCTTCCCTGAAACGATGATAACTTGCCAGCCCGAACACAATCCCGGCAACTATCAGGCCTATCAAACAATACAGGACCGTCTTGGTCTTTGACATCTGTTGTCTTTCAGAGAGGATGTTGGTGTTATCAATTCTATTAATCGTTTGGCGACACGACCTCATGTATAGCCTTCAGCTGCTCCAGAAGCGGCCTAACGCTATGTAATGGCAGTGAGTTTGGACCATCACAAAGGGCACATTCCGGATCCTTGTGAACCTCGATGAATATCCCGTCCACATTGGAGGCAGCAGCGGCACGGGCCATCAATGGCACAAATTCCCTTTGCCCGCCCGAGGTCTTTCCTGCGCCCCCTGGAAGCTGGACGCTGTGGGTGGCGTCGAATATCACCGGCCATCCCAGTTTCTGCATGATAGCTAATCCACGGAAATCAACTACCAAATTGTTATAACCGAAAGTAGTACCACGTTCGGTCACCAAGACTTGCTGATTACCCGTGGAGATCACCTTTTCTATGACATTCTTTATATCCCACGGTGCCAGGAACTGTCCTTTCTTGATGTTGACAGGCTTTCCGGTTTCAGAGACGGCCAGGATGAAATCAGTTTGCCGACACAAGAAGGCCGGGATCTGTAGTATATCCAGTACTTGGGCGGCAGGGGCGATCTCGTGAAATCGATGTACATCAGAAATTACCCGTATGCCGAGCTTATCCTTGATAGCGGAAATGATCTCCAGCCCTTTGGACAACCCCGGCCCGCGGTATGAAGCTAATGAACTCCGATTAGCCTTATCATAAGAGGTCTTGAATATGAAAGGGACTTTCAGTTCATCGGTTAGATCCTTCAAAAAAACCGCAGTTTCCATGGTGGCGTCAAGGGTCTCGATTACACACGGTCCTGCAATCAAAACCAGGGGATTTCCTTGCCCAATAGCGATTTTTCCGAGGTTGACAATGTGTTTCATTATTCAAATTCAATCATATTGACCGGTGCAATGCAAAAAATTCTAACTTACGTTCCTGCAAATGTCAAGAATCGGTACGAAAAACAACCTTGATTCTCTATCGGCTAACTGTTATGGTCCGTTTCAATTTGACCGGCCTGATCCTTGCTACGTGAAGTACTGCTGCAAGGCAGTATTCTCGGCCTTTAGTACGGAGCCGAAAGTTATGTCTGATAAGAAAATTAAGCTTCCAAAACCAAAACTAATTGCACTTGTCCTGTGTGGGCTGGCGATTCCGTTGATATGGATAATCGTCATTAAGCTTGAAGGGGAAATGCCCGTGTTTCAGCTGGACAGACCCGTCCATACCATAGGCACATCTTACACCCTGAAAGGGTGGGCCTCTGACCAAAAAAGCGGGATCCGGAGAGTATGGATAGCAATCCTCCAACATGGAAAGGAAAGGGTCCTCTTTGATCAGGCATTTCCCTCAAAGGGTTTTGGGGGAAGGGGGCTGGTACAAAAGCAACTCGTTTCTCTTGAGATCAAGGCGGATGTACTCGGCTTTTCCGATGGAGAGGCGATTCTCAGGACGGCTGTGTGGGACTATTCTTATCGAAGCTGGTTGGCCGGGAATCGGGCTTATGCGGAACACAGGATCCTGATCGATACCCGGCCGCCGATCATTGAGGTCCTTACACACGCCCACAATCTCAATCAAGGGGGCGCAGGATTAGCCATCTACCGAGTCTTTGAACCCGGCACTGTCAATGGTGTTCAGGTAAGCGACGCTTTTTTCCCGGGTTATAATAAAACTTTTGGCGATTCCAACATCTATATAACCTTTTTTGCCGTACCCCATGATAACGGACCGGAATCAGAACTCTATGTGACGGCTACGGACCCTGCCGGCAATACCTGCCGGGCCGGATTTGCCTATCATATCAATTCAAAGGAGTTCAAAAAGGAGGCTATCAGTATTTCAGATGCATTCCTCAGGCGGAAGATGCCTGAACTTGAGCGTTTTTTACCGATAGAGAGTCGGTCTGCATCGCTAATTGATAAATTTATAGCAGTCAACCGGGATCTGCGCCATGATAGTAACACTACTCTCAAAAATGCCTGCAAAAAGAGCGAGGCCAGGCAATACTGGAATGGTCCGTTTCTCAGGCTTCCGCGCTCCGCCCGCAAGGCCGGGTTTGCCGACCATCGCAAATACCGGTACAGGGATAGAACCATAGATGAGCAAATACATCTCGGAATAGATCTGGCCTCTACTGCCTACTCACCAGTGCCTGCTGCCAACAATGGACGTGTTGCATTTGCCGAATACCTGGGTATCTATGGCAAGACTATTCTCTTGGATCATGGTTTCGGGCTTTTTAGCATGTATGGACATCTCAACCGAGTCGAGGTTCAAAGAGGCCAGGTGGTTTCCAGGGGGGATATAATCGGTTTTACAGGGACTACAGGGCTGGCAGGAGGCGATCATCTCCATTATGCGATGATAGTTGGTGGTACCTTTGTTAATCCAATAGAGTGGTGGGATCCAAATTGGATAAAATATAATGTGACGGATAAGCTAAAGGGAGCCATGCTAAGGGATAAGCAATGAAACAGTATAGGGTTCAAAAGACCTACCAGGAGATCAACCAAAAAATCAGGGACGGCAAGGTTGTTGTGGTCACGGCCGAGGAGATTATTGATATCCTGAAAAAAAATGGCCCGGTCGAAACGGCCCGTAAAGTAGACGTCGTTACCACCGGAACCTTTGCGCCCATGTGTTCGTCCGGGGCCTTTATCAATTTCGGCCACTCTGTTCCCGGGATTAAGGCTGCCAAGGTCTGGCTCAACAATGTTCCGGCATACGCCGGTATAGCTGCTGTGGATTGCTATATCGGGGCCACTGAACCATGTGAAGAAGACCCCCTGAACAAAGTCTATCCTGGAGAATTCAAGTATGGCGGCGGCCACGTGATTCGCGACCTTGTTGCCGGCGATACGGTTCACCTGAAGGCGACCGCCTATGGGACCGATTGTTATCCAAATAGATCGATTGAAAAGGATGTTACCTTAAAGAGACTCCCACAGGCCATCCTGTGTAACCCGAGGAATGCGTATCAAAACTATAACTGCGCGATAAACCTGAGTAACAAGACCATTTATACCTATATGGGCTCTCTTCGTCCGAACGCGGGAAACGCAAACTACTGCTCGGCCGGACAGCTGAGTCCGCTGATGAACGATCCGCATTACATGACCATAGGCATAGGCACGAGGATCTTCCTTGGAGGAGGCCAGGGCTTTGTCACCTGGCACGGGACCCAGCACAAACCAAGGGTCAAGAGAACCAGGCAGGGGGTTCCTCTTACGCCGGCCGGCACCCTGTTTGTTACGGGAGACTTGAAAAAGATGGGCCCAAAGTGGCTTGTGGGGGTGAGTATGCAGGGGTACGGCTGCTCATTGGCGGTCGGCCTGGGTGTGCCCATCCCGATCTTGAATGAAAGGATTGCAGAATTTACGGGCATTTCGGATGATAAAATCTTTACCCAGGTTATAGACTATGGGAGCGACTATCCGCGTGGTATATCAAAAAGTTACGGCAAGGTCAGTTATAGTGAGCTCAAAAGCGGTACCATACGATTCAAAGGTCAAGACGTGCCGACCGTGCCTCTTTCGAGTCTGGTTCGGGCAAGAGAGATTGCAGAAACCCTGAAAAAATGGATACAGAAAGGGAAGTTTACCCTGGGTGAACCGCAGCAGTTGCTCCCCTCGGTTTAAGGTGACTAATAACGTTGGAAAATAACAATTCATCTGAGAGTCCCGTCAGGGCGAAAAAGAACATTTTTCGGGAATATGGAGAGGCGATCCTGATCGCCGTTATCCTTGCCCTCTTTATACGTACCTTTGTCGTACAGGCCTTTAAGATTCCCTCTGGTTCCATGAAGCCGACCCTTTTGGTAGGGGATCATATCCTGGTAAATAAATTTATATACGGTATAAAGATTCCATTTTGGGATATTACCCTCATTCCTGTTAAGAAGCCCCAACATGGGGATATCGTGGTATTCAAGTTCCCTGAAGACCCCAGAAAGGATTTTATAAAACGGGTCATTGGCGTAGCGGGCGATACAATTGAAATCCGAAACAAAAAGGTTTATATTAATAGCAAGCCTTTTAAGGATTCCTATGGGAACTATCTGGACCCTCACATTATCCCGGGCGAAGCTCGACCGCGCGACAACTTAGGTCCCGTCACCATTCCGGCCGACTCTTTGTTCGTTATGGGGGACAACCGCGATCACAGCTACGACAGCCGATTTTGGGGGTTCGTAAAGCTACCCGAGGTTAAAGGGAAGGCCTTTATTATCTATTGGTCATGGGACAAGGAGAATACAGGTGTCAGGTGGAAGCGGTTTGGACTTTTTATGCGCTAATCTCACGCAAATCACCATCCATTTTTGGCTTGACTTGTTCAAAGTCCGGGTGGTAAATGGATACTGGTTCCTCAGGAGGGTATAGAAACTCAATGATTGTAGACTGCAGTACAAAAGCAGTTGGGGTAAGCCTCTTTACCGTTTAAGGTGGGGAGGCTTTTTTTTGTGGTAACAAGCCCGTAAAAATGAACTTTTTACGAATGCATCATCTATGAGACTTGCTGAGAAAGACATTCTTGATATTGAGAGTCTTTCCGTTGAAAGGATTAAGAATATCCTGGATACTGCGGAAAGCCTAAAAGAAATATCAACCCGTCCTATTAAGAAAGTGCCGACCCTTCGCGGCAAGACTATTATCCACTTTTTCTATGAGCCGAGTACAAGGACCAGAACTTCTTTTGAGATTGCGGCAAAAAGGCTGAGTGCTGATACAGTAAGTATTTCGGCTTCCACGAGCAGCATTGCCAAGGGCGAAACCCTGGTTGATACCGCCAAGAACCTTGAAGCCATGAACCCGGATGCCATTGTTATACGCCACCGTGCCGCAGGGGCACCCCACATGCTGGCCCGGCTGGTCCAGTCCTCTGTAATCAACGCGGGTGACGGTATGCACGCCCATCCTTCGCAGGCGCTCCTGGATATGATGACTGTACGGGAGAAAAAGGGCCGCCTTGCCGGACTCAAGATTGCCATTATCGGTGATATTGCACATAGCCGTGTGGCCCGTTCTAATATCGTTGGTTTCGTGAAGATGGGGGCAGAGGTTATCCTGGCCGGACCACCCACCATGATCCCGATGGGGGTTGAAACTTTAGGAGCACGTGTCAGTTGTCATGTTCAGGAGGCGATCAAGGATGCTGATGTTATCATGGTCCTGCGTATTCAGAAAGAACGCCAGCAGGCGTTTGTATTTCCTTCTGAGCGGGAATATGCACAATGTTACGGATTGACGGAAGAAAAGCTTGCCGGGGTCAAAGAAGATGTCCTGATCATGCATCCCGGACCAATTAACAGAGGGGTTGAAATAGACCCTGCGGTTGCCGAGGGTCCTTACTCGGTTATCTTGGAACAGGTTACTAACGGTGTGGCTATTAGAATGGCGCTATTTTATCTCCTTCTGGGAGGTGCGCGTTGAAACGCATGCTGATTAAAGGCGGACGCGTCATCGACCCGGAAACGGGCCTGGATGGCCTTTTAGATATCCTTATAGAAAATGGAAAAATTGTTTCAATCGGAACTCCGCAATCATCAATCATCAATCATCAATCATCAATCATCAATGCCTCCGGCAAAATCGTGACGCCCGGCCTTATTGATATGCACGTCCACCTGCGTGAACCGGGCCACGAATACAAAGAGACCATTGAGACAGGCTGCCTATCTGCGGCCCACGGGGGATTTACAACCATATGCTGCATGCCGAATACGGATCCGGTTAATGATAATCAGTCTGTCACGGATTACATCCTCAAGAAAGCAAGAATGGCAGGCACCGTCCGCGTCTACCCTGTGGGCGCTATAAGCCGGGGACTCCTCGGAAAAGGTTTGGCTGACTATGGGGAACTGAAAGCGGCCGGTGTTGTGGCTGTCTCAGACGACGGCAACCCGGTGATGAACGCCCAGTTGATGCGGCGGGCCCTGGAGTATGGCAAGGGATTTAATCTCTTGGTCATCGCCCACTGCGAGGACCGAAATCTCACGGCAGGCGGGGTTATGAACGAGGGGATTACATCCACCCGTTTGGGGCTTCCCGGCATACCGAACGCCGAGGAGACGGTAATGGTGGCCAGAGACATTGCCCTGTGTGAACTCACAGACGCACGCCTGCATATTGCTCATGTAAGTACAGAAGGTTCAGTACGATTGATCAGCGAGGCCAAGGCGCGGGGCCTGTTGGTTACTGC